>Ga0307997_10000777_pt1 | contig 14749 bp, 12 predicted proteins | sample Davwhametageno36_FD_203165 | JGI IMG/M metagenome (GOLD analysis project Ga0307997, IMG submission 203165) | Marine microbial communities from Davis Island wharf, Antarctic Ocean - #36 | ecosystem: Environmental > Aquatic > Marine > Unclassified | place: Antarctic Ocean: Davis Island wharf... | reverse complement strand
GAACGGGCAGGTCTGTTGACTTGTTAGATAGCTTATGTAGTTTCATTTATTCGGCTCCTAATTCCCAAATCCTGGAACTCGAATTGATTTTTCCCAGCGGTGCATTATCGCCACTAAAATACCAACTAATATAATATAAACGCCCCACACTACATTCATCATTTCAGGCACATTGTATTCATCTGACCAGATCTGATTCGATATGTAGAGTGTTTCTGGTACGGCAATGGCATAAGCAACTGTCGTCGTCTTGATTAGGTTTATCAGGTTATTATTGAGAGCGGGAAGACAAACCCGATAAGCTAAGGGCATTGTCACGTTACAAAACACCTGGAAATTAGTAAAACCGAGCGAATCTGCAGCCTCGACCATTGATTTGGGGACCGACTCGATGCCAGCACGGAATATTTCAACGTTGAAAGCGCCAGCGAAAAATGAAAGCGATATAACGGCCCAGCCGTAACTCGAAAATACACCACCCTCGATACCAGTAACCGACGCTAGCGCGGAATCAACCGCAAAGTAGAAGAAATATAACTGAACTAGCGGAGGAGTATTCCTAAAAAATTGAATATAGCCTTGGACAATTCGCCTGATCCATATGAATTGAGACATTTGCAGCCAAGCGCCGCCCATGCCTATAACTATACTGAGAACCATACAAACTAATGACAGATGAATTGTGGTCCAGATACCACCGAAAAATCGGTTACGATCCCACTCATCATAAAAAATAGTTAACTTGATTCCGTGCTCACTATTCAACCACAGGAACCATTCCCAAACTACGTCCAATTCAACCTCTCCTGACGTTCGTAAGAAATGGTGAGGGGACACAGTTGCTATTCATACGCAACTGTCCCCCAATTAAAAAAGCGTTAATTATTTATTTCTCGCCAGCTTCGCCAGAATCGAGAACGTTGTCACAGACTTTTTCACCCGCAAGACACTTCTTTTGCATGTCTAGAACCCATTGAGTCTGAGGAACACCCCATTTGGTTTCCAACTCAGCAATCAAACCAGATTTATGCCATTCGATGATGGCAGCAGAAAGTGCTTTACCAAGGGGTGCGTCTTTGTCTTCCAAGCGAACCGCTGTTCCCCATGGCACATTAGCAACCACTGCAGTCGCAATATCATAATCGGCCCATTTAGCTGGCTCATTTTGCTTACGTGGAATGAAAGCAGAGTCATCATAAATCCAACCAACACAACGCCCGTCAAGAATAGCAGCTTCGACTTCTGTAACACCTTTGAAAACTATCATGTCAGCGCCATTCTTCAATCCATGATCCTTGTTGTACCAAGCACCTTGAATACCACAGATTTTCTTACCGGCAACGTCACTCCAGCTTTTTATACCAGAGTCCTTATGAGCTAAGACAGCAACACCAGAAGAATAGTAGTTTGGCTGTACTATTCCAACCACTTCGCGTCGGCCAGGCTTATCTGACATGGTGGCAATCATGATGTCAGTTTTGCCTTGCTCAAGGAACTGCATACGATTAGATGCGACAACAACGACCAATTCAACTTCAATGGTTTTACCCGCCTTGTCACCAATACGCTTTGCGAGGTCCTTAATCATGTCAATTTCCATGCCGACAACATTACCTGCCGTATCACGCATACCCCACGGGGCATAATCTGCTTTTACACCGACAACAAGCTTTCCTTTGGCGATAATATCACCAAGTGTATCTGCCGAAACTGAACCTACAGATAGGCTAAGCGCTATAATAGACGCAGTTGTTAGAACTAGTTTTTTGAATCTCATTTGATTTTTTCCTCTATTGGTTTTGGTACAGACCCTTATTAATGGGCTTATTTGTAAAATATTTTTATTTCATATCAAATACAATATATTTAACTAGTGTTATATAGTCAAATCTTAATATTAGGTCGTTGTTTTTAAAATGCTTAAGATATTGGATTATGGGGAAACCAATAAATTTAATCGATTGGCATCACCGCCAATGTTTTATTTTTACCAATAACACGACGGCCCTACTTCTCCCATCGATAGCTTCGTTAGTGTTAACCATTGAAGCTTAAATCAGTGTTATTGTTGCGAGACTGATTGGGAAGTTTAAACAAAACAGTGTCAGCCTCGAATGCTTTGAGGCAACACGAGCTTTAAAACGCCGCCTTAGATGAGAATAATAATGGTGAAAACCCGTATCGAAATTGATAGCCTCGGACCAAAAAACGTCCCCATGAATAAGTTATACGGCAGCAACACTGTGCGGGCGATGGAAAACTTTCCTATTTTGGACCGAGTTCTAGGTCAGGAACCCACCCTAGTCAAAGCCTTAGCACAAATCAAAAAAGCTTGTATCCAAACCAACATCGATTTGGGCACGATTGACGAATCGGTCGGAACACCTTTAACCCAAGCCTGTGAAGAAATGATCAACGGCAAACTAAACGACCATTTAGTTGTGCCTATACTCGAAGGATCTGGTGGCACATCGACCAATATGAACGTTAACGAAGTATTGGCGAATCGAGCGTTACAATTGCTCAACAAAGTGCCTGGTGATTATGTCGCTATTCATCCTAATGACCACGTTAATAAAGGTCAATCCACCAACGATGTTCTACCCACTGCAATTAAACTAGCCTGTTATGAATTGGCTCAAAAAGCAATATCCAGCATAGAAATGGTGGCGACTGCCCTGGCGCAAAAATCCATCGAGTTTTCCGAGGTATACCGGCTCGGCCGCACCTGTTTACAGGATGGCCAGCCAATGACATTAGGCCAAGCCTTTGAAGGCTATCATGCCGTTGTAGATCGTGCGGTAGGCCGAATTCGAGATCAACAACAACGGCTGTTGTCTCTTCCACTAGGGGGCACCGCTATTGGGACTGGTTTAGGCTCTGCCGCCGGATTCCAAACTATTGTTTTCAAACACCTGAGTGACATGACTGGTTTGCCGGTATTGCCAAACCATAATCGCTTTGACGCTATGCAAAACCTTGACGAATTTCAACGGCTTTCGGCAGAGCTGGAAACAGCAAGCGGAGCGATGGCAAAAATCGCCAAGGACTTTATATTACTATCGTCGGGACCAGCAGGTGGACTCGCTGAAATTTCATTGCCGTCAGTGCAGCCTGGTTCGTCAATCATGCCAGGCAAGGTCAACCCTGTGATTGCAATGTCAACCGTACAGCTGGCGCAAATTGTACATGGCAACCATTGCTGTATCGTTATGGCCTGTCAGGACGGTATGCTTGAAATAAATCACTATGAACATTCCGTGGCATCCAGACTGTTTGATTCACTGCATCGAGTTTCAGAAATTGCGAAAACCTTTGCAACTCACTGCATTCAAGGTATCGAGGCAAATTCCGAGCGAAGCATGAAAAATCTTCTGAACTCATTCGCATTGGCAACAATCTTTGTGCCCAAGTTGGGATATAGCGAGGTGAGTAAACTAGTCAAACAAAGCTTAACCTGTGATGAGACATTTCTTGAACTCGCACAGAAAAGTCAATTAATTACCGAAGCAGAAATCCTCGAAGAAATTAAACGTTCGGTTATGATTGATCGTCTCTAACACAGCCAATAAAGCGGAGCGTATTATTAATGAATTCGGTGGAATTTGAGCCCATCAGCCTAACATTAAACAATAACCATTACTGTGAGAGAGACCACTTTTTAGTCCGTTTGCGATGACCTAAAAATTAACATTCAGTCAACTGAAACTATAATGCCTTTCTGACTCCATTAGACTTTAATGTTGGGCTTCACAATTACTTTAGTTAAAGTGCACTTCTTTTCCAAAAACTGACTCAACCATAGGGCGAAAAAACTCTAACGATTGACTTTTAAAATCTGGATCAAAACAGTTTTGATCATACAGCTCACAAAAATCAACGGCGTCATCGTACCAAATATGGTCTTTATACTGGTCTCGCAAATTTCGATCACCACCCGTGTGATGAGCATAGTAAAACATTTGGAACAGTCCATGATATTTCACGACCCAGTAAATTTTTTCATTCACATAAGGCCGTAGGATAGAGGCCGCCATTTCGCTGTGACTATGTGGTGCAAGCTCGTCGCCGATATCATGTATCAGGGCTGCAACAACATATTCTGAAGAACGATGGTCGTTGTGAGCACGGGTTGCAGATTGCAAAGAATGCTGAAGACGAGATATTTTATAACCAGAAAAAGAATGCTCCAGCCCTTCCAATGACTTCATAATTCTGTCTGGCAGGCCCTGAATAAACAGTGCCTCCTGTTCGCCTAGAAATTTGTATTCTTCGGCTGTACCATCGGCCATATTAATAAAGCTGACATTTTTCATGGTTCAAATCTCATTCTACGAAAGATTAAAAGGTAACCTAATCTGTTTATTGATGCTAATTGTACGTATTTTCGATCAAAAACAAATAATAACTCGATAATAGAAAGATATCATTGGTCTTCATTGTTACCATCCGCTTCATCCAGCTTGCCGTGCTTAGCCAGTTCACTCGCTAATACAGCACTCAAAGCAGCGGCACTAGCAACACCAACAGAGGTTAACGAGTCATCCGATTCATTAGAGACAACGGAATCAACCTTTTTTCCTGAGGCTCGCATTTTATTTTCATCCGCAATCTTTTGTATCGCTTCGAGCCCATCAGGCATTCTGACCTTAATTTCTCGATGCGCAAATTGTATACCCGCATCTGCCAAGGCATCTCTTACGTTGGTATACGCAACACGCCTTACAATCCATTGCTCACCTGGCTTCGCGGTGAATTTCATGCGTATAATTAATGCTGATTCCTCAACCCGCATAACACCTTGAGATTTTAAAGGCTCCAGCATATTCGGTCCAGTTACCTCATCTACCATCATTTTCTGACCCACTTTCTTGATGATCTTTCGAACTTTTTCAATGTCCACATCATAAGGTAAGCGTAGCTCAAGTTTCATCGTAACCCAATCACGACTTAAATTTTTGACCGTACTAACTTCGCCATAAGGAATTGTTTGTACCGCACCTAAATGATGGCGTAAACGCATCGAGCGCATAGATAGTTTTTCGATAGTGCCTCGCAACCCAGCTACTTCAACATATTCGCCTCGACGAAATGCGTCGTCAACAAGAAAGAACATGCCTGAGATAATATCTTGAACCAGTTTTTGCGATCCAAACCCAATCGCAATACCGACTACACCGGCACCAGCTAACAATGGTCCAATCTGAACACCCAAAGAATACAGCACCGACGTGATCACAATAGCACTGAGTAAAATCAACAAAATAGTTCTAAACAAGGGCAATAAAGTTTCGCTTCGAGTCGCTGCGACACCACCGCCCTCACCTTCTATTTCGCCACCATCTTCGGCCTCCGATTCCTCAGGTAAATGTCGCTCCATAACTAATTGAATAGCTTCCCAGATGATAAAACCAAGAACTATCGTTACCGCTATATCAATAATCGAACTAATCAAGCTAGCACCACCACCCGCACTCAATTTATCTAAGGGGTGATACCCCCAACCCTCGAGGAAGCTTAAGGTTAAAATAGTTAACATCAGTAAACGAATGACCGTTCGAATGAGGTAGGTCACACGATTTTGACGCCGTTTAAACCCAACTGTCTGGAAAATATTTAACGCCACTAATTTATAGAGTAAAGATGAAATTAGTAGATCAGCAATTGGGAATGACAAAGCCATCCACCAAGCTATTTCAATCGCAAATTGGCGTGCCATATTTCCCGTTAAGGCCTGGATCTGCCAATTTAAAAAAGCCATCAGGATGATGAACGTCACCGCAGAAGGCCAAATTATAGCCCGCGCTGCATAAGCATAAGGCAACTGACTTGATGGCTCATTCAACTGAATTTTAGTGCCAAATAGAATCCGATCAACCTCAAATCGTTGAGACCAAATAAACCAGAAAACGATGGGGTTAACGATTACACCAAATAAGAAGATAATGGCGAGAACCTGATGCTCTATCGGTAAGCCATGTTCAACGAACAGGTTGATTAATGCCGTACCAAAAAAATATGAAAAAGTAAAACCAGCCATGCACCGATACAAAATAACATGACTAATCCTGCCATCAATTAGGGCCATACCCGTAGGTGCGGGAAACAATAAAAATTTGAAAATGAAACAAAATAATCGGAAAACTAAAACTGCATTTAATAATCGGTTAATAAAAACAGCTGAAACGCTATCATCCGTTGTCACTAAACTAGCAACGATATAACTCACCATTGCGAATAAAACTAAGCCACCCAAATTAATCAAAAAAATAGTGAAGGCAGAACCAGGTTTTGCGTCCCCGCCTTTTTCAACCACCGATTCGGTCTCAGACAAACGGCTACCACGAACCACCGATTGTAGTTGACGGAGGCAAGTCCATTCAAATGCTTTGGCAATCACAATAATAAAAATCAACAGCCCAAACATTTTCACAAACCCGCTAAAGCCTTGCCCTACTGCTAACTGCTCTAGCACCTTGCTCACTTCAAACCAAATACTACTGGTTGCATTAATAGCCGACTGAATACCGTGTCCAAGAGGCGTATTGGGGTCATTAGCACCCTGCAGCAATTCGACTACGGACATTGCCTCTCTGGTTTGTTCACTCTCATATTTTTCTGCTTGTGTTTGCAACTTCGTAATCAGGAGTTCTCGCACCTGCTGCTCGCTAAGCGGCGCCACAAAGTCTCCAATCTGACTGAACTTGATATCATTGGGTACAGTAATAGCTGCTGTAGCTGGACTTTGTTCATCGATCAAAGAAACAGCGTGACTATTGGACGCAAACGACGTTAAGACGATAAAGGCACATAACGCTCTTAAAAATTGATTAATAGAATATAAAACCATGTGATATCCAGTAATTAAAAGTTTACTTGTAGAAGTATGGTTGGTAACAGTTTCATTACAGTGGCGAGATAGGCCACAGAACTGTGTTTGATGGATGCTCGAGGAGCATGACAATATTGATTATTTAAAAGCAACTACTTTCAACCGTTATAATTAGCTTTTCATCAATAGGTTCGCTGTAAAAGAATAAAGTCCTTATTGATAGTATTCGGCAAGGCCATAGCACTGACCCCAACAAAATTACAACACCATTAAACTTAGAAACAAAGTGTTGATACTTTTAACGCTTAACCGGTACGACTTTTGGCTGGGGCATTGAAGTCGGCATTAACGTTCTTGTGAAGGCAACACTAAATCTTCCAGCCCGCCACTCATTTCATTCAGATTATGCCGAGCATCTTGCACTTCAGGTTCACCACCAAAGTTGATCTTCCATTCCAAATCAGTACTTGAGTCGGCGTGGGCTAGCGCAATTTCAATGGTGATTCTACCTGCCCTATACAACGCGTATAACGATTGATCGAAGGTTTGCATACCGACCGTATTACCCTTCTCCATAATTTCTTTAATTTCATGAAAATTACCTTCGCGAAGCAACTCTGAAATATAGGTAGAGTTCATCATTACTTCAACGGCACAGGCTAATTTTCCATCGACGGTGGGCACTAAGCGTTGAGAAATAACGGCTTTTAAGTTTAATGCTAAATCCATCAATAGCTGATTACGCATATCAGCTGGGAACATGTTCATGATTCGATCCATCGCCTGATTTGAGTTAACTGCGTGAAGCGTCGTCATACATAAATGACCCGTATCTGCAAAATTGATCGCGGCTTTCATGGTGTCACCATCACGTGCCTCACCAATCATGATTACCTCAGGAGCCTCTCGTAATGCCTCTCGCAATGCATTTTGATAGCTTAAGGTATCGATCCCAACCTCACGTTGAGAAACAATGGACTTTTTATGACGAAATACAAATTCGATTGGATCCTCAATGGTCAGAATATGACCACCTTCCATTATATTCCGATGGTCTAACATCGCAGCCATGGTGGTTGATTTACCAGATCCAGTAGAGCCAACCACTAAAACCATGCCGCGGTGGTTCATCACAACTTCCTTCAATACTGGCGGAAGCCCAAGCTCATCCAACGTCGGAATGTTCCATTTTATATAACGAATAACCATCGATACTTCAGACCGTTGAATAAAAACATTGACGCGAAATCGACCAATATTCTCTAACGTAAAGCCCAGATTAAGTTCACGGTTTATTTCAAAGTCACGGATTTGATCTTCACTTAACAGACTATAAACTAACTTTTTAACATGGCCTGTTTCGAATGGTTTTTTTGCAATCGCACTCGTTTTACCCTGCAGCTTCATATTGGGCGGTGCGCCAGTAACAAAAAATAAATCCGATCCCTGCTGCTCTACCATCAGCTTCAAATAAGGCTCAAGTAACTTCGTCGTTGACTCTTTACTCATAACTGAAATCCCAGAAAAGCATTCATTAAATTAAACTATCCTTGTTGTCGTCATCTGACCTTTCAAGCTCAAACTCACGATAATCTTCCACCATACCCGTTTTTCGAGCCGTATTGCTTTCCAGTTTAATGCGCAGGCGAATATCGTTAACCGAGTCAGCATTTCGTAACGCTTCATCAAATGTAATTTGTTCATCTTCGTATAAATCAAATAGGGCTTGGTCAAATGTTTTCATACCCGCTTCATTTGATTTTGCGATCAACGTCTTCATCTCATGCACTTCGCCCTTAAGAATTAAATCAGTCATCAACGGTGTATTAAGCATGACTTCAATCGCAGGTATGCGCCCTATACCATCAATTTTTGGGATGAGTCGTTGAGATATCAACCCTTTCAGATTAAGTGATAAGTCCATTAGTAGCTGCGATCGACGTTCATCAGGAAAGAAGTTAATAATTCGATCCAGCGCCTGATTAGTGCTGTTGGCGTGCAAAGTGGTTAAGCATAGGTGACCTGTTTCTGCGAATGCAATCGCGTGTTCCATGGTTTCTCGGTCTCTCACTTCACCGATCAAAATAACATCAGGGGCCTGTCGTAGCGTGTTCTTAAGCGCGATGCCATAGCTCTCAGTGTCTACGCCCACTTCGCGCTGAGTCACCAAACAGTTGATGTGATCGTGAACAAATTCCACCGGATCTTCAATCGTAATAATATGCCCATAGCTATTTTTATTACGATAATTAACCATCGAAGCAAGCGAGGTTGACTTACCAGACCCCGTACCACCCACAAAAATAACTAAACCGCGTTTAGTCATCGCAATTTCTTGCAAAATATTGGGTAGATGTAAATCTTCAAAAGTAGGTATATCGGAACTGATAATCCGTAATACCAAGCCTATGCTCCCTCGTTGTACAAAGGCGTTGACACGAAAGCGAGCCACACCAGGTAAACCAATCGAAAAGTTACACTCTTGGGATGCTTCGAACTCAGACACTTGCTTATCATTCATAATCGCGCGCGCCAACATTTGAGTATGATTAGGCGATAGATTTTGTTTTGATACCGGCATGATTTTCCCATCAACTTTCATCGCTGGTGGAGAACCTGGTGTGATAAACAAGTCCGAACTATCCTTACTTACCATCATGCGCAGCAAATCATGCATGAAACTTATCGCCTTATTTCTATCCATGGTTTTTTCTCTTGATACGCTTTGTACAGACAGCTATTCTTCTGCTTAGAACGCTACAATTGATCTGGGTTAGCCGCCTTTTTCTTGGCCTCTTCTTTAGTCACTAACCCTTGAACCAGCAGACTTTTTAAGTTTTGATCAAGCGTTTGCATGCCCACACTTTGCCCAGTTTGTATCGCCGAGTACATTTGCGCCACTTTATCTTCTCGGATTAAATTCCGAATTGCTGGTGTTCCAAGCATTATTTCATGTGCAGCAATTCTGCCACCACCGACCTTTTTTAATAATGTTTGTGAGATGACTGCTTTCAATGATTCTGACAACATGGATCGAACCATCGATTTTTCTGCAGCTGAAAAAACATCGACGATCCGATCAATTGTCTTAGCAGCTGAACTAGTGTGTAACGTTCCGAACACAAGGTGACCGGTTTCTGCCGCCGACAATGCCAGTCGGATAGTTTCAAGATCCCGCATTTCGCCGACCATAATCGTATCGGGATCCTCACGTAATGCTGACCTTAACGCTGCATTAAAACCCAACGTGTCGCGATGCACTTCACGCTGATTAACCAAGCACTTTTTACTCTTATGGACAAATTCGATTGGATCTTCAACTGTTAAAATATGACCATATTCACGATCATTTTTGTAATCAATCATACTAGCTAGGGTAGTTGATTTACCTGATCCAGTTGGCCCCGTAACTAAGACAAGACCACGAGGATATTCAGAAATATTTTGAAAAATCTTTGGCGCTTTCAGTTCCTCCAAACTTAGGATTTTTGAAGGAATAGTTCGGAATACACCCCCAGCCCCGCGGTTATGATTAAAGGCACTAACACGAAAGCGAGCAAGGCCAGGTATCTCAAAAGAGAAATCAGTCTCAAAAAACTCTTCAAAATCTTTTCGTTGCTTATCGTTCATGATGTCATACATCATGCTGTGCACCTCTTTATGCTCCATTTCAGGCACATTGACTCGGCGAATATCCCCATCCACCCGAATCATAGGAGGTAGTCCTGCCGAAAGATGCAAATCTGAAGCTCCTTTTTTTACACCAAAAGCAAGTAACTGAGCTATATCCATGAATCTTCTTTCCTGTTGTTAATTAACGATCAACATGACTTATATGAAATAAGTTATTAATATCAGTGGGCGTATGGCCTAAAATAAGTCTATTGTAAACAACTTAGGTCAGACAACGTCTAGACAACATTTCCACTACCAACAAACTATAGCAAAACCTATGCAGAACACCGAAAATAATCTTAATCAAACCCAGGGCCAAATTAATCAGGCTGCTGATCGCTATCATCGTCAATCATCTGATATATGCTTACTTGCTGTTAGCAAAAGGAAACCAATTGAAGACATCAGAGAAGCCTATCGCTGTGGTCAGAGAGATTTTGGCGAAAACTACCTTCAAGAAGCCCAACAAAAAATTCAAACGTTAGCTGATCTTGACATCTGCTGGCACTTTATTGGCGCAATACAATCCAATAAAACTAAAGTCATCGCCGAGAATTTTGACTGGGTACATTGTGTTGACCGACTGAAAATTGCACAACGACTCAGTGAACAGCGCCCAACTGAGCTTCCACCTTTGAATATTTGCATTCAGGTGAATGTTGATCTTGAGGAAAGTAAGGCCGGTATCCCATTGGAAGAAGTGTTCGGTCTAAGCCAACAAATTAGTCAACTACCCAATATACGTTTAAGAGGTTTGATGGCTATCCCCGCCCCCAGCGACGGCATTGAGTCACAACGTAAGCCGTTTGCAAAGTTGCGTCAGGTATTAGAACACATGCAAAATAACGCAATACCCTGCGATACCTTATCGATGGGTATGAGTCACGACATCGAAGCAGCCATTGCAGAAGGCTCAACTCTGGTTAGAATAGGCACTGCAATTTTTGGGGAAAGGCTTTGAATCAACAACTTTGTTTTATTGGTGGCGGCAACATGGCTCGCAGCCTAATTGGTGGTTTGACTGGCAACCATTATCCAGCACACAATATTACGGTCTGTGACTTAAATCAGGACCAACTCACGCACCTGTCAGAATCATTTGATATTGTAACCACAAACGATATTGCACAAGCCTGTGTCACAGCTGATATTATCATGCTGGCGGTAAAGCCTCAGGTAATGCAGCTAGTTTGTGAACAAATAGCCCAAAGTAATTCAAAGCCTGAATGCCTTTTCATTAGCATCGCAGCGGGTGTTCGCGAAAGCGATATCAATCGTTGGCTCGGTGGCAATCGAAGCATCGTGCGTTGCATGCCTAATACACCTGCACTAGTGCAGCTGGGCGCCACAGGAATATTTGCTAATGGTCAAGTTAACGCAACCCAAAAGACAATGGCGCAGACTATTCTCGAATCCGTTGGGCTGTCGGTCTGGGTTGAAACAGAAGACCATCTAGATGCAGTTACGGCCATATCAGGTAGCGGCCCTGCCTACTTTTTTTACTTTATCGAACTATTACAAAAAGCAGCTGAAAAGTTAGGCTTACCGGCCGACACGGCAAAGCTGCTGGCACAACAAACAGCACTCGGTGCCGCTTCGATGGCGCAAGGTAAAGACATGGCCGAACTTCGCGCTCAAGTCACATCAAACAAAGGCACTACAGAGCAAGCTATTTTATCGTTTCAAAAAGATAACTTAGCTTTATTAGTCGACAATGCGACACAAGCCGCCCATGATAGATCCGTCGAGCTCGCTAGCGAACTCTCAGATCGGCCATAATTGTTTAGCTGACGACCAATCTACCTTTATAATCGAGTCTCAATATGGGTTCTAATTACTTCACATCGCCACTCGCATTCATCATTACAACGCTTTTTGATTTGTATATTTTGTTGGTGCTGCTGCGCTTTATTCTGCAAATGCTCCGGGCTGACTTTTACAATACGGTATCGCAGTTTATTGTCAAAATGACCACGCCACCACTCACAATATTGCGCCGTTTTATACCCAGTATGCGAGGTCAAGACGCGGCATCAATCGTGCTATGTATACTCATTATCTACGCTAAATTCATACTGTTACGGGTACTCGACATACCCATTGTCGCAATCGCTGACGTGGCCGCACCAATCGGGCGGGTGAGCTACCTAGGCCTTATAATTTATAGCATTGCCGATTTAGTCTCGTTATTTATCAGTGTGTTTTTGGTCGCCTGTATCATTCAGGTCGTTCTCAGCTGGGTCAATCCCGGGCAATATAATCCAGTGATTGGCTTAGTCAATACCATCACCACCCCTATACTTCGTCCTATTCAAAAACGTTTACCCCCAATGGGTGGCTTTGACTTTTCAACCATGGCCGCAATTCTGGCCTTGATGGTAAGCAAAATGTTGATCATCCCCGTCATTGTTCGGCTAGGCAGTTTTTAACTATTATTCACCTCAATTGAACATTTAATTAATAGCTTAAGGGCTGCACAATGTGCGCCCAGGGGCTACAACCTGAGATCCTTTTATTCTGAAAAGAGACTCAACGGCACATCGCTATGATTTGGTACCAAACTATACTCTTTAACATCGACACTTCATTTCTCCGTTACACCATAAAGCACGACGTTAGCCTGAGCTAATAGTCATAGTGGGGCAAAATCCAAATGAATCTAACTCTAGATTCAAGGTAACCATCAACCCGCCAAAAGCGGTTCTGTTACCCATACAAGTTTCTGACAAAAGCTTTCTTTATCCGCTGTGTTGGTTTTTAAACCAACATCGAACGGGACGATGATCTGAGCCATCAGCATCAGTATCAACTTCAACTTGATGAATATCTCCAGCCAAGTCAGCAGACACGAATATATGATCGATCTTGCCTGATATTTGAATGTCACTCGACATTTCATTTTTCAATGTTGATTGATTAATATTCGCCAAATCAGCTACTTGCCAACAATCAAGCAGATCAGTATGGCTTAACAAATAGGTATATTCTTGCGACCCAATCGCACAATTAAAATCACCACAGACAATAGCGCTGCTTGGCATTGATGGTGTTGATACCTGATTACTCCAGTCATCACCATCGATATCGCCTTTGCCACTCCAAGCACCGAACTGTTTTGGTGATTCAGTGTATACCCTCGCCAGATGTTCGACTTGAGCTAAGCGTTCTTTTACTTTTAAATAACCCGCGTGAAAGTTATAAACTCGGATCGCCCTAGTCTCGGTTTGAATGACGGCTTCAACAAACCCCATCTGCATATTAAATTTATCGTAGTGATGCGTTTTAGGCAGGTTAAAGGTGCGGCTACTAACAATTGGCCACCGTGAGAGAATCATATCGCCATGCTGGCGTCGCCGATTAGTGATTGTTCCATCTGTATTTTTGACACTATTGTCAACATCAAAACTTGAACCAAAAACCGCATAGTACTCAGGTAAGATTTCAGATATTGCCTTGACCTGATCGACACCATTACTGCGTTGCCAACCAACATCAACTTCCTGCAAACATATAATGTCAGCTTGATCGATTGATTGGCAGATTCGATTCAAGTCAACCTTGTAATCCAGCCCTCGGCCAAACTGTATGTTGTAACTAACTATGTTCATTTGCACTCCGTCAGACCATTCATTTTCAGGCAAAACTCAATAAAGCAATCGAACTCACGGCAAAAAACATCGCGATAATTTTTCGCCAATTTAGCGTTTCCATTTTTAAAATCACCGCCACCAGTAATGCCATCAAAAAACTCATATTAGCAATCGTAATAACAATGCTGGCTTCACCAAAGGTTAGGGCCGTTACTAAAGTTTTGACAATGCCATAAACCAAAAAACCTGACACAACCGAATAAAGCAGGTTTTTACCTGTTATCGAATATTGCTTCTCAATACCGATGGCGTAAATCAAACCAGATACAATCCAACAAATGGCCGAAATCAACATCAGTGAATCTGCATTGGCACCGTTTAACAACCCAGCTTTCGTCAAAACGCCATAAACAGCACGCAACAGCGCGCCAGACATTACGATAATCAAGCCTGTTTTAAGCGTTGTGTGCAGCCCGTCCGAATGTTGTTGTCGATACAGGAAAAGTACCGCAATTACACCGCAGCCGATGCCTGCCAACTTGATCAAAGTAATTGACTCTCCAAGTAATAAAATCGACAACAAGACAACTGCTATGGTATTGAGGCGATAAATTGTCGACCCTAGGCTGACTTCCATATGACGCAGTGATTC
>Ga0307997_10000776_pt1 | contig 14751 bp, 12 predicted proteins | sample Davwhametageno36_FD_203165 | JGI IMG/M metagenome (GOLD analysis project Ga0307997, IMG submission 203165) | Marine microbial communities from Davis Island wharf, Antarctic Ocean - #36 | ecosystem: Environmental > Aquatic > Marine > Unclassified | place: Antarctic Ocean: Davis Island wharf... | reverse complement strand
CTCCGCAAAGGGAGCAGCTTACCAACTGGCCGGATTTTACTCCGCCCCCGACGGCACTGCGCCGGCGGTCCTGTGGCCTGGTTTGTCACCGCCCTTCACAGTTCGACCGCTGATGGAAACGATATTGCTGCATGGGGCCCCCAGTGTGTCGAGCCCGCTACCAGTTATTGAGATTAATTCGCAAGTGCAATCTGGAGGGCGGGAGCGCCATTGGCCGGGGACCCGTCGATGGCATCGGCGTCATGATGAATCGACACGTCACCCCACGCACTGGCCGGCAAGCCGGACGCAACGATGCGATGCGCCGGCAATCTCGTTCCTGTGATGCGGATGACATCTCTCGAGCCCGCAACCCTGGGCGTTGCAGCGATGGGGGTTGGGCGATCTGGGCGAGACGGTTTGCACAGGCCGATCCACGTCCGAGAACGGCTTGCCGGGTGCGACATTGTGCGCAAAATTACCGCATGATCGTATCCTCTATCGCCGCCCCGAAGATTCTTGGTCTGGCCTCGACCCATGCCGCCGCGGTCCTCGATCTCTACCGGGCGGCGGCGTCTGTCGACGGTGCGGGCTTGGCGCGCGCGCCAGACGAGATGACCATCGGCTATGTCGAAGCCTTCCTGGATCGTGCAGCCCATGGCGGGATATCGCTCGGAGCGTATTTTGAGGATCGGCTTGTCGGCGAAGTGCACGCCGTCCGCCTGGGGCTACGCCAGTTCGATCATGTCCTCGGTGATCTGACCATTGCCGTTCATCCTGCTGCACAGGGATTGGGCGTCGGATCGGCCTTGTTCGCGGCGCTTTTCGCACGTGCTTCGTCGCTGGAGCCCGCGGTCACGCGGATAGAATTGACCGCACGATCCGGGAATGTGGGTGCGCTTCGTCTCTACGAGCGGCTCGGCTTCGTGGCCGAAGGCCGGTTGATCGGTCGCGTCCGGCGACCTGATGGCAGCGTCGAAGACGACATACCCATGGCGCGCAATCTCTCCTACGCGGGCCGTGCGGACCCGTGATAGGTCGAAACAGGCTGTCGATTGTAGCGTGATCGAAAGCCGCATGGTGTTCAGGGAGGCTTGATGTGGTCGAAATCGTCCTGCCGATCGCCGTGCTGGCCATGCTGCTCGTGTTCGTCGCGCAGATCCGGCGCCTGATTTCGCATGCGATCCTGAACCGTACCATTCGCAAGGCCCTGGAGCTCGATCCCGCGAGCGCACGGCTCCTGATTGACAAGCTGGAACCACGGGCGCGGTGGCCGGATGGCCTGGTCGGGTGGATCATCCTCGTCGCCAGCGTCGCGCTTGGCGCGGTCGGGCTGTTCGCGGCGGCGGACGAACGACATGACATGGTCCAGGTCGCGGTCATCGGCATGGCGATCGGCGCTGGCTTCTTGCTGTACGCATGGTGGGTGGAGCGTTCGACGCCGTCGGTCTGACACGCTTCTCCGTCGCCGCTGTCGCGACACGCCACCGCGCTGCGAGCTGCCGGTGTCGGCGGTATCGGACTGGCGCTAGGTCTTCTTCGGGGAGGCATGACGAGCGGTGCTGCGGGTAGGGCACGGTACTCGGTGGCGAGACGTTAGAGAAACACGCCGTATCGGGCGTCTCGGCCTGAGCAGATTCCTGCTCAGGAGATTGTTCTTGCCCATTACCGTTACACGCTCTGATTTCCGTACCCTGACGCACGCTGCCGTTGCCCAGCCGGACGCGCCGTGCAGGCCGAAGAAGCGCGGACCAAAGCCGCGCGCGATCGTCACGTTTCCGCAGCCTCTCGCCGTCACATGGGTCGACCCACCGACATTCCCCGAGGCGTTCGCCCTCCATCTCGAACGGCATGGCGACAGCTGTCATCATCTCCACCGCGCCGTCATCGCATCGGGCGAGCCCTTCGATCGCAAGACGTTCCAGGATTGGAAATTCGGTCGCAAGCTGCCGGCGACGCTCCGCAGCTTCTAGGTCCTCGGGCGCGTCGAGCGGCGCTATCGTCTGCCCGCCGGCTATTTCCGCCAGAAGCTGACCGCGCCTGCAAAGGCGCCCCGGGGGCACAGGCTGGCGGACATCTCCGACTGCGAGCGGCGACGCATGGCGTGGCATTTGCCCGACGATCTCGACCAGCGCCCTCCTGCCGAGCGCGCCGAGATCATCGACTGGGTCAGGACCGTCATCGTGTCCGGCGCGACCGACTATCGCCGCTATCAGGCCGAAGCCCTCAGGCATCGCTATGGCCTGCGGTTCCCGCCGCTCGACGACGTTGCCCGGGGGGCTTGGGACGAAGCGGCCCAGCACCGGATGGTCGACGGCCTGCGCGCGCCGCCGCGGTTGATCCGCGAAGTGGCCGACCTGATCCGGTTCAAGACCGCGACCCTCACCGCGATCGGCAGCAAGCGGGCGGGCGTCTGGGGAGACGAGACGGTTGCGCAAAAGGTCGAGCATCTTGGTCTGCTGTTCGGCGCCATGGTCGCCGATCCCGCGTCACCGATCGGCGGCTTGGGCGTGCCGGCCGACCGGCTGACGCTCGGGCTGCTGGCCATGCCGTCCGTCTGGGACTGGTATCTGACCTGGCGCGAGGCCAAGCGCGGCTTCTACACCAACTGGGAAGCCAACATGCTGGCGTTCGGTCTCGCGCTCACCCGCCGGGAAACCGGCTGGCTTCGACAGAGCCCAGCGATCGCGGCCGACATCGCTGTGATCGACGGCCTGGTGACCGAGGATGATGTCGCGCACGCGCGGGCCGACTGGGACGGCCTGTGCGACCGGGCCCATGATCACTGCCTGCGGCGGGCAAAGGACATTCAGCGCGTGGTCCGTGTGCACCGCGACCCGTTCGAGCCGATCCTGGCCATCCTCGAGACGGACCGCCCGTTGGCGACCTACCGGCGGATCACCGCGGAGATCGCCGGTCGGATTCCGGACGCCCGCCGTTCTCCCAGGGCGGCCGCGGAGGTCGTTCGCGGCCTGCTGATGCTGCGACTGGGGCTCCATCTCGGCGTCCGCCAGAAGAACCTGCGGCAACTGCTCGTCTGCCCGCGCGGCGCTACGCCGCGGTCCGACCGCCAGCTCGAGACGCTCAAGCGGGGCGAGCTGCGCTGGAACGTCCGCGAGGCGAAGTGGGAAGTCCATATCCCGTCGAACGCCTTCAAGAATGCGCATTCGTCCTTCTTCGGTGGCCAGCCGTTCCGGCTGCTGCTGCCTGATCTCGATGCCCTGTACAGCCATATCGACGCGTATATCGCGCAGCATCGGCCGGTGCTGCTCGCGGCGGCGGACGACCCCGGCACCTTCTTCGTGAAGACCGTCAAGCGGACATCGCGTGACGCCGCCTATGACTCGGCGACATTCTACGAAGCCTGGCGGCTGATCATCCAGCGATACGGCATCTACAATCCCTATACGAAGCGCGGGGCGATCGCAGGGCTGTTGCCGCATGGCCCGCACAATGTCCGCGATGTCCTGGCCACGCATGTCCTGAAGACGACCGGATCGTTCGAGCAGGCGAGCTACGCCATCCAGGATACCCCGGAGATGGTGGCACAGCATTATGGTCGGTTTCTTCCCCAGGATAAGGCCGCGCTGGCCGCACGGATCCTGAACGAGGTCTGGGCGTCGGACTGACCCGTTCGTGGCGATCCGGTGCGGCAGGCGGGTTTCGCATGATGTTGCGGCCGATCGTGAACCGCACCGGACCATGGGCAGAGACCGGGATGGCACCTTCGAGGGGCGTGAAGCTGCGCTGTCACGGTCCGTTGGACGGACAAGTTGGCGTCGGCTTGGCCGGGGCGTCCCCGCGGCGTGCGCGGGGCGCGCTCTATTCCGCTGACGCTCCACCGAGCCGCATTGCTGCGTCTCGTCGGCTGACGCCGTGACGATCGCTGACGTTTGGTCGGGCTGTGCCCGACATGCGGGCGGCCGCGCTGCGCACGGCCGGCGTGGCGCTACCGCGCGTCGGATAGCGGGGGTGGGCGTCGCTGCCCTCTAGTCCCGCCGCGACAGGTCGCAAGCCGGCTTTGCCGGCTCCTTCATTGCATTACGGCCCTTCGGGTGCCGCCCGCCGCTCCAGCGGGACTGCCGGTTCGCTCCTGCCGCCTACCCCCGCCATTCCGGCGCCGGTTGCGGTGATTTTAAGGAGTGAGGACAATGGCAAAGGACATCCTGACCAAGACCACCGGCACGCTTTACGCCGAGGTCACCGACCGGATCATCGCGCAGCTGGAGGCGGGGCGGGTGCCGTGGGTGCAACCATGGGATGGGTCGAAGCTGGAAAGCGGGCTGCCGCGCAACGCCGGGACCGGGCGGCGCTATTCGGGGATCAACGTCCTGATCCTCTGGGGGACGCTATTCGAGCGCGGGTTCGGGACGCAGGGGTGGCTGACGTACAAACAGGCGCAGGCGCTGGGCGGCAATGTGCGGAAAGGCGAGACCGGCACGACCATCTGTTACGCCGATCGCTTCACACCCAAGGATGAGCGCGAAAAACCGATCACGGACGCCAGCGACGAGCATCGCCGGCAGGTGGCGTTCCTCAAGCGATTCACCGTCTTCAATGTCGATCAGTGTGAGGGGCTGCCCGATGCGCTGTCGGTCGGCGGCAGGGCGTTTCTCGGCGAGCGCGAGACGATCGAGTGCGCCGAGGCGCTGATGACCGCGACCGGCGCGCAGATGGGCATCGGGGGCGACAAGGCGTTCTGCATGCCGACCGCCGATCGCATCCAGCTGCCCCCACAGCAAACCTTCCACGATCAGGTGAATTTTTACCGGACCGCACTGAATGAGATGGGCCATAATGCCGCATCCCGGATTATGCCGGATGAGGGTCTCCAAGGGGCTAATTTCCTCAGTTTTTGCGGCTCAGTACTCGGCATAATCTTTGTAAAGCTGGCGAGCGGATTGCGCGCGATCTCCAGCGCGCGCGCTGCCCGATTTAAAGGTGCGGATCTCAAAACGTTGAATATGAGTGGCTTTCTGCTCGCCCTGCGTACCTGGCCTCGCAGCGACCGCGCCGATCGAGTTGGCAAAGACATAAGGATTATGCCGAATGCTCGAAAGGAAGACCTCACAGAGGCCGCCCGATTTGGCACGCCACTCGGCATAATCCGGAACGCGGCATTATGGCCCTTATGCCGAATTCGGCATAACGGCCATTGGACGGGACATCCCACCCGGCTCGACCGTGACCAGAAGGGCCCGCCGCGCAGCGCATCCTATGCCCGCGAGGAATTGGTCGCCTTATCTGGACAGTCTGTGCCGCCCGCAACATTGCAGTAAGGTCGGCGATGGACGCCCACGGTAGGCAGTTATCAGGCTGGCCGTAGCGCTGACCCAAGAGCTGGCGGAGGCCAGCCTGATAACTGCCGGGCCATAGGGCGCATCGGTGTGAGGTCAGCTTCCGGGTGGGGGGTCCGGGGGGGAGGGTTTCGTGCCGGTGTCGATCATTACCGTTTGCGAGCGCCGCGACGCCAGGGGGCTCGACGCGCATGTGCCGCTGATCCTGCGGGGAGACGCTCTCTATGATCCCGATCTCGACCGCTTCTTTGTCGACCTGCCGCTAGCGGGGATCCGCTCGCGCCATTCGCTGCGCGCCTACGCCTATGACGTTGCGGTGTGGCTTCGCTTCCTCGATGCCTGCGGCACGACGATATGGGACGCGGCCCGCGACGATGTGACCGCCTATCACCGCGCGCGGCGGCGCGGCGACGCCGCCCAGCGGATCAGCGCGGCAAGCTGGAACCGGGCAGTCGCCAGCCTCGATCGCCTCTACCGCTGGGGTAAGAGCCAAGGGCTGATTGCCGAAGCGCCGTTCAGTCGGCGCGCTATATGGCGACCGGCGCATGGGGGGCGTCGGGGCATGATCGCCGCGCGCAACGACGCCTATGAACGCACTGCCAAGCGATCGGATGTGCGGTTCGTCACGATGGACGACTACCGCATTTTCCGCGACGTCGGTCTGCGCGGCCTCGCCCTTGACGGTACGGAACGCCCCGGCGCTCGCGATCGCAACGGGCTGCGCAACGCGCTGTTCGCCGATCTTCTCGTCACAACCGGCCTGCGTCTCGAAGAGGCGTCGGGCCTGCTCGCCGATGAGCTTGCGGCCATCGATCACGACCACGATCAGGCTCAGCAGCTTTGGCTGCGCCTGCCGCCGCCGCTCACCAAGGGCGACCGCGGACGCAGCGTCCTGGTCCCGCGCCGGCTCCTTCGTCAGATCGCCGCCTATGTCGCCGTCGAGCGCGCCGCGGGCGTGACCAAGTTCGCCGCGCGCGACGGTGCGGCCAGGTTCGAGCGACCGATCCACGTCACCCGCGCCGGTCTCGACCGCATGCGCGATGTCTGCACCCCGGAGGAACGATGCCGCCTGATCCTGTGCGACGAGGATGGAACGCCCCGCGAGCCGGTGGCGCTATGGCTGACCGAGGTCGGGCAGCCTGTCCGCCCCAACTCGTGGGAGGTGATCTTCACCCGGGCCTGCAAGCGGTGCGAGGAGAACGGCTTCCCGCTGTCGATCAGCCCGCACCAGCTTCGCCACACCTTCGCAGTCCATATGCTCGCTCTGCTGATCCAGCAGCGACTGCGCGAGGCCGCACTGCCGGTGAAGCCGGTGGAGAGCTATCGGCTGATCCTGGGCGACCCGCTGCAACAGGTGCAACGCCTGCTCGGCCACGCGAGCCTCGCCACCACCTATGTCTATCTCGACCATATCGCGACCCGCGCCGATACGGTGGATGCGGCCGTCGAGGAGCTGCTGGCGCTGTTGCCGGGACCGCAGGGCGCATGAGCGAGCGTCCCCGCAAGGGCCGGCCTGTCGCCTTCGCGCCCATCACGCCGGAGCGACCGCAGCCCGATCCGGTGTTCGGCCTCAAGTTCACCATCGAGGCGCGGCATGGCGGGACGGTCCTGGTCGATATGACCGCGCTCGATCCTCGCCCGCTCGCCATCGCCTTTGCCGGTGCGCTGCGTCGGTCGGCCGCGCTCGGGGGACCGATCGGTGCGGCCAGCGTCATCAAGCAGTATGTCCAGGTCTATCGTCACTTCTTCGCCTGGCTTGCCGACGAAGGACTGAAGGTGGTTGGCGTCAGCGACCTGCGCGCGGTCCATATCGATGGTTTCGCATCCGCGCTCGAACGGCGTGGGATGGGCGCGATCCACCGTCACATGACGGTCAGCAAGATCATCAACACACTGCGCGCGATCGAAGCAGACCGGCCCGATCGGATCGCACCCGAGCTGCATGAGCGGCTGCGCTACACGCTGGCCACTTCGGCGGGCCGCTCGACCCCGCGCGATGCCTACAGCCCCTTCGTCGCCCGCGCGCTGCGCGACGCGGCGCGAGCCGATGTCGAAGCGATGTTCCGCCGTCTCGGCGCCGACGATCGGACCGACGAGGGTGATCCGGCCATCACCGCCGCCCGCGCCGATGTCGAAGCGATCATCGCGCGGCAGGGCTTTATCGTCGCAGACCGGCCCGAGCTGAAGAGCCTTTATTTCATGCGCATGCGCCGCAACCTGCCAACCGCGACGCTCATCGACGACCTGCATGGCCGGCATCATCTGCTCGCGCGCGACCTGCCGGCGCTGCTCGTGCTGCTCACGCTTGAGACGGGCCTTGAGCCCGAGTGCCTGAAGACGCTGACCGTGGACTGTCTCGCCAATGCCCATGCCGGCACGGTGGAGCTGCGCTATCTGAAGCGCCGGGCTCGCGGCGCCGAGCACAAGAGCATGCGCATCCGCGACGGCGGTGGCGGCACGCCGGGCGGGCTGATCCGCCGCCTGATCGACGCCACGGCGGCTGCCCGCGAGCACCTGCCCGGCGATTGCCTGTGGGCCTATCACAACGTCGGCGGCCTTCGCGCCGGCATAGTCGACCTCAAGTATCCGCTCCCCGCCTGGGCTCGCCGCTGTGGCATTGTCGACGATAACGGCAAGCCGCTGCATCTGCTGCTTTCCCGGCTGCGCAAGACCCACAAGGCGCTGTGGTACACCAAGACCGAGGGGCACATGGCCCGCTTCGCGGTCGGTCACACGCGCGAGGTCGCGGCGCGCCATTATGCCGACCTGCCGTCGCTCCGGCCCCTGCACGAGGCGGCCGTCGCCGATGCCTTTCGCGAGGCGGTCGCCGCCGCGATGCCGACCGTCCTCGCGCCCACGGCCGAGCAGGCGCTGCGCGAAGCGCCCGAGCAGGCGGCGCCGTTGATGTCGGCCGATACGGTGGGGCCGTTGCTCGACGGCGAACAGGATGTCTGGCTCGCCGCCTGCTCGGGCTTCCATAGCAGCCCCTTCTCCGAGGCCGGCTCACCCTGCGCGCAGCCCTTCTGGGGCTGCCTCGATTGCCCCAACGCCGTCATCACCGCGCGCAAGCTTCCCGCGATCCTCGCCTTCCTCGCGTTCGTCGAAGAGCAGCGACCGAGCCTCCCGGCGAGCGACTGGGCGGCCAAGTTCGGCCGCGTCCATTCCCGCATCACGACCCAGGTCCTGCCGGTCTTCTCCGATGCCGTTATCGCCGATGCGCGCCGGCAGATGGAGAGCGAGCGGCTCTATCTGCCGCCGGAAGCACGCGCATGATCACGCCCGCCCATGCCCGCGCACCCGCGTTCGACGATCGGCCCGTGCTGGCCACTGCGCCGCTCAAGGCGGGCCACGCCCGCGAAGAGCTGTCGCGGGTCGGCGACTCAAGCTGGGATCTCGGTCCCGCCGTGTTCCGCGAGAACGCGCGGCGCTGCCATGTCACCGTGCATTTCGACGTGCTCGAACATGCCGATGTGCAGGCGGCGATGCGTGCCTATCTCTACGCCCGCCTCAACGTCGATCTTCCCGGCTACCGCCCGAAGCTGCCGCCGGCGAGCATCCGCCAGGCATTCAACCGCGCATGCCGGTTCTTCGCCTTCGCGCGCCTGACGCTTGGAGGGCTCGACCTTGGCCGCATCGATCAGGCGCTGGCCGATGCCTATGCCAGGCATCTTCGCCACGATTCTGCCCGGCGACCCGTCATAGTCGGCCACCTCCTCGAAGTGGTCTCCGATCTCTATCACTATCGTGACCGCCTCGCTGGCGGAGGCCTCGCGTTTGAGCCCTGGGCCGGACAGGCACCCGCCCGCGTCGCAGGCTATCGGCACGTCGTTGAGAACCGTACCCCGCGGTTTCCGGAAGATGTCATCGCCGCACTGCTCGCCTGGTCATTGCGCTACGTCACCGTCTTCGCGCACGATATTCTATCGGCTCGGGCCGCGCTGGATCGGCTCGAGGCGCGCCGCGCCCGGCTGCTTGCCGCCGAGCGCGGACTGCCTGGCGCAGAGCGCCGCCTGCGGCAGCGCGCGCGCCTCGAGCGCCATATCGCGCGTCGAGCCCGGCAAGGCCGCGGCGTGCCGATCTGGACGACCGCGCATAACGGCGTCACGCGCACCGATCCCCGCACCGGAGAAGCGACGCCGCCGATCAACGTCCATCTTCTCCATCTTCATGCCGGTGTCGATGCTGAGGCGGAACCGGCCATGCATTTCGGACTCGCCAAGGGCGTCTCCGCCCTGATCGAAGCCGCTGCCGCCGACCTGGGCGTCGAAGTGGGCGGCATGGACACGCCGATCTCGATTGATCCCGATAGCGGTCGGCCATGGCGCGCACGCTTCGATGCGAAGACGCTCGCACAAGAGGAACGGATGCTTCAGGCGGCCGCCTATATAGTGTGCGCTTACCTCACCGGCATGCGCGACTGCGAGGTGCAGGCGATGCGGCGGGGGTGCCTCTCGATCGCGCGCAGCGAGGATGGCCTGGTCGAGCGGCATCGCATTCGATCGACCATCTACAAGCGTCGGTCGACCATGGGCGAGGCGGCGAGCTGGGTGACGATCGAGCCGGTCGCAGACGCGATAGCGGTGCTTGAACGCCTGTCGGCAAGACCGACGCGCGCCAGCGGCAGCGATACGCTCTGGCCGGTGCTACGCCCCGGCGCCGCCACCAAGACGCATCTGTCGAGCGAGGTGGTCCGCCGACTCAACGCCTTCCGCGACCACCTCAACGCTGCCTTCGGCAGCCCTGATGTGCCGGTCATCCCGTCCGGACCCGGTGGCAAGCCGTGGCGCATAACGACGCGGCAGTTCCGCCGCACCATCGCATGGCACATCGCCAACCGTCCGTTCGGCACCATCGCCGGCATGATCCAGTATAAGCACGCCTCGGTCGCCGCTTTCGAGGGCTATGCCGGAACCAGCGCATCGGGGTTTCGCGCCGAGGTCGAGGCGCAGCGCCAGCTCGGTCAGCAGGGCGACCTGCTGGACTATTTCGACCGGCGGCAGGGCGGTGCCTCACTCGCGGGGCCGGCGGGACCACGCATCGCGCGGACGCTCGACGATGCGGCCGTGCAGCTCGGGCCCTTGCCCGCCATGATCGCCGACCGCTCCCGGCTACGTGTCATGCTCGCCAGCGTCGCGCGAACCCTCCATGTCGGCCTCCTCGCGGATTGCTTCTTCGATCCCGCCACCGCGCTCTGCCTCAAGCGCGTGACCACCCCCGATCCCAAGCAGCCGCTCACGGCGCTGTGCGAGCCGACCCGCTGTCCCAACGCCTGCATCACCGCCCGTCACAGGCCAGCTTGGGAACGCGCGGCCGATGATGCCAGGGCATTGCTGCGCGAACGACGTCTGTCGGATCTTCAACGCCATGCACTCGCCACCGAGATCAACCGGCTCACTACCGTGATCGACGCCATCGGCCCCGCGCCGCCGGAGGCCAACCCCGGCTGACGGCGGAAGCTCTGCGCCGGTCGGCGCGCTGGCGCAACGGCGTTGCCGTCCTCCGCTTCGCTGCGGCCCTACGGGTGCGCAACCGCGCTTGTGCCCGGCGCTAGTCGAGCTCCGCCGCCGGGGATGGCCCCCGACGGGCAAGCGGAGTTCAGATCATGCCAACTCAGGTACGAGCCGACGTCTATACTCGGGTCACCGAGGCGATCCTTGCAGCGATCGAAGCCGGTACGGGCAACTGGCGCATGCCATGGCATCACAGCGGCGCCGATGTCACCCGGCCGACCAACATCGCCAGCGGCAAGCCCTATCGCGGCATCAACACGGTGTCGCTCTGGGCGGCGGCCTATGGCGGCGGCTATGCGAGCGGGGTCTGGGGCACTTATCGTCAGTGGCAGGACCGCGGCGCCCAGGTCCGCAAGGGCGAGCAGGCCAGCCTCGGCGTCCTCTGGAAGGAGATCAGCCGGCGCGACGACGAGCAGGATGACGAAGATGGCGGCAAGGGACGGCGGCTCTTCGCCCGGGCGTTCAGCCTGTTCAACGCCGATCAGGTCGACGGCTACGCGCCCGAGCCCGGGCCGGTCCTGCCCGAGAGCGAGCGCCTTGCGGCCGCCGAGGCCTTCATCGCCGCGCTCGGTATCGACTCGGTCTACGGGTCGAGCAGCGCCTATTACCATCTCGGCGAAGACCGCATCTACATGCCGCACTTCGCAACCTTCCGTAGCGCGCATGGATTCTACGGCACCCATATCCACGAGTGTGCCCATGCCAGCGGCGCGGCGCATCGGCTCGACCGGGATTTCAGCGCCAGGTGGACCAAGGACGCGCTCGCGATGGAGGAAGCGACCGCCGAGCTGACCGCCTCGTTCCTGCTTGCCGACCTCGGCATCGCGCACGATCCGCGTCCCGATCATGCCGCCTATATCGCCTCCTGGCTTCAGGTGCTGAAGAACGACAGCCGCGCGATCTTCACTGCGGCCAGCAAGGCGCAGGCGGCGGCCGATTGGATGCACGCCCAGCAGCCGTGACGCTCACGCGGCCCGCACCTCGGCGCCGAGCGCATCAAGCAGCGGACAGCCCGGATCCTGACCGGCATCGCAGGCTCGCACCGAGTCTGCCAGAACCCGTTCCATCCGCCTGAGGTCCGCGATCCGCGCGCGCACATCCTGCAGATGCGACGCCGCGAGCTCGCGGACTTCGGTGCAGGAGGCCTGGCCGCCGGCCGCGAGTCCGAGCAAGGCGCGCACCTCGTCAAGGGTGAAGCCCAGCTCCCTCGCACGGCGCACGAAGCCCAGGCGAGCCACGTCCTCCCGACCGTAGCTGCGGTAACGGCCCCGCCGCGGCGGAACGGGCAGCAGCCCGATCCGCTCGTAATAGCGGATCGTCTCGATGTTGCAGCTGGTACGGCGCGAGAGTTCGCCGATCTGGATCGCGGCGGTTGCGGCCATCTTCAAAATACCTCTTGAGTCTGTAGTCGCTACAGATGGTAGGATAGCTGCATGCCCGCCACAAGGAGTCGCCCGTGACCCAGACACCAAGCCCGCCCAAGGGGATAAGTACCGCCGCGCTTACCCTGGCGGGGATCGCCGCCGCGTTCGGCGTCGCTGCCTGCTGCGCACTGCCGATCCTCTTGGCATCCGCCGGCATCGGCGCGGCCTGGCTCAGCGGCGTGGCCGTCGTCTCCGCGCCCTATCGCACGCCGCTCCTCGTGATCGGCGCATTATGCCTCGTCGCCGGCGCCGCGCTGCTATTGCGCCAGCAACTCGCCGCCATGCGCTGCGGCCCGGACGGCGTGTGCACGCCGCGCTGGACGCGCATCCTCACTCTCGCCGGCCTATTGGTCGGCGCGGCACTGCTCTGGGCGGGTTATAGCTATGTCTGACGTCGTTCCGGAGCTGCACTCGACCCTGACCTGTCCGCACTGCGGACATCAGGCGACCGAGACGATGCCGACCAACGCATGCCAGTTTTTCTATGACTGCCGGGGCTGCGGCGCGGTCCTCAAGCCCAAGCAGGGCGATTGCTGCGTCTTTTGTTCCTATGGCGACGTTCCGTGTCCGCCGATCCAGATCGAGGGCAAGGGCGCGTCCTGCTGCGGCTGAAGACAAGCCGTGACGCTTGCCACCCCCGCTGACGCTGCCCCTGAACCGACGGTTGCATTCCCCGACGGCACCGTCGTCCCGGACTGGACTGCGGTCACCGCGCCAAGCGCCCATTCGGCCCTGACAGCGCTGTTCGCGGCATTTATCGGCCGCAGGTGGCATGGCATCGACAGCACCGAGGACGAGGTGCGGCGTGCCATCCTCCGGGCCTATGTCACCCAGGGCCACGCGCCGGCGCCGGTGGAGATCGCTGCCGCGGTTGCGCTCCCGCCCGGCGACGTGGCCGCAGCGCTCCACCGGCTCGCCGGACGCGATCTCGTGGTCCTCGACGGCGACGGCCGAGTGAGCGGCGCCTATCCTTTCACCGATGCTCCCAGTGAGCATCAGGTGGAGGCCGCGGGTATCACGATGGGAGCCATGTGCGCCCTCGACGCGCTGGGGATCTGCACGATCGCACCGCACGCCAGCCTCATCCGCTCGTCATGCCGCCAATGCCGGCGCTCGCTTGCGATCCATGTCCACGACCGGGGCTGCACCTTGGGCGACGTCGTGCCCGAGGGGATTCTCGTCTGGTCCGGTCATCGCTACACCGGCGGCTGTGCAGCGTCTTCGCTCTGCACTCAGCAGGCTTTCTTCTGCCATGCCGATCATCTTGAAGCCTGGCGTATGGACGGTTCCGTGACCGCCGCGACGGCATTCGCCTGACCCTGCGCGAGGCCCTCCAGGTCGGCCGCGCGATCTTTGCACCGATGCTCGGAGGGATATTGCCATGGCCCATTACGACCTGATCGTCATCGGCAGCGGAACAGCCGCCCAGGTCGCGATCGGCCAGGTCCGCGCCACCGGATGGTCCGTCGCCGTCATCGACCACCGCCCGTTCGGCGGCACCTGTGCGCTACGGGGCTGCGATCCCAAGAAGATGCTGGTCAGCGGCGAAGAGGCGATCGATGCCGCCGCTCGCATGGCCGGACATGGTGTCGGCGGCGACCTGGCGATCGATTGGCCGAGCCTGATGGCGTTCAAGCGCAGCTTTACCGATCCGGTCCCCGCCAAGCAGGAACGCCGCTACGCCAAGCTGGGCGTCGACGCCTTCCACGGGCTAGCGCGCTTCGCAAGCCCGGACGCGGTCGCGGTCGACGGTCGGACGTTGCAGGCCCAGCATATCCTGATCGCAACCGGCGCGGGGCCGATCCCGCTCGGCATTCCAGGCGAGGAGCTGGTCAGCACGAGCGACGCTTTCCTCGAGCTGGAGACGCTGCCGCGCCGGATCGTGCTGATCGGCGGCGGCTATGTCGCCGCGGAGTTCTCGCATCTGGCCGCACGTGCCGGCGCCGAAGTCACGATCCTGCAGCGCGCTAGCCGGCTGCTGCCGCATTTCGATCCCGACCTGGTGGGCTGGCTCACACCGCGGTTCACGGCGCTCGGCATTCGCATCGAGACCGGCACCGCGGTCACACGGGTCGAGCGGAACGGGGACGGCCTGCAGGTGCGTGCCTCTCGCCAGGGAGCGCCGGACCTGGAGGTCGCCTGCGATCTCGTCATTCATGCTGCCGGGCGTCGTCCCGATCTCGGCAGCCTCGACCTGTCCACCGGGCAGGTCGCGGTGCAAGACGGACGACTGCAGCTCGATGCGCATCTGCGCAGCATTTCCAACCCGCGGGTCTATGCCGCCGGTGACGCCGCCGGCGTCGGGCCGCCCCTGACCCCGGTGTCGAGCCACGACGCGAAGATCGTCGCCGCGAACCTCCTGCAAGGTCCATCGCGCGAGCCCGACTATCGCGGTGTTCCGAGCGTCGCCTTCACCGTGCCGCCGATCGCCGCCGCCGGGCTTTCGGAAGAGGCGGCGCGCCGCAGCGGCCTCAAGTTCCGGGTTAACGCGGCCTCGACGCCGGACTGGTTCACCGCCCGCCGGCTCGCCGAGCCGGTCTA
>Ga0307997_10000774_pt1 | contig 14776 bp, 4 predicted proteins | sample Davwhametageno36_FD_203165 | JGI IMG/M metagenome (GOLD analysis project Ga0307997, IMG submission 203165) | Marine microbial communities from Davis Island wharf, Antarctic Ocean - #36 | ecosystem: Environmental > Aquatic > Marine > Unclassified | place: Antarctic Ocean: Davis Island wharf... | reverse complement strand
TGCAAGCCCGCGTTGTGCAATGCTTCCCTAATCAACTTCTCTTGTGCAGGCCCATTAGGCACCGTTAACCCAGCACTCGAACCATCTTGATTAATCGAACTGCCTCGAACAACAGCCAATATTGGATTACCATCTTTTTGAGCATCTGATAATCGTTTAAGGACTACAACACCACAGCCTTCGCTTCGAACATAACCATCAGCATCGTCGGAGAATGTTCTACATCGACCGGTGGCAGATAACATTTGCGTGCTGCAGGTTGCGACCGAGGCATCTGGCGCTAGAATAAGATTAGTACCAGCAGCCAGTGCAACGTTAATCTCACCGCTACGTAAACTTTGGCAAGCAAGATGAATCCCTGTTAATGAACTTGAGCAGGCTGTATCAACAGTGAGCGAAGGCCCTTGAAACCCAAAAAAATATGAAATTCTGCCAGCAATGGCGTTCGTAGTATTGCCACTTAAGAAAAATGAATCCAGACTTTTAAGTCCATGGCTGCGGATAATCTGTTCGCCATAATCATTAGTCGTTACACCAACATAAACGCCCGTCTTACTGCCTTTTAAAGTTTGAGGGTCTATAGCGGCTCGCTCTAATGCTTCCCAACTTAGTTCCAGCAGACGGCGCTGTTGCGGGTCCATATTAAGGGCTTCGCGAGGTGAAATCGAAAAGAAATCATTGTCAAAAAATTTGACAGTATCAATAAACCCACCAGCTTTAGAATAGATTTTGCCTTTCACACTAGGGTCAGCATCAAAATATTTCTTCGTATTCCAGCGATCAGAAGGAATTTCAGACACGGCATCTTCACCGTTTTGCAATAACGACCAGAAGTCTTCTGGACTATTACTACCCGGAAAATTACAGCCGATTCCAACAACCGCTAAGGGTTCTTTTTTAGCGTTTTCGATGGCTTCTATTTTTGCAGTAGCGTCACTTAAGATTGCCAGTAATCGATTGATATCAAAGTTTTCACTATGAGACACAACCAACCTCCAACTGAGATGTTTTCACCCAGATCTCATTTAGCCCTGGCAGATCGCCAGTCAGCTTCATTATGGTGCCATTGATCGATGAGTTCTCAAATCGGCATTCTATGCACATGCCTGAAAATAAATATTCCGACGGAATGACTGTTCCAGACCCTTTTTGAGAAACCAGCAAACGGGTATTAATGCCACCCGCTAAATAAAGGCCAAGGCTATCTGACTTAATGGTAAGAATGTCGTCGTTACTGAGATTCTTATAATCACCATCAAACGTGCTGCCCCCTGCAGGCGACAAAAAATAATCGGGCATAGGCGGCAAAGCAAAGACATCACTCAATTGAGTGTTGATTTCAAGCCAAGATAGAGCCGATTTATCAAGATCTAGAAACGTGAGATTGAATTCAGGTTTTGCCGCCAAATCAAACTTGATTGATTCGATCAACCCGCAGTAACGGGTGAAAAATTCGGTCAGACCCTCTACACCTGATAAATTATGAAGATGCCCAAAAGGTGAGTCAGAAATCCGACTGACAATGAACTTCGAAAATTCACTTCCCCTTTCCTCTAACATACCCTGTAAGGCATTCTGGATACTGTCTTGACCTAAATAGATAATGGTCGGATTTAACTGATGGATTACTTTGCAGACATCAGTTACGAACGCTTTAATCTCTTCAAGATCAATATTCATTAGGAGCATAGTGCCAACTGACATTTGAAAAAACGCGCCATCAAAAACTTTAATCTCGTCACTTTGTTCTAGTTTTTCCGCCATCAACTGCCAATTTAAAAGAGAGTCATTAAACATCGATAGGTACTTTTCAGTGCTATCTTCACGCGCCAGTTGAATATCTTTATCAACATAAAGGGGATGATGAAACTTATGCTCATAAATCCATTCTGCAGCATATCCGTTCAATTGAAGATGCAATGCAAGCAATTGTCCTGTGGTGGATTTCCCCGACCCACAAATGCCTTCAACAAAAATTAATTGCCCCATTAAATGATACTCATAATATTTATATTTCTTTTAACAACTGTTCTAAACGATACATTTGATCATTCACCGAATCACCAGTTTTTGATGGTCGATCAGAATCTTTGATTACTGTGCTTTTCTCAACCGGCACGCCACTATTTATATCCTCACTAAAATTCTTTTCTACTAAGAAACGCGTCAATTCTGGAATCGTTGCGTAGTCAAAAATTGCGGTTGGATAGAGTTCAGTCGCTAAAGCCGATTCAATGCCCTTAATTACCTCAAGAGCCATAATCGAATCCATCCCCATTTGAAAAAAACCAGGATGTTCACGTTCAAAATCTTGCTTTTTAACGCCCATAACTTGAGCCACCAAACTAATAAGAAACGTTTCAAGTAAAGAATATTTCTGTTCTTTAGAAGTTGCTTTTTTAATACTGAGCACAATATCTGATTGAGGCAATGCAGTTTCTTGCTCCAACTTTAACCAGTATCGCGTTCTATCAAAAGGATAATGAGGTAGTCGCAAAAACGGTGCCTCTCCATTTCTGTTATGACTGGGATAGAGTCCTTTCCAATCAATTTTAGTACCGCCTTGGTAGGCGTTGGATAGCGCTCTAGCATATTCTCCAGAAAAGCCGTTTGCACCATCATAATTAATAGAACCCATAGCCGTTGGGGTCTCAATATGGGTGTTGCCAGTCTCTAGTTCGCTGCCTTGGTCTAACGCTTCCAAGAACCGACTCAAAGACTGTCTCAGCAAAGCGGTATTCTGCGCTAGAGGCGCATAACGACAGCTAAAATGGGTTCGCGAAAGCGCCGCACTTTGACACAGCTCAGATAAATTCAGTTCATGGTTGTCATCTATCAGAACAACATAACGTTCAACCAAAAACCTCAATGATCGCGAATTTTTGGCCGACAGTGGCAGCACATAGTATTGATCAACAGAAGCTGGCAAGACTTGAACTTTATGCGGTTCAACCCCGCTGTCCGTTTCTGCTGAACCATAACCACGTACTATCTGATGAACATTTGTGCCTCCAATACCAAAGCCACTGACAGCCGCTAATCGGTTGTTGATAGACTCCGTCCACATCGTATTTTCAGTAGGAACTTCAAGGTTTAGTGCCGACCAATTAACATGTGGTGTCAGCTTATTGATATTGATTTGTTTAGGAATGATCCCTTTTTGCAGAGATAAAATAGTTTTAATAAGGCTACCCATTCCCGCTGCCGATTCCATATGCCCGAGATTAGCTTTAACTGATCCAACTTTAAGCGCGGCACGCGCATCCGCTATATCGCAATGAAACGCTCTAGCAACTGCATTGAGCTCAATAGGGTCACCCAGCTTTGTACCTGTACCGTGTGCCTCAAGGTATTGAATAGATTCTGCCGTCACGCCAGCGTCTTTCAATGCACTAGCAATGACTTTTTGTTGAGCATTGCCACTTGGCACAGTTAAACCAGAACTGCGACCGTCTTGATTCATTGCACTGCCTTCGATGACCGCATAGATTTTGTCACCATCACGTTCAGCGTCCGATAGCGATTTTAGTAACAGCGCGCCACAACCCTCACTGCGTGCATAACCGTTCGCTTCTTCGTCAAATGTTTTACAGCGACCATCAACCGACAAGGCACCAGCATGTGACAAAGCAATAAAACCAGATGGGCTTAAATTGAGGTTCACTCCGGCTGCAATAGCCAATGAAGATTCACCACTTCGAAGACTGCGGCAAGCCGTATGAACGGCTGCAAGTGAGGACGAGCAGGCAGTATCTAAAGCAATACTCGGTCCGTTAAAACCATAAAGGTGGGATATTCTGCCAGCGGCAGCACTCGCTGTATTGCCCGTAACATAGTAAGCATCCAGCCCTGATTCTCGTGCCTGCTCGGCTAGCATCTCCCGATAGTCATTCGCTGTGCTGCCAATAAAAACACCGGTAGCACTACCGTTCAGATCTGCTGGAATAACACCAGCATCCTCAAATAACTTCCAAACGACTTCCATCAACAAGCGTTGCTGAGGATCGAGACTTACAGCCTCTCTTGGCGTCATGGCAAAAAAACCAGCGTCAAAATTTTCTACATTATTAATAAAACCGCCACGTTTAACCGACATTTTTCCAAGGCAATTCTGCTCTGCCGAATATAGCGCTTCTACATCCCACCTGTCAGGCATACTTTCGGTGGCATCAAATCCATCTAACAATTGCAACCAGAGTTCTTCTGGTGAGGAAATATTGCCCGGAAAACGACACGCCATGCCAATCACTGCGACACGCCCATCAGGACTTTTTTTATTCGATGTATCTTCAACTGGCAATTCTAATGCTGGCGCAGCTGTACTAAAAAGCGATGACTCTAAGAAATCAACCAGTTCTTCAGGGTTGGAATAATCAAATATAAGTGTCGCTGGAAAAATAGTATCTAATAAGTTTTCTAAATAATTTTTCAACGCAACGCCAGATAGAGATCCCATTCCCATAGACACAAAACCCTTCGGGCCAAATCCATCATCAGAGACAGCTAGCTGTTTGGGTTCAACTCCCAAGTACGATGCGATCTGTTCAAAAATAAATAATAGTAATTGTTCACGCCTTTTAAATGGCGTTAAGGTCTGTAACTGATGATACTGCGCTCCTGCAGTCTGATCCTCACTACTGGTCTGTACCTTAGCTAATTGAGACAGAAAAGGTTGTTCACCCATTACTTCTGCTAACGGCTTTAAAATCCCCCAGTCAATATCGCAAATACAGGTTTGAGAGCAATAAATCATAGATTCTGAATTTTGTGCTGTAGCGACCCTATGGATTGCCGAGGAAGCCCCTATGACTAAAGACAACTGCTCCAACGCCTCGACCGGTTCTATTCCATAGACACCTTGATTTGCTAGAGTTTGTAGAAGGCCTTCCTCAGCCATACCTCCACCGTTCCATGGTCCCCAATTGACAGCGAATGCTGGCAAACCCTTCTGAGTTCGATAGGCACACAAGGCATCAAGAAAGCGATTCGCCGCAGCGTAATGGGCCTGACCTTTAGAACTCCAGACAGATGAAATTGAAGAGTAACAAATGAAATAATTAGGGTTCAACTTGGCGCAAAGCTGATGAAGGTTCCAGGCTCCTTTAATCTTGCCATTCATCACCGTCTCAATAGAACTTTCGGTAAGTTCGGCTAGAGCGTCTGCGCTAACAACACCCGCTGCATGGATAACGCCTTCGATGGCTCCCTGGCTGTTAACAGCATCCATTACTTCAGCCAGTACAGAGTAATCGGCTGCATCGACAGCCATTGATATAATGCTACCTTTAGACATTGTTAAGGCTTTAATCTGACGTTTAGTCTTTTCATTTGGTAACCGCCGACCACACAATACAAGCTTCTGTGCACCTTTTTCTAGAAGCCATTTGGCTGTGTGCATCCCGAGTGCACCATGTCCGCCAGTAATTATCCACGTACCTTTAGTGCTCCAGTCTGAATCGAATCGCCCTTGCGCTATTGCATTTGATGAACGGGACGAGTCAGCCTCACACAGGCGGCAAACAAAGTGTTCGAATCCTGGTTCATTACTATTTAATCGAAGATTAATTGAATCCGCGTTATTCTGATCATTAGCCCGTTCCATGAACCTTATTGCCTGCTGATCTTCCGTCTTATTTTCTATTGATTCAAGCAGAGCTTGACTGAGTGATAAGGTTACCTGAGCAGTATCAAAAGCCTGGTTGGTTCCCAAGCTAATCGGTAAATCAATGAGTCCACCCCAATTAGTAGGAATCTCAACCCCTGCCGACCGAGCGAATCCCCACAGTACCGATTGAAAAAAACCTTCGACCTGATCTAGACCGTTAACATTTACCGCACTTGCAGTAACAACCCAAATTTTCAGCTGGCTTTTTGTCTCTTGCACCTGCTGAAATAAATTAAGTAACGTATTGGTGTCTTCGATGCATTCCGCAGGGGTCTGAGACGCCCTCGCAAAGAAAATGACGTTGCCATTTATCGATTGGGTTTTACTGCCACCACCACTCAAGACAGATAGTTCACGACAACGAGACGACCTTGCCTCAATTACGCGACTAAAGACTTTACAACTTGGCGCATCGCCAACTAAAAACCACTCTATTTTCTCATCCCAGCTGTTACCAATACGAGGCATATCCTCAGAAGAATTAACGCGAGTTGAAATCCAATCAGGTTGGTAATGACTAGTGATTCTCTCTTTATCTTTGGAATGGGGCAGTTTTGTAATTAACGATTTTTTAGATATGCCTTGGACAGAACTAGCCCTATCGACAACATCAGTATCGATATTAATCCAGTGTCGACGACGCTGAAATGGGTAATTAGGCAAACTCTGCAACATCTTGCCTGAGCCAATTATTTCATGCCAATTTGGGTTTAAGCCCAGTCGATACAGACAGGCACTCTGCTCTAAAAACTCATTATTATCATCAGTCTCTTCTCGAATACTCCATGCCCATTGGGCACGGCCTTTGGGAAAGAACTGTCGACCCATACTGCTCAGTAATGGTTTAGGCCCTATTTCAATAAAGAATGGGCTTTTATAATCTGAGAACTCTAATAAACCTGCCTCAAATAAAACAGGCTGTGTCACATGCTCTATCCAGTAACCCGGACAGGCAATCTCTTCGCTCACAGCCGCCCCTGTCATACATGAAATAAAAGCTAGCTTAGGACGTTGATAAGAAACTTGATTCGCAGCGACGCTAAAAGGTTTTATCATCGGCTGCATTAAGGGCGAATGAAATGCATGCGAGACGTTTAAAACAGTTGAACGGATGCCTTGTTTTTGAAGTTTCTCTAAGATCACCGTAGTGGTTTCAGTTTCTCCTGACACCACCGTTAGCAATGGACCATTAATGGCTGCAATAGCCAGTTTTGGTTCGTGGCCTAGTAGTAATGGAGCAACCGAATTAACACCAGAAAATACTACCGCCATCACTCCCGTCTTGGGCAATGATTGCATTAATTGTCCACGACACGAGACTAGCAGTAACCCTTCCTCAATAGAAAACACGCCAGAAATCGCAGCCGCAGCGTATTCACCAACACTATGGCCTAAAACTGCATCAGGTTTAATACCTTTACTTATCCATAATTCCGCCAAAGCAACTTCTATTAAATAAATCGCCGGCTGACTAAACTGTGTTTCATTAAGACCATCACCTGAAAGAATGACGTTTAGCAAATCGATATTGTAATGCTTTTGGAATAGGCAAACCCCTTCATCGACGATTGACTTAAAAACGGGTTCAGACTCATAAAGGTCCTTCCCCATACCGGCATATTGTGACCCCTGCCCGGTAAAGATGAAAACAACCTGCTTAAAATTATTCGAATCAGTAGAGTGACTAGATGCATTGTCTAGCTTAGATAAAAAATCACTTGAAGCGGCGCCAGTAACACAGAGCCGCCAATCAAAGTGATCGCGCCCCAATGATAGCGTTCGACTTAAGGCATCAATATCTGTCGATTGATTTGCCTTTAACCATTCAATCATTGCAGATCGCTGCTGCTCTAGAGCTACTTCAGATTTTGCCGACAAGCATAAAGGCATTTGTTTTAACAAAGGCTGGCTAGCATTGGGCGCCGCTTCAACTTTACCGCGTTGAGAACTTTCGATACTGACATTAACCGTTTCTAAGCTACTCACAATGACATGAGCATTTGTACCGCCAAGGCCAAATGAACTGACGCCCGCAACTTGATCGAGAATAGGCCAAGAGGTCTTAACCCGCGGTATCGCAATAGCCAGATTGTCCCAATCAATATGCCTATTCGGAACTTTAAAATTCCGATGAGCAGGTAGCTCTTTTGCTTGCATCGAAAGAATCACTTTAATGAGCCCAGTAATACCTGAAGCCGCTTCAAGATGACCTATATTTGTTTTGACTGAACCGACAATTAACGGCCGATCAACGCGTCGATTTTGGCAAAGTGATCGCTGCAATGCATTGATCTCAATCGGATCACCCAATGGCGTGCCAATACCATTAGCCTCTACATAGGTAATTGCCTCAGGAGCAATATTTGCATTAAGTAAGGCTGACTTTACAAGATCAATCTGTGATTGACTGTTAGGTGCCATTAAACCATTGCCCTGACCGTCTTGGTTTATAGCTGACCCTCGTATCACACCTAAGATAGAATTATTATCCTTTAGTGCATCACTTAATCTTTTAAGAATAACCACAGAGCAACCTTCCGCTCTGACATAACCATTGGCATTATCGTCAAAGGTTTTACAAAAGCCGTCGGGGCTCAGCATTTCGGCACTGGACAATGCAATATTCCACTCAGGGCTCAAAATAAGGTTTACACCGGACACAATACCGAGCTGACTTTCGCCTTGGCGCAGGCTATTACAGGCTAGATGAATAGCCGTTAATGAAGAAGAGCAGGCCGTATCAACAACTAAACTAGGCCCCTTTAAATTATAAAAATATGACAACCTATTCGATACAATGCTGAGTGCACTACCCGTCCCTGTCCAAGGATTGAGTTGATTCTTATCTGCAAATACCAACCGCTGATAGTCACTATTCGATATACCAGTAAACACCCCCGTAGAGGTCCCGCTTAAACTTGCAGGTGAAATACCGGCGTTCTCCAGTGCATTCCAGGAAACTTCCAATAACAATCTTTGCTGAGGGTCTATTAGCTTGGCTTCACCAGCGTCGATACCGAAAAAATGTTCATCAAACAGATCAACATGATCAATGAAACCACCTTTCAACATATTCATTTTACCGGCTGCACCGGCACGCTTATCGTAATATTCAGCCTTGTTCCAGCGATTTTCAGGTATGTCGCTTATGCCGTCAACATCAGAGAATAACAAATCTGAAAATGCCGCTGCGTTGTTCGCGCCAGGTACGTTACAATCTAATCCAATGACGGCAATACAATCATTTAAAGGATCATGGCTATTATTAAACTCATGAACGTCATCTATTACTGACGAAGTCGTATCTAACCGCAGGTATTCAACTAATCGGGTAATGCTGGAAAAATCATACAGCAACGAAGAAGGCAGTTGACGCCCCGTAATTTGACTAAGATCTGCAGCCAACCCGACAGCGTGAATAGAACTAAGGTTGTAAAACGCCAGCGGTTTTTTAATATCAATAGAATTGGCCGAAATATGCAGCCGTTGCGCCACCGCCTGTTTGACCAATTCAACTAATTGCTCTTCGAGCATTCCTGAGGTCTTATCTTCATTATCGGTTTTTTGATGGTCAATTTGACTTTCGTTGAAGCTTGCCTCAGCGGCTAGATCGTCGTCCCAACGCCCAACTAATGAAAGCGTTGATTCAACATAACCTTGGCGACAAGCATGCCGCTGTATTTTGCCACTGGTAGTTTTGGGACAGGTACCTGGCTTTAAAAACAAGACGGCTTGCAACGGCAAACCATGTTCCCTTGCGAGGGCATTACGCACTTTAAGAGCAGTCTCATCTAGCTGAAATTTTGTTAGGTAGGTGCGCTTAACTTCTTGAGCAACAACGAGTCGCTCTTGATCGTTTACGATTACCCGGAATGCTGCAGTACAGTCGGGCCTTAAAGAGGCATCACAAGCAACAACGGTGGTTTCTATATCTTGAGGATAATAGTTTTGACCATGAATAATGATAAGTTCACTGATACGACCGGTTATAAATAGCTCATTATCCCTAACAAAACCAAGGTCCCCAGTCCTTAGATAGGCGGCCTGACTGACTTTATTATTATTTTCTGTATTGCTCAATACGCCAGAGTTGCCATCATTATTATTAATGGTTGCTTTGAAATTTCGCTCGGTAGCCACTGGGTTGTCCCAATAACCTTGGGCAATGCCTGGACCACTGGCCCAAACCTCACCAATGGTTTGATCATCAACCAGACAGTGACTTTCAGGGTCTACAATGCTCACAACCGTATCCGCTACTGGATAACCACACCCCATAACACCAACAGTATTATCACTTAATACTGGCTCTAACTTTATAACGCCATTGGCTAATTGCTCACGATTAAGATTGAGATGCTTAAAAGGTGACCCTTTTGGCAGCGCTGTAATCTTTAATGTACCCTCAGCTAAACCGAAGCCGGGACAAATAGAGCTAGCTGACAATCCAGCTTCACTGAAATAGTCATTAAAACTTTCAATTGTTTTTAATCTTACTGTTTCCGCTGCATTTAAAGCAACGGACCACGCACTTAAATCTAATTCATCACGTTGCTCATCTGAAATACTATCCAGACATAAATCGTAAGCAAAGTTAGGAGCCGCTGTGTGTGTTCCTTTAAAGTCAGACATTGCCCTTAGCCAACGATAAGGTTTTTGCGCAAATGCGGTAGGAGACATAATGTAACAAGGAAAACCTTTAAACAAAGGCATTAGTAACCCATAGATTAGTCCCATATCATGAAAATAAGGAAGCCAGGTAACCATAACGCTGCTTTTGTCATGGTGCCATCCATTATCAAGATGCTCAAGATTAGTCAGTACGTTCTTATGACTGACTACAACGCCTTTCGGTACTGAAGTAGAGCCCGAGGTATACTGTAAGAAAGCAACAGAGTCACCGGTAATAACGGGGGCTTTCCACGCTGAGATATCAATATCATACTGACCAGAAGACTGAAGTGAAATCTCAGAAACAGAATCAGAAACAATCTGGTAGTTAAGTGGGGCCGTAATTGGATTAAGCGCGCTCCACTTTTCAGTTAAGGATTTCAGCTCCTCAGGAACCAAGGCTAAAGTGGGATTGGCATTAGTAAAAATACTGGCAAACCGAACATCGGCTTTGTTCCGTTTTGGTGCGGGACAAGGGATTGGAATCATACCCGCGTACAAAGCACCAAAAAATGCGGTTATAACTGATGTGCCCGCTTGAAAAAGTAATAAAACGCGGTCACCAGGCTGCCCCTTTATCAGTAAGCGGCACGCTATTCTTTTAGCTTCGGTCTCTAAGCTAGAGTAAGTTAAAGCAGTCTCTATAGTTTCACCGTTGGATAAAAAACTATAGGCTAATTCACCAGGCATTTTCAATGACCGATCCTGAAGCAAACCCACCAAGGTTAGATAGTTATTAGATTTATCAGAATCAATCAAGTTTTTATGCTGCCCTTTCTTTTATATTACCTCGCCCTAATTTTGACCCGTATTGATTCAGGGCCAGCTTCGAGTCCATAGATAAAGTTGGAGAAAACTTTTAAAGCTTAAATATCTTTGATTAAATTGAGTTAAAAATCACTAATGACTGAGTTCAATATGAATGAACTCGCGTCGCCAATGCCTCTAACGTGGTCTTATATGGAATTTTCGAACTGGCCATATCATCACTAAAAATAAAACCATTCAAACTAATTTTTGTAGTTTAATTATATCACTTATGAACGATTAAGGGACAAAGCTAATCATATCACTTATGAACGATTAAGGGACACAGATAATTTAGAAAAATAGCGATAAAAGCGTTATAAAACAGCAAAGTTAAAAGAAAAATTAGTTGACAAAACGGCACAAAGTCATAGGTCGGCAATACAACTAAGAACGCTTCAATTACGTCTCAATAAACGACTTAAGTAAGAAGCCAATATCGTTGTTATTACAGATGCTTTCTATCATAGAGCTGCTTAGTTCAAAGTCATTAGTTTTAAGTTAAACAAGTTAATAACACCAATCGACATGAATCAGAGAGCCTAGTCGGGCCATTAAACAAATTTAAACTTTAAAATAATCTAAAAGAAACATCTTGGTGATAGATTCAATTAATAACATATAATTATCAGTGGAGTGCAATGAGCTATGCGTTAATTAAAGATATTAAACGAAGACAATATAGACCAACTAAAATTAAGCGCCTCTAAAAATTTTCAATCGCGTTTGGGGCTTTTAAATCGACAGCAATCCGCCATAGTTCGACTAAAACCATGAATCAAAGTGTTGGGTTACAACAGACCTTAAATCAAGAATTACTGGGTGGTACTGAACGCTTGACCTTGCTGGCTCTTCGGCCAAACAAAAGCACATAAAGCACCTTAAAAGGATGGGTCAGGTTTATCCATGAAAAGAAGGGTGCCCACCAAATATTAACAGAAATATTGGTTTCGAGTGATCTCGTTTGGTGCCACCAACCCGAGGGCATATAAAGTACATCTCCTGGGCTAAGCTCCAAATGAAACGCAGTGGCATTGTGCAACAGGGGATGAGCCAAATAATCTGGGGCCTCTATATCGACCTGACTGACTGAGGGACTTGCTGGGTTAGGATAAAGTAACTTTGAATCGCTGGGAGAGAAAAGTGTTAGCGCTTTACGTCCCCGGATTTGTATTAAAAAATTTGGAAAATGGTCGAAATGTAAAGGAGTGACACAATTCTCACTCCCTAGCCAAAAATTTCTTGCATGGGTTTTCGTAAACTTCTCACACCATGGAAGCTTTTCAAGATCGTCTTTTAAGGGGGGTAACTCGTGATCAATAGAGGCCTGCTGGAGATACCATGTTCCCTCTGGCTCAGTTTCTATTTTATCCACTGCCTGCTCAAAGGGCATCGACAAACGCTCAACGAGATTAGGCCTAACACTTTGAATATGATCATAAAAACCATTTTTATTGTGGTGCACCACTATTTGACAACCTTGAAGTTTCTCCTTCAGATAAGATAAAGACCATAATTGATGAGCCTTAGAATTAACCGCACCCTGCTCTATTATTACAGGTCTTGCTGGACGAAAATAATTTTCGTTAAAAGCTCGTTGATCTAAATTTATCACTCGCTCCAAATTTCTGTTAATCATCTCTCAGTCATCTTGTGGGTACAATTGAAAAACTACAACTTTACTTAAAACATAAGTTGGAGCGTAAAACTAAAGCTATGGCTAAAAAATATAATCGTTCAAAAAATTTTCAAACAGTTAGGGTTAGCTGGCCGTCATTTTAGGTCTCATAAAAAAATAGCTCTACTGCTGCGAGTTTCTAGTCTTTAATGACTGTTCATTCAAGCTAAAATCGACTTGATTAAGTGGTTACAGCATAACTCAAAATATTTAATTTGCATTTGATTCCTTTTCGCCCAATAAGACTGTGTCTGGGTCTGGGTCTGGGTCTGAATCTGAATCTAAGTCTGGACCTGAATCTAAGTCTGAACCTGAATCTAACTCTGAACTGGAGCCTGCATAAGAACTAAGGTCCGTAGATGGAACAACAGCTGGTGGTTGAGCAGGAGAATCGAGACCACCAAGAATAATAGGCAGACCTTCGTCACCAGCGCCGATTACAACAATTTTTGTATTGTTTGATTTAGCCAGCTCTAGAGTAGCGTCAATTCCTTTCCAACGCAGAAATTCTTCTGTAATACTGCCATTAATTTCTTCTTGGAATCGTCTAATACCCCTTGCCTCAATAGCTTTACGTTCAGCCTCCTGAGCTTCACGATCAAGTCGATAAACATAGGCATCTGCGAGGTGCTTCTGCTCGACTTTATCTTGTATTGCATCGCGCACTTTCATTGGAAGCACGATTTCACGGATCAAAATATTTTCAATTCTAATCAAGCTTTCTCGTTCGGAGGCCGGATAAAATTTATGCACCATTGCTTCCTGGACATTAATCAAAATATTGTCTTGGATCTCCAAGCGCTGACCGGAGTAAAGTTCATCTGCATTAAATTTACCAATTTCCTCTCTCGCAAAAGCACCCACAATCGGAATAATAAAGGTATTCAAATAATCCGGACCAATATCCTGATGCAACTTACCCAAATCAGCTTCGATTGGCTTCCAGCGAATTGAGATACCGACTCGCATAGTTAGACCATCCTTGGCCAAAACATCGTACTCAACTTGGTGCTCTTGCAATCTGATGTTGTAGATGTACATTTTATCCCAAGGGAATTTCAATCTAAATCCTTCACTGTAGGGATAGTCCACAAAAGCAGAATAATAATCATCTGTTTTTGCAATTTCTGCCTCTAACATAGAAGCAGCAGCGTTTCTAACGGGTTGTTTCTTGAAATGCATATCAGTTTCTAATGATTCACCCGTTTTACTAAAGCCTAATCTTGCCCGAAACTCTCCACTGGGTGGCGCTGTGACTGTTCCACCTCCAAATCGAAGCCATGCAACACCTGACTCGCCTGAGTGAATAGAAATAAAAATACTCGGTGCAAGGAAAACAAATACCAACAGTATTCCAAGCCCCGTCAACACTAAATCAACTTTATGAAGCGCTAGCCATTTTTTCATAATTACCTTCTTGAAGGATTATATCGAGTCGGTGCTATTGCTTCACGGTCCTCCAATAATCTATATTAAAACTCCCACCAGCCAGTGAGGAAAATTATCATAATGGTTACCCTTTACGGAAATCTTACCTTGACTTTTACAAACTGAAAAAAGTTATTCATAGCAATTTAGGTTAAGCAATCGAATTTGAAAAATCTTTAAACACCTTAGAGGTCAATAGAACGATTCACAAAGGTAAGGAGGGGCAGCCTCATTAGCAGATAGCACTATGGAGTAGAACCCAGTATTAACAACATTTATTTATAAAACTTTTTCAGGCACACGACGATTGTTAATAGCATTTTAAATATAGGTGTTACTTAACCCCCAAAGTCTTGGAGGATCCAGCTAATTTGACTAGTGGCTGCGTAATTAACAAGATAAGCACGACGGGTAAAGGAGTTAGTAGTATTGACATAAAAAAGTATCCCCAAAATCCGAAAAACTTTCGTTCAGTTCCCAAAGTTGCAACAAGTGCACAGGCAACTAAGTAAACTAGAATTAATATG
>Ga0307997_10000769_pt1 | contig 14823 bp, 8 predicted proteins | sample Davwhametageno36_FD_203165 | JGI IMG/M metagenome (GOLD analysis project Ga0307997, IMG submission 203165) | Marine microbial communities from Davis Island wharf, Antarctic Ocean - #36 | ecosystem: Environmental > Aquatic > Marine > Unclassified | place: Antarctic Ocean: Davis Island wharf... | reverse complement strand
GCAAGAAAATGCTCAAAGATGGCGAGTGAGATGAAAAAAATCCAAGCTTCACATAGTTGTGTCAAGCATGGTGTGGCGTTGCATCTTTCGGAGCTCGAGTACCAAGCAATGGGTGGTGCTTTGGTCAGTTTACTGGTGATGCTCCTCTTGTACTTGTGTGTCAAGATGAGAGCGAAAGTTCGACAGAAACAGAAGCCAAAAATAAATTAAAATTTGAATCTCTCCAATACCTGGACACCACCGCCATTTATTTTTTAATTAAGTTATTTTTGCATATTTTTTTTAATTGTTCCAACATCACCCACCCTCAGTGCCTGAGTACGATGACGGTATGTCATAATATCACGTATCACCAGTAGCACTACTACCTTCTAATTATTACGACTTTAAAAAAAAAATTAATAATAATATCTTTTAAAAAAATTAAAAAAATTTTTTAAAAAAAATTATTGTTTTTCACACCCGTAATCAAGTCACTCGCAAGACTGCACTCCATGTACCTCCAGCACCAACACCAAAAAAAAAAACTCACACCATCATTGATGATGTGCTTCTCAATCCAGGTGACCTTGGAACAGCACCGCCACCACCACCATCACTATCTTTCGATAATCTCACTACTCGCTGCGAACTCTGCAGTTCCAAACCAACGGAGCTCACATTCATCTCACCGTCAATAAACTCCGAGCACTTTGATGCTAGGACACTCCCAAGAATAATTTGTGTTGGATGATACACCAACAGAGGCAGCACAATGAAGGCAGGCACGCTCTCCCCATACATGGCCATGAGAATGGGCATTCCCAGTGTCAGACTCTTGTGAGAACCAGAAAACATGAGCGCCACAACGTCACGCCTTGAAAAATGAAGCCAACGATGCGTCACAAAAGCAATCGTTGCCAGGAGACACATTTGTGTCAACAAAATTAACACCACGACCATGACTAAATCACGAAAGTCTACAGGGACTGGTTTTAAAAATGTTTTACTAAACACATGGAATATAATTCCAAGCAAAAGACCCTTTCCAATGACGCTTGGTATTTTCGGCGCACCAAATCTTCTTGCTAGCTGACCAATCACGAGTGGAAACAACACCGTCGTGCCGAGCTGAGCAACCAAAGCATTTGCACTGACTTCGGACTGGACACCGACGGCAGCTACTAAGAGTGCTGGCGTGGCAATGACACCAACAAGTGAGCCGAGTGTGCTGGCGACGATAGACAGAGCAGCGTTCCCTCTCGCAACTGTGACGATAATGACGGCGCTGGAGATTGGTGGTGGGAGCACACCCACGATAAGGTAGCCAGTTGCAAGGCCAGTGGAGAGAAGACCGGTCGAAAGGACAAGTGATGACACGAGTTTGAACAGCATAGGACACAGGAGAAAGTGAAAGAGAAGTACACCACCCGTTACTTTCCAATCAGAAATTGCTTGGACTAATTTTTTAGTCTCAATGTCAAGACCGCTCCGAAGAAAGATGATGGAGACGCCCACTCTTTTCACAAGCCACCCAAACTCTCTCGTTGCTCCTAAGTACGGGTAGATCCATGCCGTAATGAGTACCAACAGCAGAGCGACCAAAAATATCTTCATGTTGGTCAGCTTGCGGCGGTCTGTCTTGCGAGCTCGTAGTCTTGTTCTGCTTGATGTGTCATCAAAGCCTTTTAATAAACATATTACTTCTTCGCTAAAAAAAAAATAACTCCGTCCTCTAGATCTACCTCCTCGCATAACTTCTCCTTGACCAAAAACAACAGTGAAATGAGTGACGACGAGAATGCCGGTGACGCTGGCGCTGGGGTGGACTTCGACAAGATCACCGCCCTCATGGCCAATTTCTACGGCGTTGGTGAGCTTGACGACGATGATGTGGACGACTTTGCGACTTCTTCGGAAAATATCGACTCGGCCTCTTTCGACGCTTCTGAGTATGTCCTTCGTGCTGTCAAAGAGGACCAGCTGTCGGACCTGCTGCGTGCGGACGAGCAGCTGATCACGGAGGTACAGGAGCTCAACAATGACATGCAAAACTTAGTGTATGAGAATTATAACAAATTTATTTCAGCGACCGATACGATACGTAAAATGAAGGATCAGGTGGAGGGAATGGAAAATGAAATTGAAACACTCATCTCAACAATGGACTCGGCAGGAACACGCAGCACTGCCATTAACAAAAAGTTGCAGCCCAAGCGTGAGCGCGTAGAGAACATCCAGAGTCTCCAACGTCTCATTAAAAGGTTAGAATTTTTGTTCGAACTTCCACTCCGTTTAAAAAGATCGATTGAGCTTGAGGCGTACACGCAAGCGGTCAAGTACTACAACATGGCATCGGGCATATTAGAGCAGCACTCGGAGGTCGCCTCGTTCGGTGCCATCCAAGTTGAATCGAACGAGATCATGTCTACGTTGAAGACTCGAATGTACGAGCACTTGGGTTACGATGAGAAAGTCAGGCCGAACGTGCTGTCAGAAAATATTCGTCTTTTAATTGATTTGGGTGAGTCGAAAAAATCATTGTCGTTGAAATTTCTTGACTGGCACGAGCAGCGTCTCCGTCACCGAGTGGAGAGTTTGACACAATGCTTTGATGACGCTGCCAGCGAGATTGCTGATCCGTACCAAGAGATGTGGAGAGCCAATCGATTCTTTTTATCTGCCATGAACGTTTTTTTAGAATCACACGATGAATTATTTGGTGGAAGAAGTGGTGGTGGTGGAGATCAGAAGGAGGAGGAGGATTTGTCACGTGGTCATCATAAAATGGTGCAAGAAGTGTTTGCCGTGTACTTTCGCGTGCTCCGTGGCCATCTTTTACGTCATCCACTTCCATTGTCTCTTGCGTTCGATAACGATGGTGAGAGAAAGGAAGTAATGGAAAGTGGTGAAGAAAATGGTGAAGAAAATGGATTTCATTCTCTGCTCTCTGCACTGGGAAGATTTAAAAGTGAGCTACGTGAGTCCAGTGTGCTTCTCCGATCAGCAAAGCTTCGCTTGGGTGATCGTGCAGCAGAGATCATTGAAAATACGATACGTGCACAAATGAATCGCGCGTTCATGTCGCTTCGAATTATATTTCAAAAAAGAGTCGAAGGTAAGTTTTTTTTATTTTATTTAAATATTTTTTTTTTTTTAATTCTTTTTTTCTCGAAGGTCTTCTCATCTGTTCATTCTTTTCCTCTCTTTTTCTTCGTACGCTCCACAGGAATGATCATTTCAGTCGAGGAGATAGACGCTGCTGCATTAAACGACGAAGAACACAAGGATGATGGCGACTCGAAACAGGAAGAACCAAACAAATCTTCTAGTGGTCCACCAGGAAAATCACCATCAAAGCCTCCTTCAGGACCACCTTCATTACCACCAGCGAAAGCACCGGCAGCCCCAGCAGCGGCAGCAGGACCACCCTCAAAGCCACCACCATCACCAAAGCGTCCTGCCGGTGGACCACCCGCGAAGGCTGCACCGACACCTGCCGCACCGAGCGGCAATCCGTTTGGCAGTAGCAGTGCTGGTGGGAGCTCTGCTGGAAACCCCTTTGGAGAGGCAGCACCAGCAGCGGACGATGGAGGCAATCCATTCGGTGGTGGTGGTCCACCAAATAAGAGAGCTCCTGCTGCTCCTGCTGCTGCTGCTGCATCCAATCCATTCCAAGCGACCCAGGGAAAGGAGGGGGAGAAGGAGGCTGCGATGGACGTCGTCGTCCCAAGCAATCCATTTGGTGTCAGTGAAGAGAGCAACGGAGAGAATGAGAAGGAGAGCGACGGTGGCGAGAGAAGAGAGGCGCCCGAGGAGACGGAGACAAGAACAGCAACAACAACCTCCTCCTCCTCCTCCACCGGCCACGATGGCTTGGTAGCGTCGGTTCGTTCCATTCAAGAGACCCTGGTGTCCGATATTGAGACGACGCTGAGCGTACTCCAATCACTCCTTCGGGACGCAACAACAAATCATGCGGAGACTGGGAGGACGCTGTCGCGAGACATGGTGCATATCTTTGTGCATCTGATGCGCGCGGAGTTTGACAGCCTGGTCACTTGGTTTGCAACGCAAGCAGAAAATAAATGTGATGGAGTCGGAACGAATCGACACAGTTGCGAAGTGACTGGAGAGGAGGAGGAGGAGAACGAGGACGGCAACGAGGAGAAGGGGGAAGAGAAAGTGGTGTCACTGTTCAGTGATGTAACGCGCGGTGCGTTCCAGTTCCGACCACGGTTCGTCCTGGCGACTGCTTTTTTGTTTCGAAATTTTGCAGCAAAGAGCATTGGTTACATGACGGAAGTTCTCGCATCGAGCAGCGTGGACGACGAAGAAGACGACGATGAAGATGACTTCTTACGTTCGTCTAACAGTGACAGCAAGCTCAAGCAGCTGTGCAAGCGAGCATCGCACACGCTGCTGACGCAGTATGTTGGTATCAAGGCGCGTGAGTCGGTGCGATACGTCTACGCGCGTATGGGTGGTCTCAGTCGAGTTGGTCAGCGTGGAGGAGACGATGACGAAGACGATAACTGTCGTGAGGAGGGAGTCGAGACGTTAGCACTAATCATTCTGGAGAAAGCGGCAGAAATTGGTGTGGATGCATCGTCACTACTGGGTGGACGCCTTCCAGAGTATGGTGGGAAGACGAGCGCGGTGCGCAATGGTCCAACGCCTGGCAATCGGAGTGATAAGCAGGGTGGTGACATTCAGCTGGATATTGATCGTATCTTTGCGAAGAAAGTAACGATTTACGGTGGTTCGACGTTTACTCGAGAAAATCTTCTTCAAGAGTACTTTCGTATTGTGTTCAAAAGTTTCAGCGAGCACTCAAGATCGCTGACATTTACGACGCTTGGTTTTCAAGCTTGTTTGATTGCAGCGCGCTACCTTTATGACGTGTTGCCCAGCTACTGTGATGAGACGGAAAGTTTAGATTATTTATTAACGGATTGGATTAATTCTGTTAGTGAAAGATGTATCAATCCAATATTTTTAAATGAGGAGAGGATTGAGAGCGTAGTTGGTAAAATGAAGAGCAAGAGCAGGAGGTATATGTAGTCAAAATAAAAAGAAAGAAAAATAATATAAAAGAAGAAGATATAAAGGAGGTACACACATGCGTGCGTATGTACATTCATAAATAGTTTTCTAAAGTTCTACATACATACATGATGTACAATCGTACATGTAAAGTTCTAAAGTTCTGCCGCAGGTATGATAAAGTTGGGGCATTTTTGAATTTTCTACACTGTACTGGTACTGGTAATAACAACAGATCTCAAAAAAAACTCACCCAAAGCAAATAACAATCTCCTGCCGTGCCGCACACAACCACTCCGCACAATGTCAAGAACACGCGCACCTTCGTTTTTTACTGCGGACACTCCGCGATCTGGCACGAAGACACCAGGTCTCAGCTACGAGCCTGCAACGCCACGTCGTTCGCCTACATCACCAGCACATCCTCCATCACCAGCACGTCCTCCATCACCGGCGGGCGGCGGCGGCGGTGGTGACCGTGGACCATCACCCACACCACCTTCCAGTCAATCGAAGAGAAAAGTCCTGCGACGTCGCCAGTCAACAATGATGCGAGAGCTGACTAGACCTGCGTTGAGGCCTGTCCCCGAAGAAGTGGAAGAAGCTCACTACTCGAGAGAGCATCACAGCGCCGCCTCTTCAAGACCGTTCAAACTATTAGAGGAAGGATTTCTCATGGACACACTGATTAAGTGGGTGCGAAGAAGCGCAGGCGAGTACAAAAGTACACCCACAGACGGAGAGGAAACCAAGGCAGACGAGATATCCATGGGAGGAGAGGAAGACGAGAATGACGGAGAGGCAGCGGTGCCACGTGCCGACAACGTCGTGTACGCTAAATTTCTTCTCGAATGTCTGCTTGGTCTTCGATTCAGCCAACAGCGATCGTTGGCATCGTTGCAGCAGACGGTCCGCGTGCTGGAAATCTTCATGCTGGATCATGCGGCTGATTTTACATGGACCAATCGATGTAAAGAGTCCGTTCATGTGGTTGGACAGACGTTGTGTCAAGCAGAGCTGGTGAGCGTTTGCTTGACGGCACTGATTGAGCTGGAGATGCTATTTAACACGACCATCCGTCTGGCAGACAAAATCACTGAGCTGCGACGGTACTGGAAAGACTTGGATGCACATCCTTGGCGCTTCAATGCAATTTGTTTTGCGGAGAGCTGGAGCTCAACACTGTTTGATAAAAATAGTGATCGATACGGACGTCAATATACATGTAGTGAAAGAGTAGAAAAGTTAAATGAAATTTTAGATGGTCACATGATTCTGCTTGGAAGAGCAAAGCGGCTGATGAGAGAGGTGTACGATATTGCGCATGAGGACGTGGAGATTTATGAGAAGTACAAGAGTCTGATGAATTGGGCACATCAAGCATTTTTACTTGTTGAAACGAGAGTTCACGATGCAAATACGGCAAAAGTTCAAACTCTTTGTGGTATTCTTGATCAAATGAAAGATGACTACACGGAGACTTCCGCAACGCTCAGCCCATTTTTAGGCCCAGCACTCGTGACACATTTGAAGTCGACACTCAATCGCATGCCACTTTTTTATGATGAGAGAGGTAAAAATATTGAGCATTTAAATCGTCCATCTAATTTTCAAAGGAGATGGCCCGAATACGCTTTGATTAGTGTGGCAATCGTTGGTGGATTCATATGGGCAAAAAAGAATGATTTGACGAGAGAGGATGTGGAGAGCAGCCTGCTTCGGTTCAGCCAGAGCTGCACGGAGTTCGTACAGGAACACGTAACCGATCCAGCCCAAGAAATTTACAAAGAGATCTTTTTGAACGAGTACATGGAAGTGACAGATCCAGAAGAAGTGGAGGATTCAAAAAATTCATTGAGAAGAAATTTAAGAGATTATTTAGTCCAAAGAGAATTAAAACGTTTGAACAAAGGCTACGATGTGACGCAATTTTTTAGTAAAAGAAATGAATCGGAGTTGTCGGCATCGACACTTGCAAAGATCCAAGAGATTTCTCAAGGAATGAAGTGAGTTCTCTTTTTTGTGCTGTGGTTTGCTGTGGTTGTTTTGTTGTTTTGTTGTTTTGTTGTTTTGTTTTTCCGACCCTGACTTTTTTCTTTCTCTTGTGTGTTGTTTTGTTTCTGAACAGAATGTCCGACGTCATGCGTGACTACGAAACAGAACTATCAGAACCAAAATCAAATCTTCTCATGGGGAACATTGTCCATTTGATGTTAATCCAAATGCAGTTCATGAAGAAGGAGATCATGGTCTCCATGGCTAAAATGGATGAAGTGTTGAAAGCAAATCATTTACTCGTCAACACCATGTCGACGGTACCAGCTTTTGTTGTTTCTTACTGTGGTTACAGCTTTTCTACATTTTTATGGCGACGTTTGACAATGGGTGACAAAGAGCGACGTGATGCAAGTTTAGAGCTGAGAATTACTCTCCGTGACATTGACCAGTGCTTGAACTTAGTGGCACATCGAAGTGAGATTGATGTCAATGGGAGTGAGGTGTATCGTATGGATTTACGTGATTTAGGTAATTTAGCAATGCTTCTTCATCGTTTTAACGTCCAATTGAATGTGTACTTTAAATTTGGTCATGTGCAACCAGAAGTACAGTATAGAATGGAGGAGGATATGGAGGAGTTGATGATGGAAGATTTCAGTCTGCAACAAAGGATACGTGTGGTTGAAAGGTTGTATCGTTCATACGATGTATTTCACATGCATGGTGGTGGCAGGAATCGATTCTTTTGAAATTGAAAAAAAATATTTTATATTGATGATCTTTTTAAATATATTTTAAATTTTAAATGATCTTATTTTAAAATTTAGATGTACATGAAATAAATAAATAATATATACCTAAGGTAGAACTTCTAAATAATATAAATAATATAAGAGATTCATATAAATCACAATTATATAAGATTCTTGTGTACCATGTGTACCTATTTATTTCAACTTCAGCTTCAACTCCATGTTAAAACGCAGCCCAACCTGACTATCTTCTTTCAAAATGTAACTCTCGCCGGCGGATGGATCGTCTTCATCTTCGTTCTCGTTTACCTCTCTCACTCCTCCTTCCTCCTCCTCCTCTCCCTCCTCCTCGCTAATCTCCTCAAATTCATCCCACTCCTCCTCTTCCTCCTCTCTTTCCCTTTGCTTCCGTCGCTCGATTGTAGCGTCTCTCTCTAATTTCTCTGCCTCCTCTCTTGCTTCTCTTTCTTCTTGAAATTTTGCTGTCAAACGAAAACGATTGTTCGTAGTCTTTTTCATACCAAAATTTTGTATCATACTTTTTGCCAACAAATTCATTTTATCAAGAGCAGGTTCCGCTTGGTACATCAGCTTGATATATCCAGACCGAGCACCACCGTCACCTCTCATATTGGCATGTTTCTTCTGTGCATGCTTGCTGTGACTACCAGAACCACCAGCACCACCCACGTTGTTGCCGCCTCTGCTCCTGCTGTTGTTCATTTTCTTGCTGTCAATGTCATCGTCGACAAGCAAATGAGAGCTGGCCAAGTAGTAGGGAAGCCGTCCACCATACGTACTGAGACTTGCATACGTCTTGTCATGATCAATGGGCGAGTTAATCATTTTGTTTTTGTCTGTGAGCTGGCGGAGTCGCTCTGGAATCTCACTCCGTCCATCGCTCAACGATCCATCCTTATTTTTTTCTCCAAACGAAGCGTTGAGATCTGTGGACGACGATTCATCTCCTCTTTGTTGATCGTCCACAATTTCCTCCATCGAGGTGTCAAATGTCCTTGGACTCAACTCCTCCTCCTCCTCCTCTCCAAGGGGGTCGTAGTTGTGACCCAGACGACGATAGTGTGTTGGACTCGTGTCGTCCCAACCTTCAAGTTCAAACATTGGAGTTTCCCAAGTTGCAGTGGAGGAAGAAGTGGTAGTGGAAGAAGTGGAATGCATTCCTCCTCGACGACCAACATTCCGCTTGTGCATTTTTCTCGTAGGTGTTGATCGCATGACAAATCGTTTCACAGCCGGAGGCTTATCCAAGTGGTGAGTACCGATGCCATCACTGCTGCTGCTGCCAAGTGACGATCCAACAGAGGAAGCAGCCTCACGAACGGGTGATGTTTCCATCGTTGCTTTGACGGTTCGTTCGGTTGGTTGAATGTTTTGAATATTGGTGGAGGAGGTGGTGGAGGTGGTGGAGGTGGTGGAGGTGGAGGAGGAGGAAGTGGTGATGGAGGAGGTGGTGGTCTTCATTCCACCACCACCAAAAACTCCTGTTGCAATACTGTTGCTACTACCACCACCACCATTGCCACGATGCTTAGTGACTTCGACTGGTGCATTGGGTGCGACAAGTCGTATTTGAATGCCATCAGGTCCAACTCCTTGGAATTCAGAACTGGCCAGCACACCAGCGCTGTGATTTCTGACAACTGTTTTCCACTTGCTCTCGACACGATCCAAGTATTGACAATTCCAACGAAGTCCAGAGGGAAGTTGTAATTTTTGTACAACGTAGCTCACCATCTCAACTACGGTTGTTTCCTCCTTCACATTCATTTGTACTGTTCTTGTTGTGCTCTCATTTGGTGCATGACCTAATTTTTTACGACGAACATGTGGATCTTGATCTGTTCTTCTTTTTCTTTTCGGTGAACTCATTTCTAAAACACGAACTGTAATGAGATAGTATCCTCTTCCACCATCACGATTTGGAGGTTCCTGATCCATGCCAGATCTTCCTCTTTCTCTTCCAAAAATCTTCATGTTCTTGTGTAAACTTTTTCCTTGATGCTTTTTCCTCTGCTGCTGCTGCTGCTGTTGCTGCTGCTGCTGTTGCTGCTGCTGCTGATGGTGGTGTTGTTGTTGTGTGGCAGCAGCAGTCTTGCCGAGTCGAAACATTTTATCGTCATCGTGATCTTCGTTGTTACTATTTGGTGATCCACCTCCTTCATCATTCTCCCAACCACCAAGTGGACCCCACTCGTTAGTTTCGCTCGACAATAAACTACCAACACCACCTGGACTTCCACCTCTGCTTCCTCCACGACTTTTGGACTCTGGTCTCGTCTGATTGTCCCCCCTGCTTGGAGAACTACTTCTTGATTTTCCTCTGCTGCTCTTACTCCTCTTTCCTTTTCCACGACTCCTGCCTCTTGATTTCGATGGTGAAATGGATGGTGAAATGGATGGAAGGACAATGGGAGTCTCACCAGACAGTAGACCCTTCTTTGGTGGTGAGGAGAGTGGAGACGTTGGTGGCTTGATGGAGAAGGACGAGGACGAGGACGAAGAAGAAGCAAGGACAGTGGAGGTTACACCACCAACTTGAGCACGAAGGACCGAGGAAGCAAGAGCGTCTAAAGTGTCAGTACCAATCATTGATGCCTTCAGCTCCTTCTTTGTCATAATTTTGCCACTGCCCCAACCGTGCGTGTCCTGCGGCAGCGTTGGACGCAACGTCATGCCACTATTCACCAGCTGACTACTCATGGATCCAGCATTTGCAACACTCCAAGGAGATACGACAGAAGAGGAATGATGGCCCGAAGGACCAGAGGAAAGACCATTATGAGATGATGGTGGACCATGATTACTGACATGCATGCTGCTGGCGGTGGTACTTAAAGAGCTGTCCACACCACCACCACCACCACCACCACCAATGATGCTGCTCGAATCACCACCACCACCACCACCACTAGCTATTTTTTGTCGCTCACGATAAATGCGTCGTCCCAATGGTGTTGCAGGACAAAAGCTGCCTGGTCTTGGTTGAGCACTCTCTGCCGTCCAACCTCTGCTGTTATTAGCATCCTCCGCCCTCGAGGGTGGTGCTAAAAAGAGAAAGCGAAACGGACCCTTGCTGCTACCCTCCAAATGCTGCTGCTGCTGCGCACCGTCCCCTGCATGACCAACATCACCCTCCCGCTCACTACCAAAGTCACTACCAAAGTCACTCTTTCCATCACCATCCTCAACCAAATCATCGAGCTGCATTCCAAACGCCATTGGATGAAAGTGCTCTGGTATGCCACCGTCGTGCACACCACCACCACCACCACCACGCACACCACCACCACGCACACCACCACCACGCACACCACCACCACGCACACCACCACCACCCTCCACCCTGGACATGGAGGGCTGCTCGTTCAAATCAAATGGCACTGCCAGCTCGCTCTTCGTTCCACCACCCTCTGCCGAGTACCAACCAGAGTTGACAGGAGGTGTCCTTCCATCAGACCTCCTGTCAACACCGCCACTACCGTCAACGTCAAACGCTGGTGGTGGCATGGTCATGCTCATCACCAATTCACCCGTTTGAATCATGTTGGCACTCAGCGTGTGGTATGCTCGGATGGCATCCGCATCTGTACCAGCAGAGAGAGGGTACAACTTAGCTACTGGTGCAGATCTCTTGCCAGCAAAGCCAGCAGGATGAATTTTTTTCTTTCCTGGACCTAATTTTCTTTGCGGTAGTCCTGCTTGTGGTTTGTATTTTGAAAAAATTGATCCACTGCGACCCTCGTACAGCAGCTCCTTTTCTGCCTTAGTCCTGGGTGCTGGTTGGAGTCCACGCGGTCGTTTTAATCGACGCCGCCGCGCTGGGCCAGACATGGACGACGAGGACACGGAGGAGGACATGAAGGAAGAACCACCACCACCACCTTGAAGACCCAGAGAAGGAAGACTTTTCGTGAGCGGATGTTGGCGATGGTTCGAAAGATCATGGCGGAGTTGTGATAGAGACATGGGTGCCTCCAGCAGACCATGGTGGTGAGAGTCGCGCATGATCGAGTAGGAGCGCCGAAGCTTTAATACTTGTGAGGCTCTGGAGCCTTCATCGGCGGTCGAAGTCGAGTCCAAGTAAGAGTCATAAACAGAAGACTTGCCACCGGCAAGAACAGCACTTCCATGTTGGAGGAACGAGGAAGTTGTGTCCAAATGATCGGGTGGTCCCACGGACATGAAAAACTTTGTTTGGTTCCAGTTGATTCAGTTCTTGGTGACGTGCATATCGGTAGTAGTAGACCAGGCCAGGGTGGTTTGAAGTCTATTTTTTATATACATAATAATGTACTACTAGTAGTAATAGAATCATAGGAAATGAGAAAATAAATGGGACTCGAAAGCGACCATCATCAACAGACAAATCAAATTTCTGGTTGTCTCAGCCACAAGGTCTTATTTTTGCTGCTCAAATTTTTGACTGCCTGCGAGCTGGGACGTCTCTCGAAAATTTCTATTTTTATTATCAATTCCGGCCCATGACGAACACGTCACCAGACAGGTCACCGTGAACAACTTTGAACAAACCCACACTCTCCTCCTGCCGCGTCAACATTCTCCCTGATATAAATCACTCTCTGGATCCAATGGTTTTACTCTGAGTCAAATGCAGACATGTTCACCAGACCAATGTTGGTTCCGTGCGTTCCGAAGAACAAAGAGTCCAATTAGGTTGTAAAAAAATATATGGAAAGGTAGAAACAGTGCGGCTCCAGAGAAGCGTGGTTGGAAAGTTGGTGTTGTTATGAGTCACATTCAACGCGATTGAGGCAGTTTGCCATTGTACATCGTCAAACTTTAAAGTGTCATGGTGTTGCTGTGGAAGAAGCGTCGTAAAATCTGTGCAAGAAGAGCCGACAAGTGAGCCATTTTGAGACCTTTTCATTGAGAAAGAGTCCATTAGGAGGTCGTTGGTCGACATTTTTGAACGCACGCCCACTCAAACAGGTTTGTTGACGTTGTTTGGAGCGGTGAGTGGGTATTTTGAGACCGAAACACTCTCTCACCATCGTGAAACTTCAATTTTTTTGAAGTTCCGTGAGCTCGATCTCGCAGCGACGTCTGTTGAACCAAGAGAAGTACGTGTCAAAGTAACTGGGTGGTGGTTGTAGTGATCAAAATGGTCGGTGAGATGTGTATTGATGCTGACTGAGCCAAAAAATGGAGTGAACAAGCACGTAAATGCGTTGCAAGGTTGAATGTTTGATTTCGTTCGAATTGCATCTTTCGTCGTGTTGTTGAACACGTCGAAAAGTTGTTAACGATGATTTTTAGGTTGTTGTTGAGCTTTGAGAGGTTGTTTTGAGGTTGAAACACGAAGTGGGTACTAGTTGGGTGATTTGTACCAAAGGAGGAGGCTTGGCAAGCATGAATGAGATTTTCACGGTTGTTTGCAGTATCGTTGAGAGTGTATTTGAAAATCGATCTCGGCGGAAGACGGAATGAGTCAAAAAATGAATGAGAACATCGTGATTTTCTTGGTGGTTGGTGCCTGGTAGGTGAACAATCTTAAGTGTGTACAAAGTTAGATAGGTATAGGCCAATGAAAGTAATCAACAGGTATTTTGACTCCTCTACATTGATATTTTAAATGTTCACTACTTAACGTAAATATGTTGATTTTGTGCAAGTTTACATCAAATCAAGAACCGCGGCAAAAATTGTAAGGTAGATGCTCTGACAGCTCTGAATAGCTCTGTACAACCCTAGACAGACCCACCACACATTTCTTCATCAACCAGCACCAACCACCAAGAAAATCACGATGTTCTCATTCATTTTTTATTCGTTCCGTCTTCCGCCGAGATTAATCTTCAAATACACTCTCAACGATACTGCAAACAACCGTGAAAATCTCATTCATGCTTACCAAGCCTCCTCCTTTGGTACAAATCACCCAACTAGTACCCACTTCGAGTTTCAACCTCAAAACAACCTCTCAGAGCTCAACAGCAACGGAAAAATCATCGTTAACAACTTTTCGACGTGTCCAACCACACGACGAAAGATGCCTCTCAGACCACATCGAAAATTCAACCTTGCAACGAACCCACATGCTTGTTCACTCTAGTTTTTGGCTCAATCAGCACCAACATACATCTCACCGACCATTTTAATCACTACAACCAACAGCCAGTTACTTTGACACGTACTTCTCGTGGTTCAACAGACGTCGCTGTTGTTCGCTTACGAAACTTGTGGAAAAAAACAAACGTTTCACGATGCTGAGAGAGTATGTCGGTCTCAATGCACCCACTCACCGGTCCAAACAACGTCAACAACAGTGTTTGAGCAGGTGCGCATGCAAAAATGTCGACCAACAACCAAAAAGATGGCTCTCTTTCGATGAAAAGACCTCAAAATGGCTCTCTCGTTGACGGAAAGGAGACAGATTTTATGACGTTTCTTCCACAGCACCACCATGATGCTCCAAAGTGTGACGATTTGCAATGGCGCACTGCCTCAATTGACTTGAAAACGACCCAGTACAACATCAACTTTTCATCCACTCCCCTCTAGCATCACACTCTTGCTACCTTTCCATGTATTTTTTCGTTGTTAATTAGTTGAGTCTTTTTACGAAAGGGTACGGTGTCGAAATCACGATTCATAAGTGCACCAGAGTCGATGAAAGTCCACTCCTTTGACCCAGGAGCATGGTCCAGACATATGATAACAAGGGCGCGGCAGGAGGAGAGTGTGGGTTTGTTCAAAGTTGTTCACGGTGACCTGTTTGGTGACGTGTTCGTCATGGGCCGGAATTGATAATAAAAATAGAAATTTTCGACAGACGTCCCAGCTCGCAGGCAGTCAAAAATTTGAGCAGCAAAAATAAGACCTTGTGGGTTGGAGGAGGAGGATCAATAGTAGCGCCCGACGCAAAGAAGCGACAAGTAAACTTGGTTCAAGTGCAAGATGGTATTCCAATATACTTGTGGAGGAGAGCCATGTCGTTTCTTACTGTTGGTGAGCAAGCAATGAGCGTGCGTGGTATGTCTCGTTTCTTTCGTGAGTGCAGCGACGT
>Ga0307997_10000768_pt1 | contig 14826 bp, 12 predicted proteins | sample Davwhametageno36_FD_203165 | JGI IMG/M metagenome (GOLD analysis project Ga0307997, IMG submission 203165) | Marine microbial communities from Davis Island wharf, Antarctic Ocean - #36 | ecosystem: Environmental > Aquatic > Marine > Unclassified | place: Antarctic Ocean: Davis Island wharf... | reverse complement strand
TTATTCACCCTATTTGTAAAAACTAATCAGAAAAAAGCCATTAACATTTTATGGAAAGCTGTTGGAGTAGGATTGATAACAAGTGTTGTATTAGCCTATTTACTAATTTATATAAAAGAAATAATAAATAGTAATGAGTATGAGAAATTATTTGAAGCTGGACTCATGTATTTAGCTGCAGGATTTTTATTCTATATGATTCTATGGATGAATAAGAACATAAATATTAAACAAAACTTAGAATCTAAAGCTATAAAATCACTTCAAAAAGCAAGTCTTACGGGTATATTTTTACTTGTTTTCTTTGCTATTGTTCGCGAAGGATTTGAAACTGCTCTGATTTTAATTGGTTCCAATCAGTCTGATACATTTTCTTTTCTAGGTTTTTTTGGAGGTATATTAGCAGCCTTATTAGTTGGTGTGTTAATATTCTGGAGAGGAAAAAAAATAAACTTAAAAACATTTTTCAATTTTACTTCTGCCTTGTTGATTTTCTTTGCAGCAGGAATGATAGCTTACGGGACTCACGAGATAGAAGAGTTTTTAGTTAAATCTGGTAACTTAGGCGAAGATAGTGTCTCAAGAGTCTGGAATATTCTTACGCCAATTTCAGAAGATAAAAGTTCTTCTATTTTTTATACTTACAATGAAATCAAAGAGATTTCCTATCATAGTCTTCATGATAAAGGAAGTATTGGTGTGTTTATGAAAGGACTTTTTGGCTACAACAGTAACCCCAACTATATAGAGTTCTTTCTCTGGCTAATATCTTTAACGGGAGGATTATACTTTCTAAAAAGGAATAAATAAATAAAAATAGCGTAAAGTTTATCTTCCTTTTTGTTTGCTTGTTTTTTAGATTCCTTGAAATGTATTCATTATTCTGCGAATTGATTAAAGTTACTAAAGCTTTAATGCTGATTTTTGTAGTGTAAAAATAAATGGTCCGCCTGGAGTGGTGAGAACAAAATTTCTTGAATTTGAAAAATGGGAAAGGGACACATCTTATCCATTACGAAAAAATGACGGGATTACTTGGTCATATCTTTATGACCAAACATTATAATCTGATGAATAAATCATTAAAAAAAGCAAAAACACTATTAATTAGTTTTTTACACTTAAATAAAAAATACTATGTCAAGTTCAAAATGGAATAACGAAGCTATACCAAGTCAAAAAAATAAAACAATAATCATTACTGGTTCGTCTAGTGGTTTGGGAAAACAAGCTGCAAAAGTACTTACCAGTAAAGGCGCTAAAATTATAATGGCGGTAAGAAATGTAGAGAAAGGAGAAAGCGAAACAAAAAAAATTAAAGAAGAATTTCCTAATGCAAAAATTGAAGTAAGAAATCTAGACTTAAGTAGTTTAAAATCTATACAATCTTTTGCAGATGGATTTGTGGCTGATTATGATAAATTAGATGTTTTAATCAATAACGCGGGAGTAATGATGTGCCCTTATTCAAAAACAGAAGATGGTTTTGAAATGCAAATGGGAACCAATCATTTTGGGCATTTTGCATTGACAGGTCATTTAATGCCTCTATTATTAGACACTAAAAACTCTAGAGTAGTCGCAACAAGCAGTGTTGGACATAAATCTGGAGACATAGATTTTGAGGATATCAATTGGGAGTCTAGAAAATATAAAACCTTTAAAGCATATGCGGACAGCAAATTAGCAAATTTATATTTCATCTATGAACTCGTAAGGAAGTATGAAGGGAATGAGGATGCACCAATGTTCACTGTTGCCCATCCTGGTGGAACGAATACCGATTTAGGAAGACACCTAGGTATGGCAAAGCTCTTAGGAGGAGTATTAGGTCAAAAAGTAGAAATGGGAACATTGCCCTCATTAAGAGCGACAACAGATCTTCAAGCTAGATCAGGTGATTATTTTGGTCCAAAAAACTTATTTGAATGGAGAGGTTTTCCTGTAATTGTCAAATCGAATAAAATGTCACATAATCAAATGAATTCAAAAAAACTTTGGGAATTATCCGAAAATTTAACTGGAGTAAAATATTAAATTATAAACATTAAAAAAAAATTATGAAAACATACACAAACAAAATAGTCTTGATTACTGGAGCTTCTTCAGGAATTGGAATGGCTATGGCACATGATTTATGTGGAAGAGGAGCTAATTTAATTTTGGTAGCTAGAAGTACCGAAAAACTAAATGGGTTAGCTGAATTAATACGAAAAAAAGGAAAAGAAGCTAACGTTTTTACTTCCGATTTAAGTGTTTCTGGATCTGCAGAAAAATTACATTCGGAAATAAATAATGCGAATTTACAAGTGGACTTATTAATTAACAATGCAGGTTATGGAAGGTGGGGAGAGTTCACTGATTTTGATCTGCAAGACTACAATAAAATGATTCAACTTAACATCACCACCTTAACTGAATTATGTCATTTGTATGTCACAGATATGGAAAAAAGAAAAAATGGTGGAATAATCAATGTAGGATCTACGGCATCTTTTTTCCCAATTCCTTATGGAAATGTATATTCTTCTACCAAAGCTTATGTTCTTATGTTTAGTGAAGCTCTGAATTATGAATATAGAGAGAAAGGAATTCATGTCATGGCATTATGCCCAGGCGCGACCGAAAGTGAATTTATAGCTGTAGCTACAGAAAAAGATAAAGAGGTACAAAAAATAGCAAAAGAGAAAACCTCTTCTGTGTCATTTCAAACGAGTGAAGAAGTTGCTAAAGAATGTTTAGATGCATATGAGAAAGGCAAAATTTACCACATTGCTGGAAAGAGTAACAGAAGAACTTATGCTATCTCTAAACACTTATCAAGAAAAAGAGTATTAAACATGGTCGGCAAAATGTTTGGACAAGTAGTTGGGAAGTAAGTAATCAAACGTGAAACAGCATAAGTAAAAAAACTTAAAATTATGAAAAACTTAAAATTAACAGGAAAAATCTTAATCGTATTATTAGCAATACAAGCAATTTTTGAATTGTCAATAGGAACGACCGTGTTGTTTAATTTCCAAAATGCCTTAGAAAATATTTTTGAAATCACTTATTCTAGTGAGATAGATATTCTTGGGATAATCATAGGAGGTTATTTATTATTACTTACTACTCTTTTGTTTTTAAGTATTGTATGGATCTTAAAAGGAAAACAAGCAGGAACTACCATAGCCATAATTGTAGGGGCTATTTTTGTCCTTTTTGGAGTACTTTCTTATTTTAAATTAGAGCGAGTTGATGGTTTGATTGGAGATAGCATAAGAGGTTTGTTAACAATTTTCTTAGCTTACATGACAGGTAAAGAACTTAAAAAAAATAAGACCACTTAATAGTTTTAATATATTAAATAATAAGTAGTTATGGTAAAGGTATTCAAGACGAGTGTGAAGTACAAGAAATATGCACGAAAATTGGTATCGAAAATCCGACTCCAATTCCCCGAATTACTTGTTAACTTTAATCTAGAGGATTGTGACAATATTCTAAGATTAGAAGGTCTAAGCATACAAGAAAATAAGATTAAAAGAATAGTGATTTCAGAAGGTTTCTTTTGTGAAGCATTAGTTTAAAACCATTTATAATGACCGATTTTTTTCATATAAAAAGTGTTTCCGAAGTAAACGAATTGTTTGGAATAAAACCAATACATCCATTAATTACGGTTATTAGGAAATGGCCAAAAGGCGATTTCGATATCAGTTCTTTTAAAGTGACCAGTGACTTATATCTCCTTTCTATGAAAGGAAAAACGAAAGGAACTTCTTTTAAATACGGCAAGAATAGCTATGATTTTGAGGATGGAACCCTTGTTTTTTTGGCTCCCAATCAAGTCGTTTCGTTTGAAGATCCAATTGAAGAATTGGACGATTCTGGGTGGAATATTCTATTTCATCCTGATTTAATAAGAAAATCAGCTCTTGGTAAAAGCATAAAAAAATTTAGTTTCTTTAATTATGAAGCCAATGAAGCTCTTCATTTATCTCAAAAAGAAAAACAGTTTTTGATAGAAATGGTGGATAATATTGAAACTGAGATGAATCAAAATTTAGACAAGCACTCACAAGACTTAATTATTCATAACATTGAAGCTCTCCTTAAGTATAGTGAACGGTACTACGATCGTCAGTTCTATACTAGAACTAATGTCAACAAAGATTATGTGGTTCAGTTTGAAGAATACCTGAATAGTTATTTTTCTTCAGAAGATCTGAAAGAAAAAGGAACACCTACTTTAACTCAATGTGGAAAAGCTCTAAATATTTCCGGACCGTACCTAAGTGATTTGTTAAAGATTGAAACAAATAGAAGTGCGAAAGATCACATTCACTCATATATTATTGAAAAAGCGAAAACTGTTTTACTCAATTCCTCCTCTAATATAAGTGAAGTTGCATTTGATTTAGGGTTTGAATATCCTCAATATTTTAGTAAATTATTTAAAAATAAAACAGGCGTTAGTCCAAGTGAGTATCGTATTTTAAATTAAATAGCTTAATTTTTAGCACAAAAAAAAGGGAGTATGAAATTCATACTCCCTTTTTTATACTTTATTAATCCTATTATACTAAAGCATCCAATTTTTCTGCCAATTGTGCTTTTGGTACAGCTCCAACTGATTTATCTACAACTTCTCCATTTTTGAAAAACAAGATTGTAGGGATATTTCTTACTCCGTATTTTGCTGCAATATCTTGATTTGTATCCACATCTACTTTTCCTACTAAAGCTTTTTCTGTGTATTCGTTTGCCAATTCTTCTACCAATGGTCCTACCATTCTACATGGTCCACACCATTGTGCCCAAAAATCAACCATAACTGGCTTTCCTGAGTTAATTGTTTCTTCAAAGTTTGCTGCTGTTAATTCTAATGCCATTTCTATATTTTTTATATTGTTACTGTTTTATTTTATTAATTCTAATACTTCAAAAAAAGTACCAAACGAACTATTCTGTCATCTTGACATAAATGTATGTCGTATTTTTTATAATTCCTTACAAAAAGTCTAAAATCTAATTCAATTTATACCTTACTCCTTCCATTTCATCTAATTCACTAAGAAAATCATTAGTAACTTTCACTTTTAGTTTTCGAGAAAAGAGATTAATTTCAGTTTTTTCTTCGTCCGTTACGATCACTTTTAGTTTACAATTTCCTTTTTCGTCTTCTACCTCTCCCTCTACCAATTCTAGAATAGAATCCACAAACTCATTCGTTACTTTACGAATAGGGATTGTTAGAGTAATGGATTTACTCAGTTTGTCTCTAATTTCTGTTAACAATTCCATGGAATTAATATTGAAAACTGGAGCGTGATCTCCCCATCTTTTTTCGTTAATCCTTCCTCTAACGTGAATGAAATTTCCGTTTACCAAATAGTGTTTGAATTTCAAATACTCGTCTTTGAACATAAACATCCTGTATGTCCCATCATAATCCTCTAAGTTAAAAATACCAAATGGATTTCCGTTTTTAGCAACTCTGTGTTCTACATCATTAATAATACAAGCCATAGAAAGCTCTTTGCCCATGTGAGCTATCATTTGGTTTAGCATTTCTACTTTCCCACTGCAAAAATTATTTATTTCAAATTTAAAATCATCCAAAGGATGTCCAGAAATAAATATCCCTACGAGTTCTTTTTCTTTGTTTAATGTAGCAATACTTCCCCATTCTTCACACATTGGAATGATTGGTTCTGGAATTTCTTCTCCATCTCCATCTCCACCAAACATAGATTGTTGGTTACTGTTTTTAGCCTCAGAAACTGCATTTCCATATTTTACAGCTGTCTCAACTACCGTTCTTCCAGAAATATCTGGTGTGACATATTGTGCTCTATGAATATCTCCAAAAGAATCAAATCCTCCAGATATTGCCAAAGACTCTAACGCTCTTTTATTAGCTGCTCTCAAGTCAATTTTCGAAGTTAAATCGAAGATGGAAGTATATTTCCCTTCTTCTTTTCTTGTTTTAATAATGGATTCTACTGCTCCTTCCCCTACTCCTTTCACTGCTCCCATTCCAAAACGAATTGCTCCTCTTTCGTTTACTGCAAATTTATAATACGATTCGTTTACATCTGGCCCCAAAACTTCGATACCCATTCTCTGGCATTCTTCCATAAAGAAAGAAACAGATTTTATGTCGTTCATGTTATTGGAAAGAACAGACGCCATGTATTCTTCTGGATAATGTGCTTTTAAATAAGCCGTCTGAAATGCAATCCAAGCATAGCATGTAGAGTGAGATTTATTAAATGCATAAGCTGCAAATGCCTCCCAATCCTTCCAGATTTTATTCAGTTTATCTTCGGCATGTCCGTTTTCTGCTCCTCCTGCTAAAAACTTTGGTTTCAACTCTGCCAACATAGACAAAATCTTTTTCCCCATTGCCTTTCTCAAAACATCTGCCTCACCTTTGGTAAAGTTTGCAAGCTTTTGAGAAAGCAACATCACTTGCTCTTGGTATACTGTAATTCCATAGGTTTCTGCCAAATATTCAGCACTGTCTTCTATGTCATATACTATTTCTTCGTCTCCGTGTTTTCTTTTAATAAAACTTGGAATATACTCCATTGGTCCTGGACGGTAAAGTGCATTCATTGCAATCAAATCATCAAAAACTGTAGGTTTCAATGCTTTCAAATGCTTCTGCATTCCGGGTGATTCATATTGAAACACACCTACCGTTTCTCCCCTTTGGAATAACTCGTAAGTCTTTACATCTTCCAAATCAAATGCTTCTGGATCGAGCTCAACTCCGTGAATACTTTTTACAATTTTTACTGTGTCTTTTATCAAAGACAGAGTTTTCAATCCCAAAAAATCCATCTTAAGTAATCCAGCATCTTCTACCACTGAGTTATCAAACTGGGTTACGTACATGTCCGAATCCTTGGCAGTTGCCACAGGAACATAATTGGTGATATCGCCAGGTGTAATAATAACTCCACAAGCATGAGTTCCGGTATTTCTTACCGAACCTTCTAATATTCTTGCTTTCTGAAGAACTTCTCCTTCCAAAGTTTTTTGGTCAATGATTCCTCTTAGTTCCATTGCCATTGCCACATCTTCTGACCTTCCAATCTTCTTTGCCATTTCGGCTTCGGTTCCTCCAAATATTTTGCTCAATTTGGTGTTGGGAACTAAATTAGCCAACCTAGTAGATTCACTCAAAGGTAAATCCAAAGCTCTAGAAGTATCCTTTATGGAAGACTTTGCAGCCATAGTTCCATAAGTGATAATTTGAGCTACTTGCTGTGAACCGTATTTATCTATTACCCAGTCAATCACTCTACCTCTTCCCTCATCATCAAAATCAATATCAATATCGGGCATTGAGACTCTATCCGGATTCAGAAAACGCTCAAAAAGTAGGTTGTACTTTAATGGATCAATATTCGTAATCTTAAGGCAATAAGCAACTACAGATCCGGCAGCAGATCCCCTTCCAGGTCCTACGGAAACATCCATGTCTCTGGCGGCCTGAATGAAATCTTGTACAATCAAGAAATAACCTGGATACCCGGTCATTTTAATCGTTTCTAGCTCAAAATCTATTCTTTCTATTTGCTCGGCAGTTAATTCTTCTCCATATCGCTTTTTCGCTCCTACGTAAGTTAAATGCCTTAAATAATTATTCTCTCCCCTATTTCCTCCATCCTCAGTATCTTTTTCATCTACAAACTCTTTTGGGAAATCAAATTTTGGCAATAATACATCTCTTGCCAAAACAAAAGCTTCTACCTTGTCTACAATTTCTTGTGTATTGGCAACCGCCTCAGGAATATCTTTGAAAATCTCCTTCATTTGAGATTGAGACTTAAAATAGAATTCATCATTGGGCATTCCAAATCTAAATCCTCTTCCTCTTCCTATGGGCGTAGATTTTTTCTCAGCATCTCTTATACACAACAAAACATCATGTGCTTCGGCCTGTTCTTTGTTGATGTAAAAAGTGTTGTTTGCTGCTACTAGTTTTACATTATGCTTTCTAGCCAGTTTAATAAGAATTGCATTCGCATATTTCTCATCTTCTTCGCCATGCCTTACTAATTCTATGTAAAAATCTTCTCCAAAAGTTTCTTTCCACCAAATTAGAGATTCTTCAGCTTGTTTTTCTCCTACGTTAAGAATTAAGTTTGCCAATTCTCCACGAACTCCTCCAGAGAGTACAATCAAATCTTCTTTGTATTCCTCTATTAGCTTTTTATCAATTCTTGGAACGTAATAAAATCCGTTAATATTGGAGAGTGAACTCAACTTTGCCATGTTGTGGTATCCGTTTTTGTTCTTTGCCAAAAACACCACAAAAGCTCCATTGTCCTTTACCGATTTCTCCGTATGATCTTTACAAACATTAAATTCACACCCTACTATTGGTTTTAATGTTTGCTCTTGGACTTCCCCTTCTTCCTTTTCTTTGTTTCTAGTTTTCACTCCTTTATTATGAATAGAAACTGCTTTCACAAAGCGAAATGCCCCCATCATATTTGCCGTATCAGTCAATGCCACTCCCGACATATTATCTTTTACAGCAGCCTTTACCAAGGAATTAATATCAGAAGTAGACTGTAGAATACTAAACTGAGAATGATTGTGGAGGTGAGAAAATTGAACTGTGTTTAAGTCAACTTTTGCTGTACTCTTGTCTACAACAACTTCTTCTTCTTTTATTTCAACTTCTTCCTCTACTCCGTATGGTTTTATATTTAATCCAATTAACTCAAAGGATTTTGGATTTTTTTCTTGAAATCTATTAAAGTAAGTTCCGTCAACCCCAAGTTCTGTTGCGGTATAAATTTTTCTCCTTATCAACTCTAGAAAACACCTTGTGGTAGCTTCTACATCTGCTGATGCATTATGGGCTTCAGCAAATTCTTCGTTAAATAAAAATTGATGTAACTCTTGTAGTTTTGGCAACTTGAATTTACCTCCTCTTCCTCCAGTAATTTGACATAAAGTAGCCGTTTTCTCCGAACAAGAATCCAACTTACCCATTTCCATTAGTTTAGTATTTGCTTGAATCCTATGGAACTCTGCACCAACAATGTTGATGTCAAAATTTACATTGTGCCCAATTACAAAATCTACTTGCTCTAATGATTTATTAAATTCTTCTAATACAAATTTTAAATCTTGCCCTTGTTTAATGGCCCTCTCGGTACTTATCCCGTGAATTTTGGTTGCATTAAACGGAATGTCAAATCCTTCGGGCTTGATGATAAAATTCTTTACCTCAATCATTTCACCCATGTCATTATGTACTTGCCATGCTAACTGAATACACCTAGGCCAGTTATCACTGTCCGTAACAGGAGCATTGAAGTTCTTGGGTAGCCCAGTAGTTTCGGTATCAAAAATTAAGTACATAAAATGGTCGTGATTTGAACATTAAAAGTACAAAAAAATGAGGGGAAATTTGACAGAGAGTTATTAAGAATTTTTGAACAGACGTAAAAAAAATATCACCCCTCTGATTTGATGAGGTAGATTGATTTAAGGAATAGCAGCTAAAAGAAAACACAACTTTCTGCAGACCTATTAAAAGTGTCGATAATTTCTTAAAACTTTTGAAAAAAACAACAGCATTAGTTAGTCCTATTTTCACGAGTTTCACTATCCGAACGTAAACGTATATTATACGCATAATATACTCCTACCTATAAAAACACTTAACTATCTAATTCAAAATAATTGCTTTAAATAATATTAAATTAAAAATATTTACTTAAATTTAATTTAATCGAAAAAAAAACTAAAACAGTTAACTATATTCGGTTGTTGCCAACAATATGAAAAAAGGAAGATCTACATACATTTTAGTTATATTTATTATGTCTTTTTTGTCTTGTAAAATAGAGAAAAACAAACAATATGAAGTAATTGAACAGCAAAAAATAATCACTTTACAAGAGGAGGCAAATGAGCTTGAAATTAGCCAAATCGAAAAACTAAAAACAACATATACTCATGTACGAGCTAAATTTATAAGTACAGACGAAGGAGATTTATTTTACTACAACTTTAAAGACAAAAAAGGTAAAGACTATAGCTTTTCTTACGTAAAAGACGAATCGTACGAGTTATTAATTGACGATACATCTAACTTTGGACTAGGGATAAATCCAAAATACAAAAATAAATACTTTGATATATTCTACCAAGTTGAAAAACATGACTTGCTAAGGTGGGGAACTAAACAAGAGTATGATGTAGTAATAAAAATGATATTAGTTGAACAAATTAAAGAACCAACGCAGGTTAGAGCTTTTAAAAAGAAGGAAAATAATACGATTGAAAATAGACTTGCTACTAAAACCCAAGATTTAATTATTTCAGATAGTATTTTTATCATTTTACCCACCTCGTTCGCTTTGGAGGATACAGACCCCACTATAAAAAGTAAAACTTGGGTAGGATTGTTTAGTAATGACAACGATAACAGTGTTACGTGTTACAAAACGAAACTAAAAATGAAGCCGGTGCATAGTCCGATGGTTGATCAAGAAGGTGAAATGAGCGGAACAAAGATTTATTGTGAAGGCTACGACAATGATCCTATGCTGCTTGTAGCAGGAATTGAAATTCCTGAAGGTATGCAAATTGACTCCTACAAAAGACTAAAAAATAAAATATTACCTGGTGAATCGATGCAGCTGGGAGACAATACCATTAAGGCGTTAGGAACTATTGATGAGCATGGTCGAGTGAGTGACTATAAATTGTTAATTACAGGTGTAAAGAACGGGACAAGTATTGAACAAATTTTCTTAGAGCAAGATTATTTCGATGATTCCATGATTCAGTTTATTTGGACTGGAGACATCGATAGAGACGGATTCCCAGATCTATTTCTGGATATTTCCCCTAAATATAGTTTTTCAAATCCAGCATTATTTCTTTCCTCTAAAGCAGGAGACAATGAGTTGTTAAAATTAGTGGCAGAGATTAAATTGTTTGGATGTTAATGCTTGTTTATTAGGTAAGCTAATACAATTACTATATTACCAAGGAAAACTTATAATCTTTGTGACCAAACTTTTAATATTAAGGAATATAAAATGAAATAAAAACGTGTGCCAACTCCATATATAATTTATTGCTAGTACTAGCCTTCTATGAAAATCCTCGCAGATTTTCTATTCGGTTTTTACCGTTTAATTAAAATGAACAAAATGAAAACTATAAAATTAATTGGAATACTTGCCTTAATCACAAGCTTAACAGCGTGTAATCAAACGAAAGAAAATAATATTCAAACGGAAATTTTGGGCGATTGGAAATCATTATCTGAAAACAATTATTCAATAAACTACCCTGACAATTGGGAACTCAACAAGGCTGGTCAAATGGGAACAAGTTTTATTTTGTTTAGTCCACTTTCTTCCAAACAAGACAACTTTAAAGAAAATGTTAATCTCTTAGTTCAAGATTTAAAAGGACATGATTTAGACCTCGATAAATATGTTGAGATTTCAGAAGGTCAAATTAAAACTTTAGTTATGGATGGGGAATTGATAGAAAGTAAAAGAATAACAACTGGAAATTTGAATTATCATAAAGCGATTTACACTGGAAGACAAGGAACCTTTAATTTGAAATTTGAACAATATTTTTGGGTAGTTGAAAACAAAGCTATTATTCTGACATTGACTTGCGAAGAAGACCAGTTTGACAATTATCAAATAATAGGAGAAAAGATACTGAATAGTTTCAATTTAAATTAAAACTAAGCATAACACGATATATAGCAAATAGGTCGTTTGGTGGGTTTTCGAAAGTTCAGTGCTATTTACCAACACCGCCAAATTTTTAATAATGGCACTACTTATTTGGGGTGTATGGTCAGACAGACTAATTAACCAAAAAGAAACTCAAGAACAACTGATGGACGGAATGATTAATAAAAGAAAAAGTCAGAGAATAGTTCAAAAAATAATATTGGGTCAGAATAAGCCGAATAAGAACTAAAAACTTGAAGTAGGTAAAACTTAAATTATAATAAAATGAAAAAAACTATCTTCCTAAGTCTACTTTTAGTAACACTTTTTAGTTTCTTCGCAGTGTCGCAATCAATTACTGTAAAAAATGGAAATTATAATATCCAATTGCGAATTGACGGTAATATTGTGAAAAATAATAATTATAATATTATTGGCAGAATTGACGGTAACATAATTAAAGATGGTAATTATAATATTATTGGCCGAATTAACGGTAATATAATTAAAGATGGAAATTATAATATTGTTGGCCGAATTGACGGTAACGTAATTAAAGATGGAAATTATAATATTGTTGGCCGAATTAACGGTTCACCAAGAAGTAAACAATTGATTTCAATTCTGTATTTTATTGTATTGTGATATTTTATACCATTTACATTAGAGAAAATAAATTAATAAAAAACTCCACACAATAGCGTTGGGCGGCATTAAATTAGGTAATCAGTATTAATTTTCATTGATTTTAAACAATCCACCTTCACGGACGACATGAAACATTAATCTTGAATCATCATTTATTTGTATAGTCTTACTGACCTCATCGTAGGTAACTTTAATTGTATCCAAATTTTCATTGATTTTAAACAATTCTTTTGACCAAGCTTCCCAGTGTTTATCAATTCCTTTTTGATCCTTTTTCGATTTGTATTCTGTTGACATGACATTTGATACCCACTCTTCTTTATCACCATCCTTTGCTACTTTGATTATGTAAGAATAAAATTCTTTTGGGTCACTGGCATCAAATTCGTTGGATGCACACCTAGAAAAAATAAATAGGAAAGAAAGAATTACAAGAAATTTCATGATTATGGTTTTTAAGTTTAGAATCTTTATTTAGCCCTAACACATTATTTAAACTTAATAACAAATATACATTAATACGACTGCCCAAAAAAAGCTAAGCAAAATAATCCTTGCCTACCAAAACAGACTGTTATTATTTAGCTTAGCTAAACAGTTACCAATAGTTAAATAAAACAAAAAAAATAGGCGCAGAACTAAGAAGTTCCGGCTGTGTGATAAAGACGAGAGTTTTTGAACAGTTTAAGCTAAATTTATTTATTATTTCACTACAAAACTGAACGCATTTGGCAAAACCTCTACCTTAAAACTATTGGTTTCTATTAACTCCCCATCTACTTGAATAAAAAGATTATACTTTTCTTCTAAAACCACTTCCATTTTATTGGTTTTAAAAGTCTCTACTTTTTTGTGATTGTTTATTTTACCGTTATACATTTTCATGATATGAAGTAAAAATGAAAATGGCGATAAATCCTGAACAATTGTGATATCCAACAACCCATCTGTAGAATTGGGCTCGTGAGTCAAACGCATTCCTCCTCCACAAAATTTACAAATTCCCATTGCCAATAAAAAGGTTTTTGATTTTATTTCTTTGTCTTCTGTTGTTATTATTAAATCATGAGATTTATATTGAAACAAACCAATAATTGCAGATAAAAAATAAGAGAGTCCACCCCATTTTTTGAATCTAGGTAAATTTTTCGCCACAAAGCCATCAAATCCTAATCCCGCCAAATTATTGAAGTAGTTTACTTTATTTTCTGTTGTGATTTTTCCAATGTCTTGAGCAATTGTTTTTTCTTGGTTGATTATCTCAATTGCACTGTCAATGTTTTTTGGAATAGAATACTGTTTTACCCAATCATTTCCAGTTCCTACTGGAATTACAGCTACTTTTATTTCGTCCAAATACTCATTTCCAAAATGCATAATTCCATTTACTAAATGGTGTAAAGTTCCATCTCCTCCTACACTAATGAACTTTCTATAATCTGAACTTATTGCTTCTTTCACAAGAATTTCTTCGTGACTAGCATACTCAGTAAATTGTATTTGGTAAGGAGATTTTAATTTTTCTAAGGACTTTAAAATCTTATTCTTTTTTGCTTTTACAAATCCATTTCCAGAGGCGGGATTTATAATTATAAACCAAGTATTTGAAAAATTAGAGTTCAACATTAAAGCTTAAAAATTCTAGCAATTGTAAATCCAAATCTAAACTCTCCGTCAGCCACAGAAGACGAAGTAGAAGGAATGTATTGTGCTTCTCCAAAGCCTCTTGAATTTGTGAAATTTAATTGAAAAATATGTCCACCCGTATCAAATTCTACTCCTAAAGCAATAGGATTAGTCAATCCTAAATTATCTTGAACTCCTTCTTCAAAAAATACATAATGATACTCTCCTATTACTCCTATCAGTTTTGAAATTTGAAACCTTGCACCAGCACCAATTGCTAATGTAGAATTTTGATCATTAAAACCCACATAATTTCTATGAACAAAAGTTGGTACTACTTGCATAGAAAATCTTTCAGAAAATTTGCGGGCTAACATCAATTGATACGAACCAGAAGTTCTTGACACAAAATCTGGAAATGCAGTGGGTGAAGTTTTATCTGTAGAAGCTTTCATGGAAGTTACATTGTATTTTACCAACCCAACTAAACTCAGTGGAGTCTTGCTACTTTGAGCCAATATTTTGTACTTTAAAAATCCTTCATAAAGTTGCCTGTACGGACCTGCGCCTTTCATTCTTGTAATTCCAAAGTTAAGGTTATTTGTAATTCCGTATTCTAAACCTATGCTAATGTCTGCAGAATTATCTATCCCAAACAAAGTACCTGGTCCTCCAATTGCTCCAGCAATATCTCCAAACCTATGTCCAATTCTGAAATCCATAGTTCTCTTCTCAAGCATTTCTGTTGAATGAGAATTGATGACTCTAGATGAATTAAATGTATTGTAAGTGTATTCTATTTCATCTTGCGAAAAAACAGTTGTAG
>Ga0307997_10000766_pt1 | contig 14846 bp, 10 predicted proteins | sample Davwhametageno36_FD_203165 | JGI IMG/M metagenome (GOLD analysis project Ga0307997, IMG submission 203165) | Marine microbial communities from Davis Island wharf, Antarctic Ocean - #36 | ecosystem: Environmental > Aquatic > Marine > Unclassified | place: Antarctic Ocean: Davis Island wharf... | reverse complement strand
TGGGCAATCCACTTTATGTAGGCAATCTGTTCTCGGAAAACGGCCGTGTGACGGCGATGATCCTTACTGTTGAAGACAGTGAGGAAGAAGAAGATTTTAACGATCAGGTTTATGCGGATATTAAGATTTCGCTTGATGCACACGACAACGATTTTGGTCGTTTATTTCAAGTCGGTCCGCCACGAGTAAGTGCAGAAATACGTACCAGCCTCATTGAGGATTTTACGATACTCGGGCCGCTGTCGGCGTTTGTTCTGATTGCATCAATTCTGTTTTTTATGCGCAGTCCACTGGCGGCCGCGGTGCCGATCATTACCTCGGCGCTGACAATTGTTTGGACGTTTGGTTTGTTGGGCTGGATTGGTACCCCGCTCAATATATTGAGTGCCATGATTCCATCCTTGATTATCGTCATTGGTTCAACTGAAGATACCCACATTATGTCGGCGTTTTTTCGTGGTCTCGCGCTGGGTGATAAGCGAGAGATGGGAAGCTCCGAGCCAATGGAGAGCGATCCTCGTCATCGCGCCATTCGCTATATGGCAACCCATACCGGACTACCTTTACTCCTAACTGTTCTGACGACCGCGCTCGGTTTTGCTGCCAATCTGTTCAGTTCAATCGGCTTGATTCAGGACTTCGCTGTGGCTTCAACCTTTGCCATTGTTGCTAACGGCATTATCACTGTATTGGTTGTGCCATTTTTGTTGGCCCAGTTTGGTCCAGCGAAAATAACCACTGATATCGAGCGAGAGAAAATTTACAGCAACAATCTGCCAGACCGTATTATCGCGACCTTCCGAATTTCCCAAGATCGCTTTCCCATTTATACCTTAAGTTTGACGGCGATCCTGTGTATTTTCTTTACCTACCAAGCATCACACCTCTACGTGACGAACGATCCGATGTCCTACTTCCCCGAGGATCGCCCCCTAGTTCAAGAAACCCAGCAGATTCACCAGGAGCTAGCGGGGATTAAGGTATTTTTTATTTCCCTTGAGTCGGTCACCGACAAAGCCTTTCTGGAACCAACTAATCTGCTCAAGCTAGAAAAGATTCAGGACTTTATGCGCAAGCAGGAAGTCTTCGATAACAGCCTGTCGCTGGCGGATCATTTGAAGTATGTGAACCGTGAGATCCAAGGTGAATTCGCCCAACTAAGCCTGCCTAAATCTAGGCAGATGGTGGCGCAGTATTTATTGTTCTTTCACCGGAGTGAGCTTGAGAGCTATGTAAGCCATGACTATCGACGGGCTAATATTGTAGTTCGGCATAATATCAATGATTCCAATACGCTCAACAAGTATGTCGAGGAACTGGAAGCTGCAGTGAGACAGATCGCGGGGCCTGATTTTGAAGCCAACATTATTGGTGAGAACCTGATGGTGAATCGGGCAGCAGAAGATCTGATGGTTTCTCAGATCAAGGCACTGGGGTTGTTGTTAGCACTGATCTTTATTTTGATGTCGATCATGTTCACTTCCTTGAAAGGCGGGGCAATTGCGATGATTCCGTCCATGATTCCCATCATGTTGATGTTTGGCATTATGGGCTTTCTGGGTATACCGCTTAATCCTGGTACCGCTATGGTCGCGGTGATTGCGGTGGGCATTGCAATCGATGGCACCATTCACCTGTTGGCGCGTTATAACGAACTCTGCCGATCAACCGCTGACTATAAGAGTGCGGTTAATCAGGCTGTCAAAGAAGTGGCAACACCACTCATCGTCTCAAGTCTGGCGTTGTCTTTTGGCTTTGGCATTTTTCTGTTCTCTAACTTTACCGTTATCGCGCAGTTCGGAGCACTTGCAGCGGCGACCATGTTGATTTCGATCTTCGCGAATCTACTGATAACACCCATTATCATGGCAAGAATTCGTTTAGTCGGCTTGTATCAGATCATCTCTATGCAGGTTGATGAGAGCGTGCTCGATGAAAGCCCCCTGTTTAATGGCATGACAAGTTATCAACGGCGCAAAGCGATTCTGATTTCAGAGATCCATGATTTCGCACCGGGAGAGAAGTTGCTAGAGCAGGGCAGCATGGGACGCAGTATGTATATGATCCTTCAGGGTGACGCCAATGTGGTTCGCCGTGACGGAGACGTAGAGCGCGTGCTGGCGCAACTAGCGCCAGGTCAGATCATCGGTGAGGTTGGATACATCCGTGCAATTGAGCGTACGGCAGATGTCAGAGCAGAGACCTCTGTCACGGCATTGCGATTTGATTACGAGCGAATGCAGAAGGACCTGAAGTTCTTCCCCAATATTGTGGCTCAGCTAAATTTCAATATCAGTGCAATTTTAGGCGGTCGACTCGCCGATGTTTTAGCAGAACAAAAAAGTTAGCTTTTGGCTTTTTCGAAAGCACCTAGGGCCAGTATGATCACTGCAGCAATCGTAAAGACCATGCCCGCACCGCCACCTAAAAATGCCAACGCACCCCATATATCGCCAGCGCCGTAAGGCGTTTCAGTCATGGAAAGGCCACGATTAGCAGAGAAGTTTCCTGCCCAATAAAACACCGTGTTTGCCCAACCGGTAATGATCATACCCCAGCCAACCCAGAGCGCTCGTTTACCCGTCAGCGATAGTTTGGTCATTAGGACTGCGACTCCGGCAATCATGACGCCGTTCAAGATTCCGCCGACATGGGCTGCCTGCCAACCTCGGGTAGAGCCAGGAATCGACACGTCCCATACGGGTAAGGGCCAGAGTGTCACGGCATCCAACAGCGAAAAGATCAAGCCAATCCCGGACAGCAGGCCAATTAAAAGCACCAACATACCGTGGCCCATGACCTTGTAACTTAAGCTTTCTGTCGAATCCATGCTGTGCCTTTTTTATTTTTGGAGTTTTCTTTCTGAGACACCTATCTGTGCACTTCTTTAGGCACCGAGCTCAGCCATCACTGCATCACTTAGAAACTGGGTATCTTTGCCCTGGTTGTAATAGTCGCGCCAAGCAATCGCTATCCGGTTTTGCGCATTGGTGCAGATTGGATGATTCCGCGGATGGTAATCGCTCGACATAACCGGCAGTGCAGAACGAGCCAGGTCCCAGGCGAAGCCAATAAAGAACTTCCAGCCTTTAAAAGCCTTGGCGGGCGAAGCGTAGTAGCCCTCAACCTTGAGCATGTGTCGATAGGATTTAAATGTTTCCCAACTGATATGGCAGAAGGCATGGCAGACCATCCATTTGCGGTACCACTCATGCTCTTTAAAAAATGCCTGATAGAACTCAAATGCCACGGCGCCATGTTCGACTTCTTCTACCTGGTGCCACACCCACAGCGCACGTATGACCGGATCAGCCTCAGCCATTAACTCTTCGTAACGATCAAGAATGATTAAGCCAGCGAGAAAGGTAAACGTCTCGTAACCGGCGGTAAAGCCTACTTTGAATCGTTTGTCGCGGCTGAGTTGTTCTGCGAAGTATTCTTTTGCATGTTCGTCTAGCTGCGCTATATCGGGGTAGCGTTTGGCCAGATGCTCGGTCCATTTGATGAAGTTAAAGGCATGGTGTGCCTCTTGGCCAATGATGTTTTTGACATCATCTTTGAGCTTGTTGTCATTCAAATCATCTCGATATTCCCGCATGACTTTCACGAGAAAGCGCTCGAAATGGGGCACATGGACGCCAAGTGCATTGATGAACATGGCAAATTCAGGGCAGCTTTGACTCCACACCGGATTGCGATCGGTGACGTCATCAAATTTAAAGCGCAGCTGGCGGACAGGAATATTGTCCATTGGATGTGGTGTGGAACCCATGTTCACCCCCTTTTGGTCAGATCGGATATCCGCATTAAAGCCCTATGATTAGAAGTTGTCCAACGCTGACAGGTTTTCGTACCAGCGCGGCACAGAACTGCCCGCTGCTGCTGACCCGGTATCTTTTTTTAGCGCCTGTAGCGCAGCATAGCGCCGCTGCCAACATTCATATGATTGCCTCGCTGTAGGGCGATTTGGCCATTCACGATAACGAGTTCGATGCCGGCGGGTTCTTGCTTGGGGTCATCGTAGCTCGCCATATCGATAATTGTCGCGGGGTCGAACAACATCAAGTCAGCAAAGTAACCTGGTTGAATTTTACCTCGATCCTTTATGCCGAAAGTTTCTGCGGATAAGCTGGTCATACGCCTTATGGCTTCTGGCAGGGACATTAAGCCTCGCTCTCGCACATAGTGACCGAGCACTCTAGGGAAGGTGCCGAACAAACGCGGGTGAGGGCGGCCATTCAGGTCGGGGATGCCATCGGAACCCACCATCATATCGGCGTGAACGAGATTAGTTTCGACGTCTGACTCATCGATGATGAATTGAATACAAATGGTGCGGTCGCCCTTGGGCGCGGTCAAAATCTTGTGAATGACTTCCGTGACGGGCAGTCCTTCTGCGGCGGCGATCTCAACCGCCATCTTACCCTCGTACTCGCGGAATGCCGGGCAACTGGCAATCCGAATGTTTTCAGCTAGATCCTGGTTGATATTATCGAGATTAAAATACTCGATCATACGACCACTGCCCGCGGTGTACGGATACACATCCAAAGTGATGCGTTGCCCTTGCGCCAATGCTGCATCAACCTTCTTTAAACTGTCGACGACTTTGCCCCAGTTTCGTTTTCCCGCCGACTTGTGATGAGAGATATGCACATGGACATTACTTTCACGGCCAATGGTGAGTGTTTCATCGACGGCCTCAAGCAATCGATCTCCCTCATTACGCATATGGGTGGTGTATAGAGCGTCGTGAGGTGCGGCAAGGGAAGCGAGTTCGATGACTTCTTCTGTATCGCTCCATTTTCCAGGTCGATAAATGAGCCCCGTCGAAAAGCCACAAGCGCCTTGCTCTAGCATGCGTTGTACGTTGTCCTTCATGTGGGTCATTTGTTGTGTCGTCGGTTTACCCTTGTCGTAGCCCATGGCCATCGTCCGGACGGTGTTGTGACCGACTAGCATGATGTTGTTGATGGCAGGCTTTAATGCCGTGACCGCGGCGAAGTAGCCATCTAAATCGGTAAAGTCTCCCATGACGCCGGCAAGAATACCGCCGCTGGCTTTGACCGTGTCAGAATTTGGATCGGCAGGGATCGCGCTGAAACCACAGTTACCTGCGACGACGGTGGTCACGCCTTGAGCCAATTTGAAACCCATGCCCGGATGGCGAAAGAATGCGCCATCGTCGTGGGAGTGGGTGTCGACCAGCCCTGGTGCGAGTGTTTTACCTTTAGCATCAATTTCCTGCTTCGCATTGCCTGTGATGGTGCCGACTTCGCTAATACGGTCACCACTGATTGCCACATCAGCTTCGATCGCGGGGGCTCCTGTGCCGTCTAGCACCGCGGCATTACGAATAATCAGGTCAAACATATCAGTTCCTTATAAACCGTAGTCGGCTGGTCGAGTTCGAATCCACTCGCCAATTTTTTCGCCAATCATGATGGCGGTGAGGTTGGTGTTTGCTCTTGGTACAAACGGCATAATGGACGCATCAGCGACAACCAAATTGTCTACCTTGTGCGCTCTGCCGAACTGATCGACCACTGCCATGGCATCATTACCCATTTTTGCCGTGCCGCAAGGATGATAGCCGCTGCCAGAGAACTTTCTGCACAGTTGGCCAAGGGCTTCGTCGCTGTCGCCGCGTTTTAAATTTGGAAACTGTATCTCGGCCGTCATATCACTGAGCGGCGACTGGTGAGCAAAGGCTAGCGTATCTCGAAAACATCCGACTAGGCGGGACAAATCACGTTCATCTTCACAAAACCGATTATCAATTTTCGGTGCTATATGAGGATCTGCACTGGTCAGAGTGAGCTCCCCGCGGCCGTATTGATACTCCAGCACAGAAGCAATGCCCATCCTCGGCGTGCCATCGTTTTGGCCCACAAAACTCAGCTGCTCGATTTGCAGATCGTTACGTTTCTCAGAACCTTCGGCGGTATAACGAAGAATGGTTTGAATGATGGGTGCATCGAAATCGATGTTAACGCCGTCTTTTGCCTTCATCACGACGGACACTGCTGGGTGATCGCAGAGGTTTTGACCAACCCCAGGGATATCTTGTGTGACAGGAATACTGAGACTCTCTAACTGTGCTTTTGGACCGAGTCCAGAATGCATCAAGATAGAAGGCGACATAATTGCCCCTGCGCTAAGCACAGTCGTCTTGGCCAAAATCCTTTCGACACCCTCGCTGGTTTCGATCTCAGCGCCGATGCATTGATTGTTCTCAATCAGTAGTCTGCGGACAAAAGACTCCGGCTTAATTGTGAGGTTAGGTCGTGCTCGCGCAGGGGCGAGATACCCAATGGCGCAACTGATGCGTAGTCGGCCCAACTTGTTCATCGGTTGAGGACCAGAACCCCAGCCATTGGGGTCGTTCTGATCCGGGCAGTCGGGGTAACCAAGATCCCGCGCGGCTGCTAGAAAAGCCTGATGCTGAGGTTGCAGTTCCTCATGGGGGTAACGGCGAATGCTAATGGGACCTGCATCGCCATGAAAATTGGCGTCGCCAAAATCTAAGTCTCGTTCCAGACGATTGAATGCAGGCAGAACCTTATCCCAACTCCATTCGGTGTTCCCCAGTTCCGCCCACTCGTCGTAGTCTTCGGGTACACCTCTTAGCGCAATGGTCGTGTTGACTGCGCTAGACCCGCCAACAACGCGGCCGCGGGGGAAGGGTTGCTGGCGCTCGCGGGTGGGTTCGTATTGAAGCCCCCAGTCATGCTTTCGGTAAGAGTTATTATGGCTGTTGACCAGGTCATAGGGGGTGTCTTCGAGGCGGGCGTAGTCTGGCCCGGCTTCCACTAACAGCACATTCAGGTTTGGGTTTTCCGAGGCTCGCGCCGCGATTGCACAGCCAGCGCTACCTGCGCCTATCACCAGTAAATCAATCATAGAATAAAGTGCTTATTGATCAGCCTTTGATTGTTACACGGCGGGGCAACGGGTGCTAGTTGTCACACTTTTGGCATCCGAATCGTCATATGAGTATGTATATGCGGTGGCGCCCTTGTGAAAACAGGAGAAGAATTTCTCGGAATGAAAAATCGTCAGCAATTGTAGCAGTAAGACATATTAAGCCGGCAGATAAATTGTTTGAGGGTCAGCGCAAACAACTATCTGCGGTTGGCTATCGGGTGCTCGGATAAATGACCGAGGCAGAAGATTTGGTGCAGGATGGTTAGCTGCGCTGGAGTCATCATTGGCATAAAAAAGATCGAGGCTTGATCTAAAATCTAGCAGCATTTTTGACCAGTATGGTCACACGTCTTTGTCTCGATCGCCTCCCATTGCCAGAACCCATACCAACGGATACTGAATCGGATCCGTTAGATCGACTGGAGTTGCTAGAATCTATTAATACGGCGCTATTACTCGTGCTTGAGACCTTGTCTCCACTAGAGCGCGCCGTCTTTATTTTATATGAAGCATTTGGCTATGCCCATGCAGACATTGCTGAACTGTTAGGCATTTCTTTGTCGCACTCAAGACAGCTATTACATCGCGCCAGACACACATTGGGTCACGAGGCCTTAGTGAGCCAGCCCGCTGGAATGGGATATGCAGAAACTCCCGCTCTGCTTTGTGACGATGTTGTGCCTTACTATGATGGCGGTGGTAAAGCATCTGCGGCAACCATTCCGCTTGAAGGCATCACGCGCGTGGTGACTGTGTTCAGTCATTTGATCAAACAAGCTTCCGATAACTTTGACTTGCAATGGCGTGAGGTGAATGGTCAGCGCGGGCTTGTTGCGCGCAAACACACTGAACTCAGTAGTGTGACAACCTGTGATATTCAGGCGGGCAAAATTCATCGCATCGCCGTGATGCGCAATCCGGACAAGCTAAGGGAATTTTTACCGAGGTAGCCGAAATAGTGAATGTAGATTAAAATCATACCTCTATGTTCTAAAGGTTCACTGTGCATCACTTCGTAAAGTTATTAATTTCGTTCGTATTCTGTAGTGCCTTTATTGGTTTTAGCGCGATCATTAGTGCCGATATGATTATTCACGGTGGCACTATTCATACCTTGAGTGAACATCAACCACAGGTTGAGTCGATCCTAGTGCGTGCTGACAAAATTCATTTTGTGGGTGGCCTAAAGGCCGCGCAGTTGCGTGCAAAGAACCCCACCTATATTGACCTTAAAGGTAAGACCTTAACGCCTGGCATTATTGAAGGTCATGGGCATTTGATGAGTCTTGGTTTTTCTATGTCCAATCTAGATCTTAGCCAGACCACCAGCTACCAAGAGATGATTGATCAAGTCGCGGTAGCTGTTGCCGAAGCGGCTCCTGGTGAATGGATATTGGGCCGCGGCTGGCACCAGAGCAAATGGCTGCAGCAACCCACGCCGATGATTGGTGGCTTTCAGACGCACAATCGCTTGAGCGAGGTATCACCTGATAATCCTGTTTATCTGGTACATGCCAGCGGTCACGCGGCGATGGCTAACCAGCGTGCAATGGATATTGCCGGTATTCACTCAGAGAGTGAATTTTCAGGCGATGGAGAAATTATCAAGGATACGAACCTCAAGCCGACGGGCGTGTTCAATGAAGTCGCCCAGAGACTCGTGGCTCAGCACATACCGGCTTATGACGTGACACGTCGAGAGAAAGCGTTAACGTTGGCTTTGGCGGAGTTAAGTCGAAACGGCATCACAAGTTTCCAGGATGCAGGTGTTGGCAAAGAAGATATTGCGCTGTTTAAGCGATTTCTAAAAGACCGCAAGCTGACGGCAAGGCTCTGGTTGATGTTGGCAGGACGTGATGAAGAGTTGTTACTTGATTGGTTTCGCAGGGGACCTGAAATTGGTCTCGGCGATGATTTTTTGACGATCCGAGCTATCAAGCTAGTGGCTGACGGTGCGCTTGGTTCGCGTGGCGCGTGGTTGCTGGCACCTTATTCTGACCGGCCCGGGCATGTTGGCCTGCCTACCATGTCGGTTGATACTATGACCCGGGTTTCCCAACGTGCGTTCGAGACTAACTTCCAAGTTGGCATACATGCGATCGGCGATCGCGGCAATCACGAGGTACTGAATATTTATGACAGAATTTTCGACGGTAAAAACCAGGGGGTGCGATTTAGGGTAGAGCACGCACAGCATTTATCAGTTGCGGATATTCCAAGGTTTGGAGAGCTTGGCGTGATAGCGTCTGTGCAAGGTATCCACCTGAGTTCTGATCGCCCCTGGGCGATTAATCGGCTGGGTATTAAACGTATTGAAGAGGGCGCCTATGTCTGGCGTAAATTAGTCGATAGTGGTGCAGTTGTAGTTAATGGCACTGACGTGCCGGTCGAGCCAGTGAGTCCGATCCATTCTTTCTATGCACTGGTGACTCGACAAACCCTTGCCGGTGAACCGCAAGGCGGATATGAACCCAGCCAAAAATTGACTCGATATGAAGCGTTAAAGAGCTACACTTTAGATGCCGCATACGCCGCATTTGAAGAACATCTGAAGGGATCGATTGAACTGGGAAAGCTAGCCGACTTCACCGTGTTTGATCAGGATTTGCTTAGCGTACCGGATAACCAAATACTTAATACGCAAGTGGACATGACAATCGTCGCGGGCAAAGTTGTCTTTAGCCGCAGATAGCGATTGGCTCTCAGGTGCTGTTAGGTCGTCTTCTTGTGGAGAATAACGGGTAGCTCGCTATATCCCTTCACGAAAGAAGAACGCACCATCACGGGTTCACCAACTACTTCTATATTGTCGAACCGCAGCATGATTTCTTCCCATAGGATGCGGAGTTGCATTTCGGCCAGACGGTTACCCATACAGCGATGAATGCCAAAGCCAAATGACAGATGGTTTCTGGGTCGTTTGCGGTCGATGATGAAGTCATCCGGTTGTTCAATGACGTCAGCATCTCTGTTGCCTGAGACATACCACATCAGTAGCTTGTCGCCTTTTTTAATTTGTTTGTCGCCTAGTTTCGTGTCCGCGAGCGCGGTTCGACGCATATAAGCCAGCGGCGTTTGATAGCGAATGATTTCAGGCACCATGGTAGTGATTAAACTTGGGTTGGCTCGAAGTTTGTCGTATTCCTTAGGGAACATATTGAGGAAGTTGACACCGCCGGTAATAGAATTTCGAGTGGTGTCATTGCCGCCTACGATGAGCAGTACGAGGTTGCCCAGATACTCCACAGGGTCCATATTCTTGGTAGATTCGCCATGGGCGAGCATACTCACCAGGTCAAAACCGGGGTTTGGATCGTTCGCCCTTTCATGCCATAAATTTTGAAAATACTCGAGGCATTCGATCAGTTCTGCCCGGCGCTGATCTTCACTCTCGACAATGTCTCCAGCCTCGACATCTGCCGTTGCAACGTCGGACCACCTAGTTAATTTACGCCGATCTTCAAATGGAAAATCAAATAGTGAGGCGAGCATTTGGGTGGTCAATTCGATTGAGACAAGATCGACCCAGTTGATTTCCTCGCCAATGGGTAAGCCGTCGAGGATGTTTTGTACGCGGAGACGGATGGTCTCCTCCAGCTTTGCCAGATTGCGTGGTGCGACGACAGGGCTCACTTCTTTACGCTGCTGATCATGCTTCGGTGGATCCATCGCGATGAACATCGGAAGGGGGAATTCTTCGTCTTGATCATCAACCACGATGCTGCCATCTGAAGAGAACAGCTCATGGTGTGTGTCGACATACATAATGTCGTCGTATCTTGTGATGTTCCAGAAGCTACCGGCATTTTCGTGATCTTTCTGCCAGTGGATCGGATCTTCTTTTCGTAGACGCTCGAAGATCTTCACGTGCTTGTCATGATGAAAAATATCGTTACGAATGAGGTCTAGCTCGTCCAATGGAATGGAATATGGATCGAAAGTGCTCATGGTGCGTATTTCGCTCATTGAGTTTCTCTAGCGTTGGACGAAGCACTATTTCAACACGAATTTGGCAGATCTCAAAGTTGCGAATTGCCGCCCTTGATTGGTGCGCCACTAGTAATTTTTGAGCCATTAACTAATCTCTATTATAGGTTTATGGCTTTAAGGAGGCTAAGCGATGAGAAATGGGCGTTTCACTGTGCTGGTGGTAGATGACGCAGAAATGAATTTGCGCTTATTGAAGATTGTTCTTGAAGATGACTACGACATCCATTGCGTCGAGTCAGGCACTGCCTGTCTCTCTTGCCTGTCAGAAGTGCAGCCCGATCTGGTTTTGCTAGACGTTATTTTGCCTGATCTGAGCGGTCATGAGGTGTGTCGGTTGATGAAAAGTGGCCCCGGGACTAGGGATATACCGATTATATTTGTTTCCGCGGCTGTCACCCCGGAGGAGCGACTCGCAGGCTATGAGGTTGGCGGCGATGAGTATGTGACGAAGCCTTACGATGTTGAAGAATTGATTCAGAAGATCGAGGGTTCACTTATGGTCCGAAATCAGGAACTCGCCTTTAAGGCGTCGGCTGAAGAAGCCAGTCAGGTTGCCAAGGAGGCTCTGATTGGTTCGAGCGAACTTGGGACACTCAACAGCTATGTTCGCAGTAGCGCACGCGCAATGTCCTATAAGAAGCTGTCAGAAGAGCTTTTTGAGGCGACGCGCAGCCTTGGGTTAAACTGTAGTGTCGTGCTGCATACGGATGTAGGGTCTCAATATTTTGGTTGCAATGAAAAAAGCTTAGAGGCGAGGTTGTTGGAGAAATTCCAAGGTGCGGCGCGGTTTGCAGATTTTCAGGCAAGAGCTGTCGTGAATGCGACGAACTGTTCTATCCTGGTCAAAAATATGCCACTTAATGACAGTGCTCGTTACGGTAGGCTTAAAGATCACTTAGCCGCTATCGTCGACGCAACCGAAAACCGTATTGAGTCGTTAGGGCTGCTGCTGAGTATTAATATTCGGCGAGATAGCGCGATTCGAAGTTTGATTAGTAGTAATGATGAGCAGCTCGCGTCAATACGATCTCAGCTTGCGGAACAAGATGCTCAGCGTCGAGATATCATGTTGAACTTATTGGTTACCGTGGAAAATCAATTGCTGTCGATGGGGCTAGACGATGATCAAGAACGGCACCTCGTTAAAATGTTAGATGAGGGTGTTCAAAAAGTAGATGCTTTGCCAGACATTGCTGAAGACATCACGGCAAGTTTTCAGCATGCGAAGCACACGCTAAACCGACTGCTCGACGAGCAGCCGGGGTCAGCTAATTACTAGAACTCGGTAATCACTGCAGAGATAGACTCTTTCGCGTCACCAAACAGCATGCGAGTGTTTTCGCCGAAGAACAGTGGGTTGTCCACACCAGAGAAGCCAGAAGCCATCGATCGCTTCAAGACAAAAACTGTTCTTGCCTGATCCACATTGATGATGGGCATCCCATAGATTGGGCTGCCTTCGTCTTCTCGAGCAGATGGGTTCACCACGTCGTTTGCGCCAATAACGATCGCTACGTCGACATTTTCTATGCGTGGATTAATCTCATCCATCTCAACTAACTGCTCATAGGGCACGTCAGCCTCGGCTAACAGTACGTTCATATGACCAGGCATCCGGCCAGCGACGGGGTGAATCGCATAACTGACTTCGGCACCATTTTTCTCCAGTAGCTCACCCAGTTCTTTTACCACGTGCTGTGCTTGCGCAACTGCCATACCATAGCCGGGTACAAAGCAGACATTGCTTGCGGCTTCGAGGATGTAGTAAGCGTCTTGTGGCGATATAGGTTTAACTTCGCCTTCCACTGCTTTGGCTTGTTTTACTGCACCAAAACCACTGAACAGCACGTTCGCAAGAGAGCGATTCATCGCCTTACACATGATATTGGTCAGGATGATACCGCTCGCTCCGACTAATGCACCCGCAACAATCAAGATGTTATTGTTGATGGCGAAACCTGCCGCACAAGCGGCGATACCGGAATAGCTGTTGAGCAGCGAGATGACGACGGGCATATCCGCGCCGCCGATAGGAATAACCGCCATGATGCCAAGCAGCAAAGAGAGCCCAAGCACGACCCAGAACCAGACAGATTCTGGGTTAGGGTCCATAGCAAGCATGTAGCCTGAATACACCAAGCCGATCAAAATCAAACTGTTGACGATCCGTTGGCCAGAAAAGACGAAAGCGCCACTACCAACAATTTCGCTAAGCTTGCCGTAAGCTACTAGGCTACCGGTAAACGTGATGCCGCCGATCAGAATCGCGAGGATTATGGTGAAGGCAGCGAACACACTGATGTCTGCGCCGTACAGAGCGGCCCAGCCGACCAGTAAACTCGCTGCACCACCGGAACCATTAAACAGGGCAACCATTTCTGGCATGCTGGTCATCGAAACTAGCCGGGCGGCAAGTGCACCGATGATTGTACCGATCAACATACCCAGACCGATTAACTTAAAGTCAACAATACCCTCAGCGGTGAGACCGGCAACAACGGCGATTAACATCGCGAGCGAAGAGAGTAGGTTACCGCGACGGGCAGTCGCCGGTGAACCAAGTTGTTTCAGGCCAAAAATAAAGAGCGCGGCTGAAACAATGTAAGCAAGGTTTGCGAGAATATGAATGTCCATTATGCGCTACCCTTCTTGCTTTTAAACATTGCGAGCATGCGGTCGGTGACGAGGTAACCACCAACAACGTTAATTGTCGCAAAAGCGACAGCGGCTGTACCGAGGTACTTGGCAAGACCGTCATCAACCAAACCGGCAGAAAGAAAAGCGCCAGCAAGGGTGATACCAGAGATCGCGTTAGCACCAGACATGAGCGGCGTGTGCAGCGTAGCTGGTACTTTGGAGATCAGCTCAAAGCCGAGAAATATCGACAGCACGAGAATAAATGTTAGGAATACAATTTCCATAATCGGCCCCTTAACTCCTTAAGTTCTTAATGGCTGCATTGACGATTTCGCCGCCGTGGGTAATTACACAGCCAGCTAAAATGTCATCTTCGAGATCGAGACCGAAGGCTTGGCCTTCTGCGTCCCAAAATTCCGAAACCAGGTTAAATAGGTTGGACGAGTACATTTGACTCGCATGGCGTGGCACTTCTGAGGGTAGGTTAGAAACACCGATGATGGATACACCATTCACATCGACGATTTCATCGGGTACTGACCCTTCAACATTACCACCTGATTCCACTGCCATATCCACAAGGATACCGCCGGGCTGCATTGCCTCGACCATGTCCCGGGTGACGATGCGCGGCGCTGGTCTGCCGAATACTTGGGCTGTCGTGATAACGATATCAGATTTGCTGATCACGTCTTTCATGCCCTGACGCTGTATATCTAGTTGCTCTGGGGTCAATTCCTTCGCGTAACCGTCTTTGGTTTGGCCTGTTTCGCCAAGATCAATCTCGATGAACTTGGCGCCCACTGATCGAACTTGTTCAGCGACCACGGGGCGAGTATCAAAAGCTTCGACCTTAGCGCCTAACCGCTTGGCGGTTGCGATGGCTTGTAGACCAGCAACTCCGGCGCCAATGACAAATACCTTAGCTGGCTTCAAGGTACCAGCGGGCGTCATCATCATCGGCAGGATACGATCCAGTTTTGCCGCCGCCAACATCACCATTGCGTAACCGGCGAGGTTAGCTTGCGAGCTCAGGGCATCCATCTTCTGGGCGCGTGTGGTACGCGGAATCATTTCCATGCTAATGGCAGAAACCCCGTGAGATGCCATAGCATCAACCAACGCGGTTTCATTGTAGGGGTCGAGATAGCTGACGTGGATGGCACCCTTTTTCAAGCTGGAGACTTCATCGATCTCGGGCTTGCGAACGCGCAAGACGATATCTCCATTGGCCAGAAGCGCAGTACGATCTGTCGTGACAGACGCCCCCGCTTCAGTATATTGAGCGTCAG
>Ga0307997_10000764_pt1 | contig 14858 bp, 2 predicted proteins | sample Davwhametageno36_FD_203165 | JGI IMG/M metagenome (GOLD analysis project Ga0307997, IMG submission 203165) | Marine microbial communities from Davis Island wharf, Antarctic Ocean - #36 | ecosystem: Environmental > Aquatic > Marine > Unclassified | place: Antarctic Ocean: Davis Island wharf... | reverse complement strand
ACTGTCTGTTTCATTGTCTTCATCCTCATTGCCAGATTCTTCCTCGCTGCTGCTGCTAGCATGGTAATCCCAGTCACCAGATACGAGGCTCGGCATCTGTAAGAATTCAGCTGATCCACATGTGCAATACTCGGTTGATGTGCAACTGCACAACTCACTCATAATCGTACCGTTCGTCGGAGTAACACTCCTTTCAGTGACTGCGGTATTGACGGGAAAAACCGCGGCATCAACGGGAAAAATCGCTGTGTCTTCGCTTTTCGCTCCCCCGAATTCGAATGAGGTGTCGTAAACGTATGAGAAATCTCCGTTGTTGTCGTAGATGTACGGAAGTTTGCTGTTGGCAGAGATCTCTACGATCATATCATCAATCTGGTTAATGGACCTGTCTTTGATGCCGCAGCGTATTAGTGCATTGCAAGTACCAACAAATGAAACAGCACCGACGGTACTGGTTGGCCTGTTGCCCATCTTCGAGATCATGTCTTCGATCTGTGCGGGCGATTTGCCCTTAATGCTGGAACGTAGCAGTTCGACGAGGATGTTCTCCTGTGTATCTACTGCAGTGTCAGGACTCTGCTGGTTCTGTTGAACTGCAGCGGCAGAAGAGCTGGCATCGCTGTCTTTCTTCTTGGACTTGAATGGCTTCTTGTCACGCCGTTGAAAATCTGTGATAGCGACGCTGGATACCGGCTGACCGTTGACTAACTTGCCAGGGCTAAGCGGAATTGAGGTGACCTGCTTAAGGATCACGAGCTGCTTGAAGCATTTGCCGCAAAGGGTCGTGTGCGTCGCAGGGGAAACTCCTTCCTTGTGAGCTTTGGAAGTAGCACGGTTGGTAAATGCAATGGTCAGAGGGGTTTTGCAGGTAGAGGATGCGCACTGAAGGCAGATTACGTCAGAATCTGCGGCACTGTTGCTGGGTGCGCCTGAGGATTGGCTGCTGACAGCGGCGGCAGTGCCGGGGTTCTTGACAACTTCAAGGTTGAGTACAGCGCGGTCAAAAGAAGAGGCATCGACGAGAAGGTTGACGGTAGCGGGACGGTCGCCAATCTGGTATCGTTCGCACAGTTCCAAACCTTCAGCAATAGCATTGTCGAACTGAGGCAGTGCATTGCTGTGCAAGCCAGATTCAGACAGCTGGTGCTGAGAAACTTCAATGATGCGTGTGGCCATCTCCGAGAACGTAGCATCGCGGATGCGGAGAACGTTGGCAAAACGGATCACCGTTTCATATTCAATCCTGGTTTCGACCAGTAGTGCTTCAGCCAAAAAGCTTTGCAAATGCCGTAGACCGCCGGTGATGTCCGGGACGACAGAGATCTTCTGATACGCGGTATTGAAAATGTCCGCAAACTTGGCGCGAAGAACAAAGCTGGATTTCTTGAACTTAGAAAGAATGATGAATAAAGACATAACAGCGTCGCCGTGTTGAGAGCGCACAAGTTGCCGTGATGTATGTTTATGAGGGCGATGAGTCGCCAACAACGTCTGAGGGATAGTGCGGAATAGAACGGCGTACAGTGCGGCGTTCATTTGTTTGTATTGATCGTAGAATGCGGGATTCATGCCGGGTGCGGAATTGGATTCGGCAAGACTGGTCGGGACGGTACGGTCCTCCATGTCTCGCTCTTCGATGATTTGAACGAGGGTCGGAATAATACAACAGAGTTCAACTGGAAACGTGGAAATGAGACCTTTGAGAACGCTGACGAGGGTAATCAATTGAGATGCGCTGTTGGCTGCCTTGACCTCATTGTCATTGAGCGTCGCACCGTAATCGATGAGCTTGGCCGCAGAGAAACCGCCTGTCTTGGGTACTGTGCTGAAAACAATGAACTGCTGGTCAGAGTTAAGAGCTTTAATTGCCGAGCGATGAGCGTGCTGTGCTAGCGCGTCGGTAGACTTAAGGACGGTCTGTAACCGGATAATATTAGCGGACTCAACGCGGAATTCATCGTCATCGGGATCAATACCTGACAGGGATAGGTGAGAAAGGTTGGCTTGAGATCCTGAGATTTCTTCCATCAAATTGTCGCGGGTGCAGTCTTGCGTAGCCTGATGATCAAAGATCTGGACGAGAGCGGACGTCGTTTTGAGAATCCAAGCCTTGATATGATCTTGAGTAAGCTGATTCTTCGACCGGCCTCGTTCAGGACTGGAAAGCTGGTCCTGAATCACAGAGGACAGGATGGATATTATCGTGGAAAGAAAAGAACTGCCTTCAGGGGCGAAAAGATCAGAAGGTAGCTGAAATCTGAGAATTGCTGTGTCGTCGAGCCCCGGGCCGGCAGCTGAGTCGGAGATGTCTTCGGTCGCACCGATGTTGTCATCAGCGGGAGGGCCGGGAGTTGGACGAGGTTGGCCAGAAGAAAATAAGGCGCGGATAGGAGATGCCAGGGCACCTGTCACCAAAGATTGGACCGGTGACACTGTCGCAGCCGGATTATTGGCTGCGGAATCTGCGTCGGGAACGGTGCCTGAAAGAAAGTCTGGAGTAGGGGATGCGGCACGTTCGTTGTCGTCGACGTGGGCCAGTAGTTCTCCCTTGAATGAGGATAGCTGCTGATCCGCGCACCTGAATAACGTACCGGTATGAGAGACGAGCGCTGATCTGAGCGCGTCGCGGATGCTGGGATTCATTGATTGCACGAATGCTTCCGCTTCTTGCGAAAGGCCCATAACTGTGGATGCAGTGCTCCCGGAAGACGTTCCGGGAGAGGATGGAAACATCGGGCAGATGCCAGCTGGATGTCTATCACTCCTCGAGACGAGAAGCGGAGACGGGGTGTTTACCAAATCAGTGTCTTTATACACTTTAACAAACCTCACAGCCTGGCTGTACATACATGGGATCCCTATGAGAAATCCTGCCGAGTGTTACGGCTTAGCACTCGGTTAGCACTCGGTACTATGAGTACCAGTATGTGAATCAGAGAGAGAGAGACCAGACACCCTACAGAATCGACTAATCGATTTCGCATGGCCGGCTCATCTAGGACCATCTAACATGCCCCACTTTACACTCCCCCCAATCCGATGCCCAAGCTTGGTCGTTGGATTGCTCAAAGTTGTCACAATGACGCCATGCCCTTGAGTCTTGGAGCGAGATGATTGTAGGTGGCAGTCTCAACCGGCTTCGTCATCAGATCGGCTGTGTTGTCCTTCGTTCCTACTTGAATGTAGAGAAGATGTCCATCCTCAACGCATTCTCGCTGATAGTGATACTTTAGTTGGAAATGTCCTGGAGACTTTTTCAACCTGGCTACGCCGATGGCTGCTGAGTTGTCCCCAGCGATGTACGTCGGGGTCTGAATGTATTTTGCTCCAATCGGTCCTAGTTCTTCGAGCATGATTCGAGCTGCCATTACGTTCTGCGACGCATGAAATTGCCCGATATACTCGCTGTAGTTGGTTGCCGCAGTGACGACGTCATGCTTCTTCGAGACTGATTTCACTGTTCCTCCTGCGAGCACGATGACATGCCCGTGCTGGGCTTTGCCGTCATCAAATTGTCCATGTCCACTGTCAACGTAACAGTGCAGATCAGTGCTGGTGACTTTAACCGATGAAGTCCCACTGACGATCATTCCTGTGAAGTCAGTGCGGTAGATAACGCCGCAGTCTTTGTTGTCTCCAAGCCACTTCAGCATATCAAGGGCAGCATTCCACGCTAGCTCACTCGGCTTCGACATGACTGAGCACAGCATTGAGACTCCAAACGCCAGCTCGTCGTATGACATTCTGGCCAACCACAATAAACTCCCTACAAGTCGCATGTATCCAAGTTCTCGATACTTTCGCTGTTCTACGATTGATGGGTTGTAGTCCTGTTGCTTGATTCCCATGAAAAACTTCGGTTTCCACGGTGATGAAGGCGTTTTCTTTGGCAAGAACTCAGCATACGTGTCAACTAGGTCAGAGATGTATTCCGGCATGGACAGCTTGAGCATGCGATGGCCATTCGGCAATTCTGTGATCTCACGCAGAACTCCCAGCATGTATCTGGAGTCACCCATTACAACGCCGAATTTCTCGTTGAATTCCTGAGCAATGAAGAGTCTGTCTTCTTCGTGTTCGGAGTATACATCAACATCGTCAGAATGTACAATCATAATTATCTGATTCTCTCCACTCGGTCGAGTCCAGGGCGAGTACTGTCCAGACGGGCTGGTTAGGATGAGCACACCACGATCGCTGTGACAGATCTTGACCTTCCAGCCGTCTCGACTGAAGCGCTCCTTGATCCACGCGTAAAGAGTCTTCTGCCAGGCAGAGGCAGCTCCGGGATGACCATACAGGTTCTGGAGCAGTTTACTCAGAAGTTCTTCTCCATTTTCGTTGAATTCTTTGAACTCCTTCGGGTGTGACATTGCGATGCTCGTTCCTTCTCCAGCCAAAGCTTGAAGGTAGGCCGATTTGATGTCGAAGTTTGTGTTGCCCCATTTTTCCAAGAAGGCAACGACCATGATCAGTCTTATCATGCTCGAGTCAGGACAACATGCGTAGACATCGCTCTTCTGGAAATGCACACCTTCGATACAGTACTTCGGGTGTCCAACAAGGCATAGTCTTGCTTTGTGTTTCTGGTAGCCGCCTGACGGGTCCCACTTAACCTTGAACACATACCTGAGCGGAATCGGCTTTGGCGGAATGCCTTCCTCTTCCAGTTCTCTGGCGGTGTGTCCGTTTGACATAACATTGAGCTTCACAAATACCATTATCTCTTTGCGAATTGCCTCTTTCCACAGATTCGCATCGGGTCGACTCAGTGCGTCTCCGATGCTAGTAGGAGCAGTAAGTCCTTTCCACTCTGCAATGTTTTTCATCTCTTCTTCAAGATCTTCAGCGGACACATTTGCGACAGTCTTCGATCCAGGAAAGTCTGACCTGCCGACTTCAACGATGACCTCAACGGTGTTAGAGTCAATCGCTCTGAAAGCAATTCCTTCTGAATTCATTTCGCTGACAAGCTCGTTCAGCACGTCGCCGTCTTCACATAGTTCGGCGATTACTTCTTCTGCTCCGTTGACTGAGCTGATCGGCAGAGATACCTCGGTTCTGTCCAGAGATGCATCCTGAGTGAATTTGGTCTTCGGATCTTCAGACTCTGAAAGGATCTCACAGTCGTCTTCATCAGTGCTAAGCCTCTGAACGAGGGACGCAATGCGATTTCTTGTCTCGTTCTGCTCTCTTACAATCTGACTTGAGATGTTTTCGGTGTTGCTGGTGAAGCTCCCCCGTTCCAGAATGCTCGCTAGAAACAGATCTCTCGAAGCAACTTCCATCAGCACGCGCTGCACTTGTCCGCTGGCTTCAAGGCACATATCATCCCATTCTCCCCCCACGGGTGCGGGAAACGGAACGCCTGCATCAAAATGCTGCGTCTTTTTGGAGCTGCCGTACGGATTAATGATTTTAATGTGCGGTAAACCATCAACTTTCCGTGAACCGTAACCGTGATAATGTTGGAGCCACTGGAAATAGGCTGGACGATATTGCTTGTTGAGCTGGAAGTGATCACAGACGTCAGTCCATGTGTCGTTGTTCTTGGTGACTTGGAAGTCTAGCAGTAAAGAATTGAATCGAGCTACTGCAGATTGCAGTACGCCGTCATCGTCGTCGTTAACGATTGTAGTCTGCACTTGAATGTCGGCTTCGACAGTCGCAGTGGGTGCTGCCTTTGACGAGCTGGGAGGTAAGTCGCGACCGTCGCGATAGGCAATGCAATAATTGTAAACATCGAGAAGATTGAAACCGCTTTTGTTGCCGTCATCCCACAGAACACACCAAGGCCACTCGGTGTGCATGTTATCGTCGCTCTTGAAGGACTGAATGTGACCGCGGCAGAGTCCGTGGCCGGGAAAGTCTTTGAGTACTGTTTTGCCTACGATGGTATTGGGAGCAGAGGCGATGCCATTAAGGTCATCAAACACCTGCAGGGTATCTGATGCAGAGCCGCGTGCAGCGTCGTCAGTGGAGTTTGGCTGAACAGTGTCATTGACAATGTCATACAGCACGTCATCAAACTTCTTGAGTGGTGCCTTCGAACGCAGACCAATAGGAATGGTATCGGGACGCGATAGCGGGCAATTGATTTTCAAATCGAAGAAGTGCCTGTAGTTTTGACCATCGGTCAGCTCAATCTTGATCCAGTCTTTGCTCTTGTACTTTTGCTTGTTTGCTGGACAGTACCATATCGGAATGTTGCCATTGCGTCCGACGCAGTAGCAGTAGCGCTCACGAACCATGTTCTTCAGATCTGAGCCCAAAATGTTCGGTGTCGATACTCGAGCAACAGTGAACGTGTTGCAGTAATGCGAGAGATCGTGATTACACTTCTTGCGCGAATGATCGCCGTCAGTCATTTCTTCAATAGGTCGCACTGCATCACCATCGCTGCGAATGTTCTCACCAATGGGATGCCGTTGACGCAGGTAGAGGGTATCGGCCATAGCCTCTGGCCAATCTTCGATCGGCAAGTTACTGCACACCATGATGGCTTTGCAGCCGAGCGACAGGGCTTTGACGGTGAGTTCATTAATAGATTTTCCTTGAACCCTGGACGGGTCATTGTATTCGAAATCAACCTTCCCGCCATCAACATTCATGGCTTTGTCTTGAAATATCGAATTCTCACTGCTCTGCTCGCCAGCGTTGTCTAGGGAAAGTTTGCTAAAGACAGTGTGGTTCTTGTGATACTTCTGGAATGTTTTTCGAATTTTGTCAGCGAACGCTGTTAGTTTGTCACCGAACTCACCGCGATCAACAAGAGTGAATCCGTCAGGATAACGAGTTTTACGGTCGCGTGCGCAAGCAAAGTACAGTGATCCGTCTTTGGCTGGCCAGTTGAAGCAGACCAAATCGACACTCCAGTAGGAGCCCTCACGGTTCTCGCTGAATCGATCATGTTCGCGGTTGACTTTGCGCGTGGTCCGCTTGATAGCGTTGCAAATCCAGCAGTCTGGATGGTGGCCGACATGGCCTTGCATACAGTGAAACTGCAGCTTCGTCATAGCTTTGCCTCCTCGAATACCGCTTTTATCGCCAAGAGCAGCGTCGTTGTCGAAAGCATCTTGATCATCATCAAAGAATGCACTGGTAACTGGCATGCACTCCCCCGTTTGAGGGTCACACGTGAAATGCAGGAACCAAGCACACTGCACAATGTCAAAACAGAGCGGAATGAGTATGCCGTTAACACGATGCTTGAGAAAATCTCCATCTTCGCTGAAATGCAGGTCAAAGCCGTCACGTTTCATCTGATAATAAGAGAGTAAGTTTTGGTTCAGCGTGCTAATCGTCTCCACCCGTAAGGTGTACGAGTCGCCGGTTTCTTTGCCAGAGCTCTCATTGATGATACGCATTGTTAGATTACCACAAACTTCACTTTGCAGACTACTGGGGCCGAAGGCACCTCTGTAAGTCGCAGTGGATTCACATTTGTTCGTGAGATATCTCGCAATGCCGGCGGTAAATACTGACTGCGGAGTGCATCCAGTGTCTAGCAAGCCGCACATTTTGTGTTTCGAGGCAGAGAATGAATTACAAGCCAAGAATGTCTTTTCGTATGAAATAATCGAAGCGATATCACAATCCACTGCCAACTGTTCTTCGGAGAACCAGCCGTCGAATTCTTTGTCCAAAACGTCGGACTGTTGGTTCAATGGGCAAGCGGTGCTGTCCACTGCAGTTGGCAGAGCACATACTACTAGCAGCATGAAAGGCGATCCGCAGAATTTGGAACGCATAGAACGTCCACGAATGCAGCGAATGTCACGCACATCGTCATCGCTGTCACTGTCACTGTTGACAGCGGTATGAGAATCAGGGCGGGTACGAGAAATGGTCATTAATAATTTGTCAGGGGGTTTAGGCTCACGCAGGGAGACTGCGCTGCCGAGACCCTATTTGCAGGAATCACCAACAAATGAAATGCCGCCGTCAATCATTGCGTCCAACGCGGCAGCAGTAGTGCTAGCGTCAGCCGACAGTGAATTCCCAGTGTCGAAAATATGCCACGAATGCATGTATTCTTCCTTTGTCATGATAATGCCATTCGGGAGAGTAACGGTGTCGCCAAGCATGTATGTACCGTCTGTTTCATCGTCTTCATCCTCATCGCTGAATTCTTCATCACTGCTGCTGTCTGATACGAGATCCGGCATGTCTGAGGACTCGGTACTGCCGCTGTCAGGAAGAGTAGCGCTGTCTCCGGGCATGTATGTAATGTCTGTTCCAAGAACAATAATACTGTCTGAATCCATGTATGTACTGTCTGTTTCATTGTCTTCATCCTCATTGCCAGATTCTTCCTCGCTGCTGCTGCTAGCATGGTAATCCCAGTCACCAGATACTAGGCTCGGCATCTGTAAGAATTCAGCTGATCCACATGTGCAATACTCGGTTGATGTGCAACTGCACAACTCACTCATAATCGTACCGTTCGTCGGAGTAACACTCCTTTCAGTGACTGCGGTATTGACGGGAAAAACCGCGGCATCAACGGGAAAAATCGCTGTGTCTTCGCTTTTCGCTCCCCCGAATTCGAATGAGGTGTCGTAAACGTATGAGAAATCTCCGTTGTTGTCGTAGATGTACGGAAGTTTGCTGTTGGCAGAGATCTCTACGATCATATCATCAATCTGGTTAATGGACCTGTCTTTGATGCCGCAGCGTATTAGTGCATTGCAAGTACCAACAAATGAAACAGCACCGACGGTACTGGTTGGCCTGTTGCCCATCTTCGAGATCATGTCTTCGATCTGTGCGGGCGATTTGCCCTTAATGCTGGAACGTAGCAGTTCGACGAGGATGTTCTCCTGTGTATCTACTGCAGTGTCAGGACTCTGCTGGTTCTGTTGAACTGCAGCGGCAGAAGAGCTGGCATCGCTGTCTTTCTTCTTGGACTTGAATGGCTTCTTGTCACGCCGTTGAAAATCTGTGATAGCGACGCTGGATACCGGCTGACCGTTGACTAACTTGCCAGGGCTAAGCGGAATTGAGGTGACCTGCTTAAGGATCACGAGCTGCTTGAAGCATTTGCCGCAAAGGGTCGTGTGCGTCGCAGGGGAAACTCCTTCCTTGTGAGCTTTGGAAGTAGCACGGTTGGTAAATGCAATGGTCAGAGGGGTTTTGCAGGTAGAGGATGCGCACTGAAGGCAGATTACGTCAGAATCTGCGGCACTGTTGCTGGGTGCGCCTGAGGATTGGCTGCTGACAGCGGCGGCAGTGCCGGGGTTCTTGACAACTTCAAGGTTGAGTACAGCGCGGTCAAAAGAAGAGGCATCGACGAGAAGGTTGACGGTAGCGGGACGGTCGCCAATCTGGTATCGTTCGCACAGTTCCAAACCTTCAGCAATAGCATTGTCGAACTGAGGCAGTGCATTGCTGTGCAAGCCAGATTCAGACAGCTGGTGCTGAGAAACTTCAATGATGCGTGTGGCCATCTCCGAGAACGTAGCATCGCGGATGCGGAGAACGTTGGCAAAACGGATCACCGTTTCATATTCAATCCTGGTTTCGACCAGTAGTGCTTCAGCCAAAAAGCTTTGCAAATGCCGTAGACCGCCGGTGATGTCCGGGACGACAGAGATCTTCTGATACGCGGTATTGAAAATGTCCGCAAACTTGGCGCGAAGAACAAAGCTGGATTTCTTGAACTTAGAAAGAATGATGAATAAAGACATAACAGCGTCGCCGTGTTGAGAGCGCACAAGTTGCCGTGATGTATGTTTATGAGGGCGATGAGTCGCCAACAACGTCTGAGGGATAGTGCGGAATAGAACGGCGTACAGTGCGGCGTTCATTTGTTTGTATTGATCGTAGAATGCGGGATTCATGCCGGGTGCGGAATTGGATTCGGCAAGACTGGTCGGGACGGTACGGTCCTCCATGTCTCGCTCTTCGATGATTTGAACGAGGGTCGGAATAATACAACAGAGTTCAACTGGAAACGTGGAAATGAGACCTTTGAGAACGCTGACGAGGGTAATCAATTGAGATGCGCTGTTGGCTGCCTTGACCTCATTGTCATTGAGCGTCGCACCGTAATCGATGAGCTTGGCCGCAGAGAAACCGCCTGTCTTGGGTACTGTGCTGAAAACAATGAACTGCTGGTCAGAGTTAAGAGCTTTAATTGCCGAGCGATGAGCGTGCTGTGCTAGCGCGTCGGTAGACTTAAGGACGGTCTGTAACCGGATAATATTAGCGGACTCAACGCGGAATTCATCGTCATCGGGATCAATACCTGACAGGGATAGGTGAGAAAGGTTGGCTTGAGATCCTGAGATTTCTTCCATCAAATTGTCGCGGGTGCAGTCTTGCGTAGCCTGATGATCAAAGATCTGGACGAGAGCGGACGTCGTTTTGAGAATCCAAGCCTTGATATGATCTTGAGTAAGCTGATTCTTCGACCGGCCTCGTTCAGGACTGGAAAGCTGGTCCTGAATCACAGAGGACAGGATGGATATTATCGTGGAAAGAAAAGAACTGCCTTCAGGGGCGAAAAGATCAGAAGGTAGCTGAAATCTGAGAATTGCTGTGTCGTCGAGCCCCGGGCCGGCAGCTGAGTCGGAGATGTCTTCGGTCGCACCGATGTTGTCATCAGCGGGAGGGCCGGGAGTTGGACGAGGTTGGCCAGAAGAAAATAAGGCGCGGATAGGAGATGCCAGGGCACCTGTCACCAAAGATTGGACCGGTGACACTGTCGCAGCCGGATTATTGGCTGCGGAATCTGCGTCGGGAACGGTGCCTGAAAGAAAGTCTGGAGTAGGGGATGCGGCACGTTCGTTGTCGTCGACGTGGGCCAGTAGTTCTCCCTTGAATGAGGATAGCTGCTGATCCGCGCACCTGAATAACGTACCGGTATGAGAGACGAGCGCTGATCTGAGCGCGTCGCGGATGCTGGGATTCATTGATTGCACGAATGCTTCCGCTTCTTGCGAAAGGCCCATAACTGTGGATGCAGTGCTCCCGGAAGACGTTCCGGGAGAGGATGGAAACATCGGGCAGATGCCAGCTGGATGTCTATCACTCCTCGAGACGAGAAGCGGAGACGGGGTGTTTACCAAATCAGTGTCTTTATACACTTTAACAAACCTCACAGCCTGGCTGTACATACATGGGATCCCTATGAGAAATCCTGCCGAGTGTTACGGCTTAGCACTCGGTTAGCACTCGGTACTATGAGTACCAGTATGTGAATCAGAGAGAGAGAGACCAGACACCCTACAGAATCGACTAATCGATTTCGCATGGCCGGCTCATCTAGGACCATCTAACATGCCCCACTTTACACTCCCCCCAATCCGATGCCCAAGCTTGGTCGTTGGATTGCTCAAAGTTGTCACAATGACGCCATGCCCTTGAGTCTTGGAGCGAGATGATTGTAGGTGGCAGTCTCAACCGGCTTCGTCATCAGATCGGCTGTGTTGTCCTTCGTTCCTACTTGAATGTAGAGAAGATGTCCATCCTCAACGCATTCTCGCTGATAGTGATACTTTAGTTGGAAATGTCCTGGAGACTTTTTCAACCTGGCTACGCCGATGGCTGCTGAGTTGTCCCCAGCGATGTACGTCGGGGTCTGAATGTATTTTGCTCCAATCGGTCCTAGTTCTTCGAGCATGATTCGAGCTGCCATTACGTTCTGCGACGCATGAAATTGCCCGATATACTCGCTGTAGTTGGTTGCCGCAGTGACGACGTCATGCTTCTTCGAGACTGATTTCACTGTTCCTCCTGCGAGCACGATGACATGCCCGTGCTGGGCTTTGCCGTCATCAAATTGTCCATGTCCACTGTCAACGTAACAGTGCAGATCAGTGCTGGTGACTTTAACCGATGAAGTCCCACTGACGATCATTCCTGTGAAGTCAGTGCGGTAGATAACGCCGCAGTCTTTGTTGTCTCCAAGCCACTTCAGCATATCAAGGGCAGCATTCCACGCTAGCTCACTCGGCTTCGACATGACTGAGCACAGCATTGAGACTCCAAACGCCAGCTCGTCGTATGACATTCTGGCCAACCACAATAAACTCCCTACAAGTCGCATGTATCCAAGTTCTCGATACTTTCGCTGTTCTACGATTGATGGGTTGTAGTCCTGTTGCTTGATTCCCATGAAAAACTTCGGTTTCCACGGTGATGAAGGCGTTTTCTTTGGCAAGAACTCAGCATACGTGTCAACTAGGTCAGAGATGTATTCCGGCATGGACAGCTTGAGCATGCGATGGCCATTCGGCAATTCTGTGATCTCACGCAGAACTCCCAGCATGTATCTGGAGTCACCCATTACAACGCCGAATTTCTCGTTGAATTCCTGAGCAATGAAGAGTCTGTCTTCTTCGTGTTCGGAGTATACATCAACATCGTCAGAATGTACAATCATAATTATCTGATTCTCTCCACTCGGTCGAGTCCAGGGCGAGTACTGTCCAGACGGGCTGGTTAGGATGAGCACACCACGATCGCTGTGACAGATCTTGACCTTCCAGCCGTCTCGACTGAAGCGCTCCTTGATCCACGCGTAAAGAGTCTTCTGCCAGGCAGAGGCAGCTCCGGGATGACCATACAGGTTCTGGAGCAGTTTACTCAGAAGTTCTTCTCCATTTTCGTTGAATTCTTTGAACTCCTTCGGGTGTGACATTGCGATGCTCGTTCCTTCTCCAGCCAAAGCTTGAAGGTAGGCCGATTTGATGTCGAAGTTTGTGTTGCCCCATTTTTCCAAGAAGGCAACGACCATGATCAGTCTTATCATGCTCGAGTCAGGACAACATGCGTAGACATCGCTCTTCTGGAAATGCACACCTTCGATACAGTACTTCGGGTGTCCAACAAGGCATAGTCTTGCTTTGTGTTTCTGGTAGCCGCCTGACGGGTCCCACTTAACCTTGAACACATACCTGAGCGGAATCGGCTTTGGCGGAATGCCTTCCTCTTCCAGTTCTCTGGCGGTGTGTCCGTTTGACATAACATTGAGCTTCACAAATACCATTATCTCTTTGCGAATTGCCTCTTTCCACAGATTCGCATCGGGTCGACTCAGTGCGTCTCCGATGCTAGTAGGAGCAGTAAGTCCTTTCCACTCTGCAATGTTTTTCATCTCTTCTTCAAGATCTTCAGCGGACACATTTGCGACAGTCTTCGATCCAGGAAAGTCTGACCTGCCGACTTCAACGATGACCTCAACGGTGTTAGAGTCAATCGCTCTGAAAGCAATTCCTTCTGAATTCATTTCGCTGACAAGCTCGTTCAGCACGTCGCCGTCTTCACATAGTTCGGCGATTACTTCTTCTGCTCCGTTGACTGAGCTGATCGGCAGAGATACCTCGGTTCTGTCCAGAGATGCATCCTGAGTGAATTTGGTCTTCGGATCTTCAGACTCTGAAAGGATCTCACAGTCGTCTTCATCAGTGCTAAGCCTCTGAACGAGGGACGCAATGCGATTTCTTGTCTCGTTCTGCTCTCTTACAATCTGACTTGAGATGTTTTCGGTGTTGCTGGTGAAGCTCCCCCGTTCCAGAATGCTCGCTAGAAACAGATCTCTCGAAGCAACTTCCATCAGCACGCGCTGCACTTGTCCGCTGGCTTCAAGGCACATATCATCCCATTCTCCCCCCACGGGTGCGGGAAACGGAACGCCTGCATCAAAATGCTGCGTCTTTTTGGAGCTGCCGTACGGATTAATGATTTTAATGTGCGGTAAACCATCAACTTTCCGTGAACCGTAACCGTGATAATGTTGGAGCCACTGGAAATAGGCTGGACGATATTGCTTGTTGAGCTGGAAGTGATCACAGACGTCAGTCCATGTGTCGTTGTTCTTGGTGACTTGGAAGTCTAGCAGTAAAGAATTGAATCGAGCTACTGCAGATTGCAGTACGCCGTCATCGTCGTCGTTAACGATTGTAGTCTGCACTTGAATGTCGGCTTCGACAGTCGCAGTGGGTGCTGCCTTTGACGAGCTGGGAGGTAAGTCGCGACCGTCGCGATAGGCAATGCAATAATTGTAAACATCGAGAAGATTGAAACCGCTTTTGTTGCCGTCATCCCACAGAACACACCAAGGCCACTCGGTGTGCATGTTATCGTCGCTCTTGAAGGACTGAATGTGACCGCGGCAGAGTCCGTGGCCGGGAAAGTCTTTGAGTACTGTTTTGCCTACGATGGTATTGGGAGCAGAGGCGATGCCATTAAGGTCATCAAACACCTGCAGGGTATCTGATGCAGAGCCGCGTGCAGCGTCGTCAGTGGAGTTTGGCTGAACAGTGTCATTGACAATGTCATACAGCACGTCATCAAACTTCTTGAGTGGTGCCTTCGAACGCAGACCAATAGGAATGGTATCGGGACGCGATAGCGGGCAATTGATTTTCAAATCGAAGAAGTGCCTGTAGTTTTGACCATCGGTCAGCTCAATCTTGATCCAGTCTTTGCTCTTGTACTTTTGCTTGTTTGCTGGACAGTACCATATCGGAATGTTGCCATTGCGTCCGACGCAGTAGCAGTAGCGCTCACGAACCATGTTCTTCAGATCTGAGCCCAAAATGTTCGGTGTCGATACTCGAGCAACAGTGAACGTGTTGCAGTAATGCGAGAGATCGTGATTACACTTCTTGCGCGAATGATCGCCGTCAGTCATTTCTTCAATAGGTCGCACTGCATCACCATCGCTGCGAATGTTCTCACCAATGGGATGCCGTTGACGCAGGTAGAGGGTATCGGCCATAGCCTCTGGCCAATCTTCGATCGGCAAGTTACTGCACACCATGATGGCTTTGCAGCCGAGCGACAGGGCTTTGACGGTGAGTTCATTAATAGATTTTCCTTGAACCCTGGACGGGTCATTGTATTCGAAA
>Ga0307997_10000763_pt1 | contig 14859 bp, 7 predicted proteins | sample Davwhametageno36_FD_203165 | JGI IMG/M metagenome (GOLD analysis project Ga0307997, IMG submission 203165) | Marine microbial communities from Davis Island wharf, Antarctic Ocean - #36 | ecosystem: Environmental > Aquatic > Marine > Unclassified | place: Antarctic Ocean: Davis Island wharf... | reverse complement strand
AATGCTTCTATCGCTTTATGTCCAAGCTTATGAATTCCCTCTACAATTATTTTAGAAAATACGGGATCATCTTCTACTACTAAGATAACAATGTCTTGCTTATTTAACTGCTCTCTATCGTCAATGGTTGCAATTTTCCCCTCTATTTCAATAATATTTGATGGTATTTTTTCAAGTTGAACATGCTCTACTAAACTTTCGTCTATTAAATCAGTGTCAATTTTTAGAGGAAGATAAATACAAAAAGTTGATCCTTTATCCATGGTTGACTTAACATCAATTCGGCCACCTAAAAGTGCCGTTAACTCTTTAGATATGCTTAAACCCAGACCTGTACCACCATATTGTCTACTTGTACCCCCATCAGCTTGTTTGAATGCTTCAAAAACTAAGCCTATTTTATTTTCTTCAATACCAATGCCATTATCAATCACTGAAATTGCAATGGGTCTTAGGCTTTTGTCTTCCTCATTATTTAAGGAAACTTTAATTGAAATACTTCCTTCTGAACCAGTAAATTTAATAGCATTGGAAAGAAAGTTTCGAAGTACCTGCGTTAATTTAGTTTTATCACTTGAAAAAGTGGTTAATGAATCAGTACTTATCGATGATTCAAGATGTATTTTTTTATCCTCAGCTTGTGGTTTAAAAAGTTCTTTTAGTTCATGTAATAGTGAACCTATATTAACTTCTTCAATATTAAGGGTCATAAGATTTGCTTCTATTTTAGATAAATCTAAAATATCGTTTATTAAGTTCAAAAGGCTACTTCCTGCATCATATATAGTGGCAGCCTGTTTATTTAGTTTAGCTGGTTCAATGTCTTTCACTTTGGAAAGAGAGCTTGAAAGGAGTAGCATTGAGTTCAAAGGGGTTCTAAGCTCATGTGACATATTCGCTAAAAATTCAGATTTATAGCGGTTTGCATCTTCTAAATCTTTAGCTCTCTTGTTCACTTCAACCTGAGCTGACTCTAAATCACTATTTTTTATCTCAAGTTCATGACGTTGCATATCCATAGATTGTCGTTGTTGTTCTAGCTCTTTATTTTGTGACTTCAGTTGAAGAGATTGTTCTTCTAATTCCTCTGATTGAGTTTGCGATTGAACCAAAAGATTACTAGTGGCACTTGCTTGTATGGAAACATAAAGGGAACCAGCTAACGTAAAAAGTGCTGAATCAATATATTCAAGTATTATTGCACTAAATTTTTCATATGAAGCAACTTCCACTACACCTATAAGCTCTTCTTTGAAAATAAGAGGGTAGGTATAAATATTCAATGCTTTTGCTTTAGTAGTACCACTTTGAATCGTAGCGCCATCAGGAACATTGGTTAATAAAATAGGCTTCTTTTCATACGCTACTTGTCCTACTACACCCTCACTTAATTTAAAGCTACTTGCTACATCAGCTCTGTGTACATAGGCATAAGAACCCTCAAGAGTCAAAATCTCATTTTCTTTATCGTAGATATACAGCGCTCCAATCCCAGCATTTACATAACGAGATATTTCATTAATAGAAGTTTCAATCTGGTCAGCTAGTTTGTCATTATCTAGCACTCTTATGTTGAGTAAAGAGACACCATCTTTAACCCAGTTTTGATTTTTATTTTCTTCATCAGCAGAATTAAGAACATTAATCATCCTGTTTATATTGTTTTTCAACATTAGGAATTCACCTTTTGTATCAATATCAATTAAACGGGTTAAATCTCCAGTTGCAACAGCTGTCACTACTTCCGTTATATTTCTTACCTGAACGGTCAGGTTATCTGCCATACCGTTTACATTATTGGTTAATTTAAGCCATGTGCCAGAGACACCTTCAACTTTCGCCTGCCCTCCGAGAATACCTTCTGTTCCAACGTCTTTAGCAACGCGAGTTACCTCTGAGGAAAAAGCGTTAAGTTGTTCAACCATTGTATTGATAGTACCTTTGAGCTCGAGTACTTCCCCCTTCGCTTCAACTGTAATCTTCTTGGTTAAATCACCGTTAGCAACAGCTGTAGTGACCTCTGCAACATTCCTTACCTGAGCGGTCAAATTATCGGCCATGCCGTTTACATTATTGGTTAAATCAAGCCATGTACCAGAGACGCCTTCAACTCTTGCTTGTCCACCTAAAATGCCATCATTACCAACTTCTTTAGCTACTCGTGTTACCTCTGACGAAAAAGCATTAAGCTGTTCAACCATAACGTTAATAGTTCCTTTGAGTTCAAGAACCTCTCCTTTAGCGTCAACCGTAATTTTTTTGGTTAAATCACCTTTCGCTACTGCCGTAGTTACCTCCGCTATGTTCCTTACCTGAGTAGTCAGGTTGTCTGCCATGCCGTTTACATTGTTGGTTAAGTTAAGCCATGCACCCGAGGCTCCTTCAACCTTCGCCTGTCCACCCAAAACACCTTCTGTTCCAACGTCTCTTGCTACCCGCGTTACCTCTGATGCAAAAGAAGTAAGCTGGTCAACCATGACGTTAATAGTACCTTTGAGTTCAAGAATTTCACCCTTTGCGTCAACCGTAATTTTTTTGGTTAAATCACCTTTCGCTACTGCGGTAGTCACCTCTGCTATATTTCGGACCTGAGTGGTCAGGTTATCTGCCATACCGTTTACATTATTGGTTAAGTCTAGCCATGCACCTGAGGCGCCTTCAACCTTAGCTTGTCCACCCAGAACACCTTCTGTTCCAACGTCCTTAGCTACTCGTGTTACCTCAGAAGCAAAAGAGGTGAGCTGTTCAACCATGACGTTAACGGTACCTTTGAGTTCAAGAATTTCACCCTTTGCGTCAACCGTAATCTTTTTGGTTAGATCACCTTTAGCAACTGCAGTAGTTACTTCTGCAATGTTTCGAACTTGGGCGGTCAAATTATCGGCCATGCCATTTACATTATTGGTCAAGTCAAGCCATGTGCCAGAGACACCCTCAACTTCTGCTTGCCCACCCAGAAGGCCCTCAGTTCCGACGTCCTTCGCAACTCGAGAGACCTCTGACGCGAAGGCATTAAGCTGTTCAACCATGACGTTAACGGTACCTTTAAGTTCAAGAATTTCACCCTTTGCGTCAACCGTAATTTTTTTGGTTAAATCCCCGTTAGCAACCGCCGTAGTCACCTCCGCAATGTTTCTGACCTGAGCAGTCAGATTATCTGCCATACCGTTTACATTATTGGTTAAATCAAGCCATGTACCAGCAACACCCTCAACCTTTGCTTGTCCACCCAGAAGACCCTCGGTTCCAACGTCTTTCGCAACCCGCGTTACTTCCGAAGCAAACGCATTAAGCTGTTCAACCATAACGTTGATGGTGCCTTTGAGTTCAAGGATCTCACCCTTTGCGTCAACCGTGATTTTTGTGGTTAAGTCGCCGTTAGCAACCGCCGTAGTCACCTCCGCAATGTTTCTAACCTGAGCAGTCAGGTTATCCGCCATACCGTTTACATTGTTGGTTAAATCAAGCCATGTTCCAGAGACGCCCTCAACCTTAGCCTGTCCACCTAGGACACCCTCTGTTCCAACGTCCTTAGCAACACGTGTTACCTCAGAAGCAAAAGAAGTAAGCTGGTCAACCATAACGTTAATGGTACCTTTGAGTTCAAGAATCTCACCCTTTGCGTCAACCGTAATTTTTTTGGTTAAATCACCATTAGCAACCGCCGTAGTCACCTCCGCAATATTTCTGACCTGAGCGGTCAGGTTATCCGCCATACCGTTTACATTATTGGTTAAATCAAGCCAGGCACCAGAGGCACCTTCAACCTTGGCCTGTCCTCCCAGGACACCTTCTGTTCCCACGTCCTTAGCAACTCGTGTTACCTCAGAAGAGAAAGAGGTAAGCTGCTCAACCATAACGTTAATGGTATTTTTGAGTTCAAGAATTTCACCCTTTGCATCAACCGTAATCTTTTTTGTTAAATCACCCTTTGCAACCGCTGTAGTCACCTCCGCAATGTTTCTGACTTGGGTGGTCAGATTATCTGCCATGCCATTTACATTATTAGTTAAATCGAGCCATGCACCTGAAGCACCTTCAACCCTAGCCTGTCCACCCAGAACACCTTCTGTTCCAACATCCCTAGCGACCCGTGACACCTCTGATGCAAAGGTTGCAAGTTGATCCACCATAGTATTTATAATTGTTGCAAGATTTAAAAGGTCACCACTAATTTTAAAGTCATCAATTTTAAGCCGCATTTTTTTATCTAATTTGCCAGTTGCGATGTTGCTAATAACCATAGCAACCTCTTCAATAGGAACAGATAAAGACTCAAGACTTAAATTTACATTAGTAATAACGTCAAACCATTTTCCACTTACCTCATCTGCATCAATCCTTGAATCAAACTTCCCCTTTTCAGATATAGATTTTTGAACTCTAAGAACATGACGTGATATTCTTTCATGATGATCAACGAGTGAATTATATTTTTCGTAGAAAACTTTAAAATCGTTATCTTTAATTGAAGAGTCATCAATTTTCACATAGCTACCGTCTTCTAACGAGGTCATGATCTTTATGTTGGCATCTAAATTATTTTTTGTACTGTCTTTTATACCCCTTAAAAGGTTAATTAGTTTTTTATATTTTATATTTTCAAATGCTTTAAAACGCTCCTCATTAAAATCAACTTTGTTTTGAGAAAACCCCTGAAGAACATTCATTAACTCATTATAGAAATCATCGTTAATCCACATAGTAAAGCCTCATTATCAACTTGTTGATTTTAAAAACACCATAGTCACAAGTGGTGCCTTATGATTTAAAATATAAAATATCGCCCTAACTAATAATTGGAAGATTGATCGTAAATCGGGTGCCACCATCTATGTTTTCAGCAATAATGGTGCCATTCATTTCACGAATAATGCCATAACTGACAGATAGTCCTAAGCCAGTACCCTTACCCATTTCTTTTGTTGTAAAGAAGGGTTCAAAGATCCGAGGAAGAACATCTGTTGGAATTCCTCTGCCAGTATCTTCCGATATAATATGGACGCACTTCTCGTCTTCAGAAACTTGTAAGGTAATGGTTGTCTCAGTTTCGTTTTCTGCCATAGCATCTCTGGCATTGGTAAGTAGGTTCAAGATCACTTGTTCCATTTGAATAGTATGGCCTAAAATAAACGAGCAGTTTTTTGGTAACTTGGTTACAACTTTAATACCAGCCAACCGTAATTGCTCACCCATTAAATCTAGTGCTTTCGTAACAACGTCTCGAGGATCAATTGGTTCTGGATTTTCCTTCGCCTCTCGCCCAAACATACGCATATGATCAATGATTGCAGCTGCGCGAGCAGTTTGTTCCTCAATGCGCTTAAGTTTATCGCTCAAGTATTTTGGGTCAGCTGTACCTTTAATAATCTTCCGGCGGCTATTCCCAGCAGCCATACGAATTACATTTAGTGGTTGATTCAATTCATGCGCGACTGATGTCGACATTTCCCCTAGTGTTGCTAATTTAGAAGATTGAATGATTTGAGCGGCTGATTCTTTACGTTCTAATTCTCGTTCAACCTGTAATTTATTCAGTTCTGTAATATCCTGACCCACGCCTATGACCCCAACGATCTGTCCAGAGGCACCACGGCGTGTAGTTGAATTAAGTAACACATCAACTCTATTTCCAGATTTCGTAAATAATGGAAATTCAAAGTTGGCAGTTTCCTCACCCTTGAGTGCTTTATGCATTATTTCACTTACTGAAAACTTATAATCATCAGTAATGAAATTTTTAATTAGATCTTGATCCATCACTTCCTCTTTCTTGAAGCCAGTAATTTTTTCTGCTCTTTGGTTCCACTCATTTACATTTCCTTTCGTATCTATTCCGAAGATCGGAGCATTTGCCGTTTCAATTAACTGTGTCATTTCATTAGCAACAACTAATTTATTATTCAAAATAGTGAGTTCATTTATTTTTTGATGCTCTCTTTTGGCAAAAGAGTAGTAGGCATTAAGGCGATGTATGAGCTCATCTTCATCAATTGGCTTTACAAGATAATCAATTGCTCCTAAATTCTTGGCTCTTTGAAAAAATGTATGACTTTTTTGATGCGCACTAACAAATATAACTGGAATATCAGCCGTTTTTTTTCTCAGTCTAATAATAGAAACAAATTCAAATCCATCCATATTTGGCATTTGGACATCACATAAAATCAGGTCAAAAGCTTCATTGTCTATATAACTAAGCGCTTCAATTGCACTTGAGATACCCTTTATTTCAAAGTTCGGATTTTTCTCCAAAACTGTAGTGAGGGCAAAAATGTTTTTCTCAATATCATCAATAATAAGTATTTTAAATTTTTGCATTTTATGACCATTTTAATACTTAAAAAAAAGAATTTTTCGAGTGCTCTAAGTGCAACTCTTGCCAGCCCAATCAATCATAATTAAGCTAGCTATGGACAAACAAGATCTGGATTTTGCCAGCCTGCAGTCACATTCCAGCTAGAGATCCATTTAGGAATATCTGCAGGTGGCATCGGCCTAGCAATGCCATAACCCTGTGCTAATTGACAGCCAAGTTCCAACAATGCGTCTCGATGGGCCTTAGTTTCTACCCCTTCGGCAATCACTTTGCGTTGAAATGCTTTAGCTAGTTGTATTACTCCCTCAACAATCGCTAAGTCATCAGTATTGTCTAACATGTCACGCACGAAGCTTTGGTCGATTTTAATCAAGTAAGCTGGTAGGCGCCTAATATGGGTGAGTGATGAATACCCCGTACCAAAATCGTCTAAGGCAAAACAGACACCTAATTTATGGCAAGCATTCATGGTTGCTGACACCTGATCGATATCACTCAGCACGCTGGTTTCTAGTATTTCAAGTTCAAGTAAATGAGGACTCACCTCTGGATGAGCTGTCAGTAATCGGGCCAAACGAGTGGCGAAGTTATTTTGTTGTAATTGATAAGCACTAATGTTGACGCTTATTGGCAGACTTAGGCCCATACTGAGCCACTGCCTGATTTGACTTAATGCGTTTTCTATGACGAATTCACCTACCTCAAGACTAATAGGATGGCCTTCTATAGCCGGTAAGAAATCTAAGGGAGAGACTAGACCACGGTCAGGGTGTTGCCAACGGATTAAAGCTTCCACACCGACTACTTCACCTGTATTCATATTGACTTGAGGTTGATAATGCAACAAAAATTCTTTTCGTTTCAGAGCTAAACGAATATCGTCTATTTCCGCGCTTTGAATAGTGATTGCATTATTGTGCTCGGTATCAAATAAGTGATAGCGGTTTTTACCTGCCAGTTTAGCGAGATACATAGCTTGGTCGGCGTGGCGCATGAGTTGATCGGGTTCAACACCATCCATTGGAAATAGGGTGACACCAATGCTAGCTGACACCTGCACTACCGCACTATTTAGGGTCACAGGTTTTGATGCCGCCTTCAGTAACCCTTCCAATACAGGTTTGCTACCCTCAATGCTGTCAACACCAACCATCACCACAATAAATTCGTCACCCCCAACGCGGGCCAGCGTATCACCTTCACGCAGAGCCTCTTTCATACGTTGTGACAATGTAATAAGTAGTTTGTCCCCTGCGGTGTGGCCTTGGTTATCGTTGATCACTTTGAAGCTATCTAAGTCAATGAATGCAACCGCTAGTGATTGACTGTGACGCTGACACCACTCCATGGAACTCTTTAATAGCTTTGCTAGATACACTCGGTTAGGTAAACCAGTCAGTAAGTCATAATGGGCAATGTGCTCTAGCTTTTCTTCGGCTTGTTTACGATCGGTAATGTCTGTATGAATGCCGATCATTCTTAACGGTTTTTGGGACGTACTCCATTCTGTGATTTCACCAGTAGTATTGAACCAAAGCCAAGCTCCACCCTTTTTAGTTCGCCGATATTCTGCAGAAAATTCCCCACCTTGGCTCAGGCATTTAAAATAAGAAGCCATTACAACATCATGATCGTCAGGATGAAGACTGTTTTGCCAGCCATGCAAATCGTTACGAAACTTAGTTAAATCATAGCCAAGTATTTTTGAATATTCTGGGCTGGTTAATACCTCACCTGACTGAAGATTTAAATCAAACCAGGCTTGTTTCGTTGCTGCTAATGCAAGCCGTAAACGATTTTCATTAGACTTTAATATTAAAGCTGCCTTTTTTTTCTCAATGACAATACGTGCTAAATCTGCCATTTGTTCAAGGACCGTAAAGTCACTTTCTGTTGGATAATATATATTTTCGTGATAGATAGCGAAAGTGCCAAGTACTTTACCCTTTGTACTACGTATCGGTTCTGACCAACATGCGCCTAATTTAGCTTCTCTTGTCAATTCTGTATAAGCCGACCAGAAGGGGTGGGTCTGAACATCTTCAACAATGACTCGTTCATTAGAAAAGGCTGCTGTTCCGCAAGAACCAGCCCCCATTTCAACTTTTATGCCATTAATTGCGTCATTATAAAACGTTGGAAGACTTGGTCCTGCTCCAATTAGCAGATATTTACCCGAATCATCTAATAACAAAATACTACATAGCATGTCTGGGTGTTCTTGCTCAATACCAAGCACAATGGATTCCAAAATGGTTGGTAACGTTTCATCATTCGCAATTAGTTCCAAAACATGGGTACGAGCGTATTTCCATAACAAAGCCTTTTTTCGATCTGTTATGTCAATTATTGTTACGAAACAATCAGTAGCCACTTTCCCTATTATGGCCTCAAGATTAAGCCACATAGATTGCTTGCCAATCACTACTGATATCTCACAGTGTTGTCTTTTTTGTGTTTCGAATGTTTCGGCGAGAAAATTCCGAAAAGCAATCCGATATTGAAGCGCGACATAGTTGACAAAAAACTTTATTTTTGAATCTAACTCTTCAAGGCCAAGTAAACTTGCGCCATGTCTGTTGGCTTGTCTGATTCTACTATTAGAGTTAAGAACAAGATAACCTATTGGTGCAAATTCAAATAGTTCAGTGTAGTGAGATAAAGCCAAGTCCTCGGCTTCATCTCGAGCATCGCGTAATTCTTTGTTCTGGACCTCAAGATGAATCTGTTGAACTTGTAACTCTTGCAGCAGCTCATCTTTATTTATTTTTGAAAGTTTAGGGGTTTGCTTAATTTTGCGCTGAAGTCTTATATCGGTTCTTTGGCGCAATTCAGCTTTCCATGAATGTAAAAAAGATAATTCGTGTTTTTGAGTCGAAGCAGCAAGCTCTACGTCAAAAAAATCATTTGGAAGCAATTCCTTCAGGTTTTCACTTTTGACGCCAAATGCTTTTTCGAATTGTCGGTTATAGATTAGAATATTATTTTTAGTTTGATTAACGCTATGAAGCTCTTTACGCAGGCTTTCGTTTTCTAACCGCAGGGTATTAGTATTTATTTTATTAGTCATATTATTAATACATCGAACCACTAAGCTACGAGGGTTGATTGACTGACAGTTAATTAGTTAGTATTAGTGTAGGACAGAATTAATATTTTTGTAGGTACAAGACTACATAAAAATAATTAAATCGTTTTCTAACCTTAAATAAGGTGGAAGCTTTACTTTAATGTTGGTTTGATAGTGAGGATAATATCGACTTTTGAACATTTAAAGGCAGTTAAGTGAAAAAGAAATCCTAAGACTGTTCACCCATATTAACAATGTGAAAGACTGTTGAAGAAGATGGCCTTAACTTTAATTAGTTGTAACTCATCCAATATTAAGGTTTCCCCTTATGTCAGTTTAATGATTAGACAGTTGGGTAAGTGTTCTAACAGGATTGATTTATACAGCAAAGTTAAAGTGTTCAATCAGCAACAATAAGGTACAAGAAATGTCAGTTGAATTATTAATTTTGCGTCATGGGCATGCATCACCGAAACCACCTTCATGGGATGATCGAGGTGATTTTGGTCGTCAATTGAGCCAGAAGGGTGAACACCAGTGCATACTGGTAGGCGAATGGATTAGAGACCAAAATTTGCAACCCGATAGGATTTTCTGTTCATCTGCCGTTCGCACGGAAAGTACTGCAACAGCTGTTTGTGTTACTACTGGGATTGACCAATCAGTTATTGATTTTAAAAGTTCAATTTATGAGGCCGAGGTAAAAGACCTCTTGGACGTTCTATGTCAAACACAAAAGCAAGTGAAACGGTTGCTATTAGTTGGCCATAATCCAGGGTTGGAAATGCTTGCTAGACAGTTGGTCGGCGCTGTACCAAAATCATTGTTCGGTGAGGTTATGCCGCCAGCAACATTGGTGCATATTGTTTTAGATGGAGAGTGGTCTCAATCCTTTGAGACAACAGCAATTTTTGAGCAAGTGTTTAGGCCGGACTGCTTATGAAAAGCGTATTAATTACCGGTTGTTCGAGTGGTATTGGCGAATGCGTTGCATTGGGTTTACATTTACGAGGCTATCGAGTTTTTGCCACTGTTCGAAATAAGGGTGACGGTGCATCGTTAGAAGCTGCGGGCATTGAATGCTTGGTGCTTGACTACAGTGATTCAAATAGTATTAAAGCTGCGGTAGCACAGGTGTTAGAAAAAACTAAAGGCCATTTATACGGTCTTTTTAATAACGGGGCTTATGGACAGCCGGGCGCTTGTGAGGATTTGAGTCGATGCGCGATTCGGGAACAGTTTGAAGTTAATGTATTTGGCTGGATGGAGTTAACCAATCTTGTTATCCCGACAATGCGAGCACAAGGATACGGACGCATAATTCAAAATAGTTCTGTTTTGGGATTTGCTGCTATGTCTATGCGGGGTGCGTACAATGCGAGTAAATTTGCAATAGAGGGCTTTAGCGATACCCTGCGGTTAGAGCTTACTGGCACAGGTATCTTTGTCAGTTTGATTGAGCCTGGTCCAATAGAAAGTCGATTTCGGGCTAATGCGTATCAATCTTTCAAAAAGCATATCGATGTAGATAGAAGTGTTCACCGTGAACGCTATTATAAAATGATCGAACGATTTAAAGCGACTGGAAACGTCCAGCCATTCACATTGCCTCCCAATGCAGTGCTTAAACGTGTAGTGCATGCATTGGAAAGTAATCGACCAAAAATACGTTATCCAGTGACTTTTCCAACCTATTTATTTGGCTGGCTAAAACGATTAATGAGCCACCGGATTCTAGACTGCATACTCTACCGAGTGGGTTAAGCGACATTTTTGAATGGTCTATTAATAACGTCACTTAAGGTAAAAGATCGTTTTGTAATCATTGACTGATAAGTCACAGAGTAATCCAATCAAGTTTAAAACGCAGTTTCAAGTTAGTTTTAATTACAATGCATCAATGTGGCCACTGATAAATTCAGGTTGACGTGCATAGTGCAGTATTTGACCTTTGCATTTGACACCTGCTGCGACCGTTTGATTGAAATTTTTGAATTGATGGCTATACCCTAGTGCTTTCATGTGAGCCGTAAACTTAGATCGATTTTCTCTGCCTGGATCGACGAGGATGACTTTTCCATCGTGATTGGAGTGAGACGATATAAAGTTGGCAACAAACTGCGCTTGGTGAGGTTGATAGAGTATGTCACTTGCAATGATTAAGTCGTACTTTCCCAGTGTCTTGTTTTCTTTTTCAAAATCTACCCTCTGAAATTTAATGGGAGGTAAATTATTTTCGCTAGCGTTTCTATCGAGGAACTCCTTAGCACGGGGGTGATAATCACTAGCAGTAATATCAATTTCCATTTTATGCAATAAAAGGCTGGCTAGTCCAATGCCACAACCCAATTCAAGTACCCGTTTGCCGCTAAAATTAAAGTTACTTATCTCAGCAGCAAGGATATGTGATGCCGGCCAGATAATACCAAACAACGACCAGTTAGCGGATGTAATTCCCAATGCTGCTGCTTCAAGATCGTCTGTGTCAAATTGTTGATTATCCAACAAAGAGCAAATATTAAAATCATTCAAGTTGACCCGAACTATTTCACGCTTAAGTTGATAATTGAGCATCTAAATCCATAGATTATATTCTATTCTCTTCAATAACAGAAAGAGTGGCGTGGGTGACGCACTAGAACGGCCTAGAACAGCATTATGAACGTCTAGTAATAAAAATTTTAGGGTACGGCACTAAAAATTTCAATTTAGATCTTAGCTGAAACGATCTATAGATGTTGGTTTATATTACTTAATTCATAAGTAGGACATATAACTAGCTGTTTACTACGTTCATTGCCTTAGGCAAAGCTTCATTTGTGTTCAGTCATTTTTGCAGTTTATGCCTTTACGGTATTTTACACGGTTACGATTGATATTATATTAGTGAGTATTACCAATCTCAACTCGGGTAAAAAGTAGTGCTTGGATTTAGGCTGAGCAGAATTCAAAAAAGAAAAATTAAATCCTGAGTCGTAACCTTATAAAAAATATTTTTGGGCTTGAATTTAAATAGTAAATACAATAATATATTTATTGGAAACAACTCTGGATCTAATTAATGACGATTTTTTTTCGTTTTTCATTAGTCCGATAGTGAATCTTCAAAAACTGATTGGGCTGAAATAGTTTAATGCATGGTTTCAATGATCAGACCAAAAATATTTCAAGTCGCTGTATACACGGAAATGATGAACATTTGGTGCACCATGAAATCAATTCATACCCAGATAAAAAAATAAGCCGTTATGTGTGTTGTTATACTAAAAGAAGAAAGGATTATCCGTTTTGAAACTGGTGCTTCACTTCTAAAACTAAGGGTAATAAAATGAAAAGTTTATATGCAAAGAATTTTGACAATGCTGATGAAGTGAAAACACCACCCAAGGCAAGAGTGGATGTTGTAAAATTAGGCAATGTAAATGCCACTAGGATAGTGGTTCAACCAGGTTGGGTTTGGTCTGAATGTATTCAACCTATAGTGGGTGGGCATAGTTGCCAGGCAGGACATGTTGGCGTCGTTATTTCAGGACGATTAAGCTGCTCACATGATGACGGATCGAAAATAGAAGTTGGTCCAGGTGATGCCTATTACTTTGCACCCGGTCATGATGGTTGGGTTATTGGTGACGAGCCATGCATGATGTATGAGTTTGTTGAGACAGGTAAAAACTTAGGCCCTTGGACTACGGCTGTTTAACAAATCGTCAACAGACATTCAACATCATTACTACGGTTTTCGTTGTAGAAACATTGAAATTACTGTAACAAAGAGTACTAACTACCCATCTATACCCACATGACTGAAAAGAATCAATCTGCCGCTAATGGCAAGCAAAAGAAGGCGATTAAGATTTTAGATTTCACGATTTTACTGACGGGCCTAATGGTGATAACTAGGGCCTTGTCAGTTTCAGTCATAATCTCGTGAACTTGAGTTTGAATCAGACTGGTGGCAAAGTACCTTACGGCAGTAAACTTTTATTTCACTGTTCAATCTTTTTACGCGTAGTCAAAAATAAATTGGGTAGTAACCATGATTGGGGATGGTTGGAAGTAACTCACTACGGCCTTAAAGGGCAGAAAAACTTTAAGTAATCACAGTGCAATAATAATGCTGTGTCAGAGTCTCCTTATTAAAAGTGCAAGACAAGCTGAAGTTCTAATTCAGAAGGAGTAAGTGGACTTCTGAGATTACTATAGAAATTTTTGTTTTTTTGATGAGAACTTTAAGTTAAATATTTTGTACTCATTGTTTTGGTCTTTTATTTGCAATTTGTTTGAGTCGATTAACTGCTTGGAGTGACTTTGAACGAAATTCCCTACGATATAAAACATATAAGACGATGCAAGTTGAAGCAATGAAGAAGTAAGGGTTAATCCACCAGGCAAGCATAGCTAAAGCGAAAAAATTGGCCCGTAATCCATGATTAAAATGCAAACCAAAAAGGCCAATCATCTTACCCAGCTCTATTGCATATTCATCACTGAATTTGCCAGCGCTAAAAGGAGCTGCACTGAATAAAATAGCGCTATAGTTTGCTAGGCGTACGGCCCAAATAAACTTAACAAAAGCATATATATAAACGGTTATTGCTGATGCTACTTTTAAACCCCATAGTCCTTGTGGTGTAGGGCTAACAAAGGGAAGCGTGGTAAGCGCACCCAACACTTTATCGGATGCACCAAGTGCCGCTACTAATCCACCAATTATAAGTATTGCGGTTGATGCAAAAAATACGGCGCTTTGTACAAAGTTACCCATAACAATGGTATCAGGTACACGGACCTCACGTTGTAGTACTTCACACATCCATCGGTGACGATGAAAGTCCATAACACGTGGCAGACTTTTGCTTGACCAACGACTATGATCGGCAAACCAAGTGTAGGTAATCCAGCCGCCAAAAAATATGGCCAGTGCAATCCAGTCTATTAAGGGAATTTGATGCAGCATATCAGACAATTTTCTCCAAAAGACTAAGCCTATTAAACTTTAAATTATCTAATCATTGTAGGTTAAATTTCGTGCAAATGAATAACAAAATGCAGTATAACTTCTTTATATTCATTGTTAATTCAGTGTGTATTATGTGGAAAATTCATACTTTTCACCAAGAAACTAAACCCTATTGGAATGCCCAAATCTATAAAATTTAATCAATGCTCACCCATTGTTATTATGGGTCAACCTTTACAGTGTAGATAGGTAAAGCGATGGGTTATATTTTATTTTTATCAATATTACGGTTTCTATTAAGTGGTTGATTTAATATGTTGTTCCTCTATCGATTTTAAGTATATTTGATCAGCATAAAAGCTGAATTTAGCTTATTAAAGTGATTAACGCTTTAGTCAATGAGTATTAAACTGATCAAAACGGGTTGATTTTTTCAAAAAAACCGATAACTGATGTTATCGGCTTCTAATGACATTACATTTTTGAGGTTTTAGCTAACTCAGTTTTTTA
>Ga0307997_10000762_pt1 | contig 14873 bp, 17 predicted proteins | sample Davwhametageno36_FD_203165 | JGI IMG/M metagenome (GOLD analysis project Ga0307997, IMG submission 203165) | Marine microbial communities from Davis Island wharf, Antarctic Ocean - #36 | ecosystem: Environmental > Aquatic > Marine > Unclassified | place: Antarctic Ocean: Davis Island wharf... | reverse complement strand
GGTTGATGACAGCACATAATCCATTCAAATATTTCAAAACGTCTCCCAAAATCATCCGCTTGGCGGTTATGTATTACGTGCGTTACCCGCTGAGTTTCCGCCAAGTTGAAGATATCTTGCATGAACGTGGCATTGATATTTGCCATGAAACTGTACGGTTTTGGGTGGATCGGTTTGGTGCAAAATATACTAAGGAAATTCGAAGGAAGAGGGCGGGTCAACACTCAAACCGGCAATGGCATTTAGATGAAGTCTTCGTCAAAATAAATGGAGAACGCTTTTACCTATGGCGCGCTGTTGATTATGAAGGGGAATTTCTTGAATGTTACGTCACGAGGTGACGCAACAAGGCAGCAGCGAAGAAGTTCCTTATAAAAGCAATGCGTAAACACGGCTCACCCAAGATCATCACAACAGACAAGCTGGGGTCCTATGGCGCGGCTTTTCGTGAGATTGGAATTGCTGACAAGCAATTATGCGGAGGCCGGTCCAACAACAGATGCGAAAATTCACATCTGCCATTTCGACGACGAGAACGAGCAATGCAGTTATTTAAAACAGCAGCCACGCTCCAGAGGTTTGTCAGTTATCACAGTCAAATATACAACCACTTCAATCACGAAAGACATCTCGAAAACAGACAGACTTATAAGCAAAAACGCACAACCGCTCTCATTGAGTGGTACCAAATCTGCGCGTCATAGATTTGTTTGATCGTGGTACTTTGAGACGTGTTAGAATTTGTCTGACAACACCCAATCAACGCAAGCCGCTTGATCTGTTGGCTGATCACGCGCTGCCCTTCGCGATCGAAACCAACCAAATGGAAAGTGTCTTTGCCGATATCAATGCCAATCGACAACAGTTCGTTAAATTCAATCTTTGCCATGCTACTTCTCCCATTTGCGGAGAATTGATATAGGCGACCGAGTCGGGATGAAGTGTTGCAAAGCGCCGCCACTTCAATCTTGTTGTATCAAAACGCTGCTTTGTGCAGACCGCCGTCTAGAAGGATGTTTTGCCCTGTCAAATACCCCGCCTGCGCGGAGCATAAAAACGCACAAGTCTGGGCAAACTCTTCGGGTGAGCCGAACCGTTGTGCCGGCACTTGGTCGCGCCATTGATCGGCGGCTTGTTCCGCGTCCATGCCAGTCGCCTGGGCCGTCGCCGCGAAACCCTGCATCAAACGTTCCGTTGCAAAATACCCCGGCAACAACTGATTGATCGTGACGTTATGTTGGGCAACGGTGCGTGCAACACCAGCGGTAAAACCTGTCAGTCCTGCGCGCGCGCCGCTGGAAACATCAAGGCCAGCGACAGGCATCTTCACGCTAACGGACGTGATATTGACGATGCGCCCGAAACGGCGTGCGACCATGCCCTCCAAGACGGCTTGGATAAGGGCGATGGGTGTTATCATATTCATCTCAACACCCTGCCGGACATCATCCATTGCAAGTGCACCGAACGGTTTGAATGGTGGGCCGCCATTGTTGTTCACCAAAATGTTGGGATCAGGACAGGCATCTAGCAGGGCTTCGCGCCCCGCTTCTGTCGACAGATCGGCGGCAACCGGTGTGATCCTGCCCACGGCAGCCTGACGCATCTCGTCTGCGACACGGGCGAGCTTGTCAGGGTCGCGACCGTTGATGATAACCGACACACCCTCGGCGCTAAGTAACGCTGCGCAGGCGTGGCCCAATCCTTGGCTTGACCCGCAAACAATCGCTGTTTTTCCTGTAAGTCCTAAGTCCATCTACTGCCCATTTTCAATAGAAACGCACCGCCCCTAGAGGGACGGTGCGTATTTTCGTTTGAATGGCTATGGCTTATGGTGCAACCCAAGCGCCGTCCTTCAGCTGCATAACGATACCGCCCATTGATGGAATGCGATTTTCGTCAAAGCTTAGCAGGCCTTGACCCATGATAACCGGCAGATCGGATGTTGCGGCCATTGCTTCACGCAGAGTTTCGCGATTCACATCGTCACCTGCGTTGCGGATCGCGTTGGCCACGGTGTACATCATTGTATAACCGGTTGCGGCCCACAGGTCTGGTGCATTGCCGAATTCGGCCTCATAGGAATCTGAGAAAGCTTGTGCACTTTCAGAAGCCGACGACACAAAGCTGGCCGGAAACAACATGCCGTCAACAGCAGAGCCGCCAGCGTCAATCAGCTTTTGTGAACCAGCACCGGAATCACCAGCAAGGATCGTATCGCCTTCAAGGCCTGCCTGACGCGCCTGGATGATGATGTTCGCGGCCTGCTCTGGAGGAGCTGTCACAAACAGGCAATCCGGCTCGGTTGAGACGATCTTGGTGGACAGCGCGGTAAAGTCGGTGTCGGCGGCAAGGATGCTTTCGTCGCCAACAACCTCGACACCAGCATCGGTCAGGATGTCACGAATGACATCGCGCTGGCGGATGTAGCCTTCGTTGTCGCGGATCGAGACGAGGAAACAGTTGGCCGGGCTCAGGCCAACGATATGTTCGCCAACAGGTGCCATATAAGCGTCAGCAGTCTCGGTCGACTTAAAAATATAGGGACCCGCTTCCAGCACAGCGGGTGACGTGGCTGTGGTAAACATCGGAATTTTCAGATCAACAGCGACCGGGCCAGTGGCCATCGCTTCGGAGGTCGCGATCGGGCCAATGATGATGTCTGCATTTTCTGATTGGGCCATGCGCGTAATCAACGAGATCGCTTCTTGTTTGTCGGAACGGTTGTCCTGATAGATGATCTCGACATTATGCCCACCCCAGTTCTCGGCGGCAGTAATTTCATCAGCGGCAAGTTTCATGCCGTTGACCAGTGGCTCGCCGACAAAGGCATATGTTGATGTCGTGGACACCACAACGCCAACTTTGACATCATCCGCCATGGCAGGTGCCGCCAATGCAATGGCAGATGCCGTCGCAAGATATTTAAAGTACTTCATTTCTATTCCTCCCAAAGGTTCATTCAGTCTTGTCCAAGGTAAAGCGCTGTCACCTCGGGGTCTTCCGCCAGATCTTTGCTGGCTCCGCTCTTCTTGATGCGCCCTTGCTCGATCACGTAGGCGCGTTTTGATGCTGTCAGCGCAAGATGCGCGTTTTGTTCGATCAGCAAGATGGTCAGCCCGCCGGCATTGAGCTGCGCAAGTGCTTCAAACACCTGCGAAATAATCACGGGGGCAAGGCCTAGGCTGGGTTCGTCCAACAGCAAAAGCTCTGGCCCGCCCATCAACGCCCGCCCGATTACAAGCATCTGTTGTTGTCCCCCAGACAGTGAACCAGCGCGCTGATCCTCGCGCTCCTGCAGGATCGGAAAGACCTTATAGACGTCGTCAAGCCGGTAGGTCGGCTTGCGGCCATGCAAAGCGGTTTCGCCGACTTGCAGGTTTTCCAGAACAGTCATTTCTGCAAACACCTTGCGCCCTTCAGGGACTTGTAGGATGCCTTCCTTGGTCACAGCCCATGGCTTTGCAGATGTGATGGCTTTGCCGTCAAACGTGACGCTGCCTGACTGCGGGCGCACAACGCCCGAGATTGTGTTCAGCAGGCTGGACTTCCCCGCACCGTTTGGACCGATCAGTGCTACAATCTCGCCTTGCTTTACGTCCAGCGACACTCCGCGCAAGGCCTGAATGCCCGAATAGCTAACCTCTAGATCACGGATCTCAAGCATGATGCTGATCCCCCAAATAGGCCGAGATCACGGTGGGATCTTTGAGAACGTCGTCTGGCGTGCCTTCTGAAATCAGACGCCCGCCATCCAGAACGTAGACATACGAACACATCTTGGCGACAAACCGCACGTTATGTTCAATGAGCAGTACACCTTTGCCATTTGCAGCAAGGCGTTGGAAAATCTCGGCGAGCGCATCGCTTTCGACATCGTTCATGCCAGCGATGGGTTCGTCCAAAAGCACAAAATCAGGCTCTGCCGCCATGGCACGGGCCATTTCAACCTTGCGCTGGTGGCCATAGGACAAACCGCTGGCGGGGTAGTCGGCAAAGTCCTGCAAATCAAACTCGGCCAGCAGGGCCAGCGTGCGTCCCTTTAATGCGGCTGTCTCGCTTGACGCGGCAGGCAAGCTGAGAAGTGCTGCAAGGGTTGATGATGTCTCATGCCGGTGAAAGCCGATCATCACATTTTCCAAAACCGTCGCCTCTCCCAGCAAGCGAATGTTCTGGAATGTCCGCGCCAGTCCGGCACGGCTGATTTCATGGGCAGGGGCATGGGTAATGTCGGTGTCACCCACATGGATGTGCCCGCCTGACACTGGCAACATGCCAGTGATCATATTCACGATTGTGGTCTTGCCCGCACCATTGGGGCCAATCAATCCGATGATTTTACCCGCAGGCACGGACAGGTTCACATCGTCGGACGCGACAACGCCGCCAAACCGTTTGGACAAATTGGTTAGCTTCAGGGTGCTCATGACTTTGCGTCCCCCCGTGCTTTCAGGCGGCGCGCACGGATCGCGTCAATAGCGGTATCAGCAATCCCTTTGGGAAGATAGTTGATCACAACGATCAGCATAATGCCGTAGATGACCATCCGGTTTTCGGCCAAGGGGCGGGCGATTTCGGGCAGAATAATCAGGATTGCCGTACCAATCAGAGGCCCCACTACCGAATTCCTGCCACCCAAGATAACATAGCTTAGGGTCGTGATCAGCAGGTGAAAGCCAAACTGGTTCGGGTCAAGCGCATAGGAATGATAGGCCTCAAGCCCGCCAAACAGCCCAGCCAAAGCACCCGAAATGGCAAAGGCCAGCATCTGATGGCGGGTGATATTTATGCCAAGTGATGCAGCGACGGCTTCGTCCTGCCGGATTGTATTGAACGCGCGGCCCAGACGGCCCCGCTCGATCCCCCAAATCAGATAGGTGGCAAGAGCTGCGAAGAGAAACAAAGTTCCGGTTCCGACCGTCTTTGGGATGTTGTTTAAGCCCATCGCACCGCCGGTCAGATTTTCGGAGTAGATATTTAGGGACAGGCAAATCTGGATAAAGGCCACCGTCGCAATCGCCTGATACACGCCGCGCAACCGTGCCAGCGGAACTGACAGAAAAATCGCCGCTGCCATGCCCGTTAGTGTTCCAGCCAATAGCCCCAGCGCGGGATGCAGCCCAAGGTTCACCGCAAAGATGCCAGCGGTATAGGCGCCAATGCCTGCAAAGGCAGCCGTGGCCAGCGAAAACACACCCGCACGCAGCACGATGTACTGGCTAAACGCCAGCCCAAGATGAATGAGATAAATATCAAAAAGCGGCAGATAGCCTGCAACAAGACCGTTCATCGCCGTCCCCTCAGATTTCCTGCATCTTCCTTGCCAAGCAACCCGTGCGGGCGAACCAGAAGGATCAAGAACAGTGACGCAAAGATAATCGTATCCGTCAGGCCGGACGGCAGATACGCAATCGTCAGCGTCTGCACCATGCCGAACACCAGACTGGCCAATAATGCTCCGGGTATCGAGCCGAGCCCGCCCAAGATAATGATGGCAAAGGCAAACATCAGATACGGCTCGCCCATCAGGAATGTGATCGAATTAAATGCCAGCCCGACCAGAACACCTGCTGCTCCCGCCAAAGCACCGGCGATGAAATAGGTTTGCGAGTAGATAAAGTTCGGATTGATTCCCATCAGCATCGCGGCATGTTCGTTGTCTGTCACCGCACGAATGCGGCGGCCAAAGGCGGTCTTGTAAACGTAATAGCCAAGTAGCAGCACAAGGATGATCGCAGCACTTGCCATGAAAAGCTGCAACATTGAAACGCGCAGGCCCCAGAACTTGAAGATCACGACAGGAAAAGTCTCGAACGGGAAACGAAGCACTTGGGTATTGGATACCTGTTGCGCAATGGTCATAATGACCAGCCCCGCGCCGATCGACGATATGATCCCGCCAAATTCCTCGTCGCCTGTTTTGCGCAAGCGGCGGAAGCACACTATTTCAACCAGCACAGAGAGTAAGCCAGACGCCAGAATCGCAACAATAAACCCGAGCCACAGCGGCATGCCGCTATCGACAACGTAATATGCGACCATTGCGCCGGTCATAAAGATCGCGCCATGGGCAAGGTTCAAAATGCGTTGAATGCCAAACACCAGCGTGAACCCAAGCGAGAAAAGCGCATAGACGCCGCTGACGACCAAGCCGTTAAGAAGCTGCTGCGCTAGCATCTGCGCACGCAGCCCGGCAGGACACGCCAATTTGGTCGAAGTGGTCTTTGGTCACTTATCATGTCGCCCCCATCGTCACGAGTGTCTGTTAAGTTTAAACCAAAATCAATAGTATTGATATGGGTATAAATCATATAGGTCTATTTCCCTACACCAAATGGAGGTGAAAAAGCCGTCGGCAGTAGGATCTTGCTTTCCTGCCGTTGCAACAACGGTACGATTTGAGCCAGAAAGTCTCGCCATTGGTCCTCGCCCATCAGTGCGGCGCGGCGTGCCGCGCGATCATCCAAGGACGCATACCCCCACAAATGAACGGTTTGGTTCAACGCGCCGATCTCGGACACGTAGTAGCCCACAAGGTTGCCCAAGATGCGGGTCTGCAGGGCGCGGGCGCCTGTGCTGTCATATAGCTGCATGAACTTCGGGATTGTTCCGGGGTGAAAGTCATAAGTGCGTTGTTCGATAATCATCTGTTCGGCCTCATTTATGTGTCACTCCCAAGGCAAGCCCGCCGTCAACAACGACGGATGTGCCGGTCGTCCATTCTGCGCGCATTAGATAATCTGCCGCCTCCGCGATATCTTGTGGTGTGCCGATCCGACCAAGTGGATGTTCAGCTGTCATAGATTGCAGCCGTGCCCGATTTTCAGCGTCGCTGCTGGCGAGACCAGCGCGTACATTAATCTCGGTCGGGACAGCGCCCGGCAGCAGGCAGTTCACGCGGATCCCCTTTGGCCCAAGCTCTGCTGCAAGCACCTGACTTAGGGTTTCAACAGCGCCTTTGGTCGCCGCATAGGGCGATGCGCCCGGAAAGGCGCGGCGTGTGTGAACGGAGCCTATGAACAACACCGAACCACCTTGCTTTTCTAAGTGCGGCGTGGCCAATCCTGTCAGCGCCATGCCCGCGACAACGTTGGTATTCATCAAATCAAGGACCTCATCGGGGTCCAGTTCCGTGATCGGGCCGCGCAACATATTGCCCGCGACATTGGCGAGACCTTGCAAGCCACCGCCATGGGCAACAGCCGTGTCGATCATGTGGGCGCGATCACCCGCATTTGCCACGTCACCGACGCAGATGGCACATGCTGGCCCAATCTGTGCCGCAACCTCTTCTAGCTTTTCGACCCTACGACCCGAGATCGTCACCCGCGCACCTTTGTCCGCCATATACTGCGCGATGCCTGCCCCAAGGCCAGAGCCACCGCCCGTGATCAAAACCGAGAATCCATCTGCCTCTTGCATCAAACGCATTCCTTTTGGGGATTAAGCGCCAATTGCGCGGCCGACTGCAACATCGCTGAATAATTAGGCGACGACACCGATGTCAGATCGTGCCCAAGTGCGAGATAAACCGCGTTGCGTTTTGCGGTCATGATGGGGTTTGACGCTCCACCAGACGCCAGTGATGCAGTTGCAAGAACTTCGGTTTCTGCATGCAATTGCAAACCACCATAAAGTTCATCCCAAATACGAAACGACTTACTGTGGTGTGTGACATCAAGGTAGTCGGGCATCGGATGCCCCGACTGCCCCCACACCCAACGAACACCCAAAAGATCACCCCAACCGTCCCATGTGTCAAAGCAGATCGGCGCTGTGTGCAGACCCAAAAGCCCACGACCAGATGCGGTATGACGTTGCAACGCAGCCGTACCCGCCGCGTCAATTTCAAACGCATATTGGCCGCGAAGCGGCGCGTATTTCTCGGCCTGCGTCATTGAAAACGCCAAGGCATTCACGCAAACAAGATCAAAGGGTTCGACCTGAAGGCGCTGTAGCCCTTCCGTAACGCTGCAAATCTCGGACGTAATTCCGATTGCGCTAAGTTGAGCGGCGATACTGGCGGATGTTTCCGCAAAAGGATGATAAATCCCTCCCGATAAGATCAGATTTCGGATCACGATTTCACAGCCCGCGGTAGCTGCGTCAAAAGACTGACCGATACCCCGCCATCCACGACCAAGTGGTGCCCGTTGATATAGCTGGCTTTCTCACTGGCCAGAAAACTAACGGCATTGGCGATATCTTCGGCCAGCCCAAGGCGCTTGGATGGCACCGCCCCACTGCGTAGTGCTCGCACCTCAGGGTCGGCATAGAACGGTGTTGAAATGCCTGCGTCTATAAAGCCCGGTGCAATCGCGTTGACCCGCACGCCTGACGGGCCCCATTCCAACGCCATCATCTCGGTGAGTTTTGCCAGCCCTGCCTTAGAAGCAGGATAGCTGCCGGTGCCAGGCCCTGTGGTAATCGCGTTGATCGAGGTGACGTTAAGGATGCGACCAGAACCGCGTTCAACCATCCCCCGCGCAGCCGCGCGTGCCACGATAAACGATCCTACTAGGTTCACATCAAGTTGCAGACGGAACGTCTCAATCGGCATATCGAGCAAGGACGCAAACCGTCCGATGCCCGCGTTGTTCACGACGACATCTGGCACCGCGCCAAAGTCGGCCAGCGCCCGTTCCACGTCCGGTTCGTTGGTCACATCTGCGGCCAGCGGCGTAGCGCCGATCTCGGCGGCAATCTGCGTCAACTCATCTGATGCGAGGTCCAGAATACCAACGCGGTAGCCATCGGCGATCAAGGCCTCTGCACAGGCGCGGCCGATGTCGCCACTGCCGCCAGTAACGATTGCTGTCGTCATGTCCAAGCGTGCTCCTTGTCGAAAATAACGGGATAGTGACCCCAATTTAGACGCTCCGTGTTGGTCGCCATCTGTGGTAGCGCGTCAGTGTCCTGTCGTGCGCCGCGCGCAAAAAGATCGCGCAGAAACAGAGTTATCGTGCCGTATTGATGTGTCTCGGGGTCGACGTTGTCACGCGGCACGACACCTCCGTCAAGATCACGCCCCAGACAGGTATGTACGCCGGTTCCAAAGGTATGCCCAAACGGCAACGTGGGCAGCAAAACGACCCGTTCTGGATTAAAGATATCTGCGTCTTCGCCAAACAGTGTCTTATCGCGGTTCGCCTCTGCCAGACGAAATTCTATTGTGTCACCCGTCGCCACATCCCCCGCACCGTCCAAATGGATCGGGCACATCGCCTCGCGCCACGCGACGGGGCTGGCAGGGTGCAAGCGCAGGCTTTCATGGACGCAGCGCTGGAAGAAGACCCTATCTTCGCGCAAACGCTCCTTGCGGGCCGGGTTCTGCCCAACCCAAGTGTAGATATCGTGAAACGCGTGGATGGTGGAGTTCGCCGTCGAATGAGCACCGGCTTGCAAATAGAACCCGATCTCGCGGGTTAGCACTTCAGGCGTGAACTCCTCGGGATCACCCTTTTGCAAGATAACGGTCAAGACGTCGCGCGGCAGATCGGCATCTGTGATCTTGCCCGCTGCGTGCTGCGCCAATAGTTCACGCCTGCGCGCAACTGAAGGCGCAAGGAACCGAGGCTCAAAATCCGCAATTGCGGCGCGGACTTCATCTCGCACCTCGCCCTTGGGCCGTGTTGAATGGATAATCGTCGCCCCTTGCGAGAATATCTCGACCAGTCGCAGCAACTCAGCGGTCTCGCTCGTTGATTGTGCCGGTCTGTCGATGCCGGCAAAATCTGCGGTCAGGTTCATCGTTACGCGGTAGCCTAGATCGACCAGTTCGGTCCGGCCCGCCGCAACATCACCCGTCATCGATCGCGTCAGCGTCGCGGGGAAAACGGTTCGTTCGTACCAGTGGAAAAAATCTTTGCGGAAGACGCCAAATTCCAAAATGCGCCGTTTGCGATGCCGCTCGCCGTGCAGCGTCAGCAAGGTGTCGGCCATGATGACCGCCCCTTCATCATACAAGGCTTGCTTTAGCTCAGGGTGCTTTAGGCCCGCCGCGATTTGCGCAGAATCAGCAATGATGTGTGGATCTGCCAAAAAAATCTCCCGATGGTATCTTTGGGATATTTATATTGATATCGAAACTATTTACAACAATACAATTCTGCCCAATCCCTCAAGCGCGACACAGAGCAAGGTCGAAGTCGTCCCGTCAAAGGCGATTTAGGGGGCTTGTTGTGGTACAAAGTATCCACATGTATCGCGTCAGATATTACATCAAAATCAAGTCTGTCCCACGCCACGCAGAACGCAAGGGCGGGCGCAACCTGGGCGCTTAAATGCTGACGTCGCCAACTTTTGGAAGGCTCGCGAAGACCCTTTGCAATAAGGAACTGAGAAGCTCGATTTCTGCCGGGGACAGTTCTTTTGAGACATTCGTCATGATGATGTCGCTCAGCCCATTGCAGATTTCCGCGACATCGGTGCCCTTTTGGGTCAGCGTAATCACGACGGTTCTATTATCGGTCTCAGACCGAGTCCGCCTGACATAGTCGTCACGTTCCATCCGTTTGAGTTGATGTGACATTGTCGACTGCGGCAACGCCATCAAATCAACCAACTCGCCCACTTTCAGCGGGCCCTTTTCGGCAATCGCCACGATGATGCGTGAACTATAAAGGTCCAGCTTGTGATCCGCGATTAACGGATTGCACACCTGTTGCAACTGCGCATTAATGCGGTGAGTTAGGAAGGAAACCCGCTCTTCCAATGGACGTCGTTCATTGGTTCGTATTGAAGATTGTTCAGTCACGCGGCAGCCTCCAAAGTATTGCGGTTAGCTTTCACCCATATCGATATTATTGTCCATCCCATTGACATGATATATCGATACCGATGATATTGACATCAATTATTGTGGGGAGCCTGCCAATGACGACTGCCTTTCAAACGGCCAAGGTCATCGACGTGCACGCGCACGTCATTCTGGCAGAGACATTTGGCGCGCTTGGCAATTTTGGCCCCGAGATGGGCGGACAAGACGGCGACGCGCCTTGGTTTCGGGTCGGCGATTACCGTCTGAACGGCGTTCGCTACCAAGGCTCGGCTTTTATGGATACCGACTTGCGCTTGGCGCGTATGGACGCGGCGGGCATCGAGGCACAGCTCTTGTCACCCAATCCGCTGACCTTTCTACATTTCATTGACGCTGCTCAGGCCGACAGCTTTTGCCGCATACACAACGATGCTCTTGCCGCATTGATAAAGCGCTATCCGGGCCGATTGGCAGCAACTGCTGCTCTTCCCATTCAAGATCCTGCGTGCGCCGTCGTCGAACTTGAACGCGCTGTCACCGAACTGGGGTTTCTGGGCGGCTATATTGGCACCGATTTTCCGCATAAACTAGACGATCCAAGCATGGACCAGTTGTTTGAAGCTTGCGTGGGCCTGAACGTGCCACTGTTCTTGCACCCGTCCCCCGCAGGGATCGACGGACCAAAGGGTGACCCGAATCTCAAGGACTTTGATCTGGATGTTGTCATCGGGTTTGCCGCGCAGGAAACGCTGGCAGTCGCACGATTGATTTATGGCGGGGTACTGGACAGGCACCCTGATCTGGATATCTGCCTCAGCCACGGCGGCGGATCATCCGGCTATCTGTTTGGCAGGCTTGCAATGGCCGCGCGCAAACGGCCTTGGGCGTCGGCAGAGCTACGCGCGGACGGCGCATTCGAAGAACGCCTTGCGCGCATCTGGTTCGACAATCACCTCAACAGCGATACCTCATTGGAGCTATTAACTGGCATCATTGGCGATGAACGTTCAGTTTTTGGTACCAATTTTTCAGGCTGGGATGCCCCCGACGATATGGCATCGCACCTGCCCCCGGAAAAACTAGCAGACAATGCACGCAGACTGTTGCGACTGACGCAAAAGGACATCAAGGCATGAAGAGCACACTGATTAAGAACGGCCGCATTGTTGATGGCACTGGCAAGCCTGCGGTCGACGGCTCGGTCCTTGTTCAAGACGGCAAGATCACGGCCGTTGGTCCAACGGCAGACATGCAAGCCACACCCGATGCCCATGTGATTGACGCAACAGGGCAAACCGTGATGCCCGGTCTGATCGACACCCATTGCCACCTGTCATTCGACGACGCGGGGTCCAACGCCGAGATTTTCCACCAGCGGCGCAATGGGTTGTCCGCTTTGGTCGCATCATACAACGCGCGCAAATTGCTACGCGCGGGTGTGACCAGCATCCTCGACCCTGACAGCACATTCGAGAACATGATCGATCTGCGCGACGCAATCGACGCCAATATTGTACAAGGCCCCCGTATGTCATGTGGTGCCTATGCCCTGATCACAGGCGTCGGCGGCACGGCGGGCCAGTTGATCAACGACGAAGGTACGACAGGCTATTACATGGCCGTTAATTCCAAGGACGAGATTGTCAAAGAGGTCCGCCGCCAAATCAAATACGGCGCCGATTGGATCAAGGTCCACGTTACCGGCATCATCCCGCGCCAAGCGCATAAAGGTGAGCTATGCGTCTGGACGATGGACGAGCTGAAACTGATCTGCGACACCGCCCATGATCTGCACACGCCCGTCATGGGCCATTGCCGTGGGGCCGAGGCCACGCGCAAGGCAGCTGTTGCAGGCTTTGATCTTATCTTTCATGGGACAGCAATGGACGACGAGGCGCTGCAAGCGGTGATTGACTACAAGGTCCCGATCGCGCCCGCGCTGACATTCCAGTACAACATGGTCGAGTTTGGTAAACAGATAGGCACGTCCGATACACTGATGGCGATGTTCGAGCGTGAAATCACCGAATCCATCGACAGCATGACTAAGGCGCACAAAGAGGGTGTGCCGCTTCTGACCGGATCTGAGGCGGGCTTTTCCCTCGTACCATACGGCGACTGGCACTACCGTGAGATGGAAGTATTCGTGAAATATTTTGGTATGTCCCCACTTGAGGCGATCCAATGCGGCACGCAAAAAAGTGCTGTCGGCATCAAGATGGAAGGCGAGATCGGCGTCATTGGCGCAGGGTATCGCGCCGATATCATCTGTGTGACGGGCAAAGTCGACGAAGATCTTAGCCTGCTTGGCAACCCTGACAACATTACCAATGTCATGATTGATGGCGTGGAAAAAGACCTTTCGCCCCTGCCCAAACGCAACCGCATTCCGGGATGGCGGCTTGCCTCAATCGGCGACACACGCCTAACCCGCGAAGTCGCCTACGGCGAAGAACAAGCCACACAAACCGCATTCATCGAAGAGCTGCACTAAGGGGCCACCATGTCAGAGCACTTTGTCACAGGATACCGCGACGCCGAACAGACACTCCGTAAACCAGACCTGCATCAGGCCTTGTACGACGCCGACACCGTGTTTCTACCAAAGACCGTCGTTTGCTTGCACGGCGAAGAGCACGCCAAGAAAAAGCGCATCTTTTCCAGCGTCTTTAATCGGCGCTTTTACAAGCACTATCAGAACCACGTGTTCCCTAAAGCGGTCAAAGAGACCATGGACCCAGCCATCGCCGCTGGTGGCGGCGACATGGCGCAATTCGCCTACCGCGTCTTGATCAACCTTACGGCAGACAGTGCAGGCATTGACCGCAGGCATACCGAAAAAGACACCGACCGGCTTCTCGCACTGCTAGGCAAACTCGGCCACGCGCCCACAATGGGACAATTGACGGATCCGTCTGACCGCAACCGCTTGCTGGCCGAACTCAAAGAGGCACTCGACGCCTTTCGTGACGAGTTTTTCGAACCGTCTTTGGCCAAGCGCAAGGCGATCATGGTTCAGTTTACGGCTGGCGAGATTGAAAAGTCCGACCTGCCACAAGACGCAATAACAGCGCAGCTTTTGTCTGACCCGACCGACGAAGATCTGCCTTACGATGAGCGGATGAAAGACGCGGCTTTCTTTATTCTTGCCGGTGCATTTACCACGGCCAATGTGCTTATGAACCAAGTCAACAACGTACTAGATTGGTTTGAAGACCACCCAAAGGATCGCCAAAACCTGATGGAAGATCCGATCCTGATGCAGAAATTTATCTGGGAAAACGCACGATTGCACCCTGCCAGTCCGATCACTAAACGGCGCGCGCTTTGCCCGATGCACCTCCCCGACGGACATGATGCAAACACAGATGAATTTGTGACCGTTGATCTGACGAAAACCAACCGGCATGCGGACCTTTTTGGCGAAGACGCCGAAGCCTTTAACCCGCACCGCGCTCCCGGCGAAAACCTGCCCTTGCATGGGCTATCGTTTGGGGGTGGTGCACATGTTTGCTTGGGCAAATTGCTGGCCGTGGGCGTACGCATAACCGAAGACAATAAGGACGCGGAAGAAACCGAGGTAGGAACAATCGCGCTGGTTCTCAAAGACCTGCTGCGCCACGGTATCGCCCGCGATCCAAGGCGGGCAGCCGAAATCGACGAGAGCACAGCGCGGCGACATTTCAAGACGCTACCTTTCATTTTTGACCCCACCCTGGCGGTGCTCTCAAATGCCTAACTGCACATTTGTAGCAGTTTCGTTTGTATTGATTACAATTCTTTCGTAGCCTTTGCCAAAAGACACGAAATCAAGGTCGGCGAATATCCGACAATAAAGGGAGAAACGAAAACCCACTGCGCTCGGGCAGCATGCATTGCTGTAAGGCGTGTGTGGATATCAGTCTTAAGTTGTGTCTGAACAGACATAGTGTTTCCTTTCATTACTATTAAAAGCTTTTTAGGCTCATTTGTTTACATCTGGGTTTTAGGGATTTTGAAAAACAGTCAAATCCACAATTCAAAAGCTCAAGATAAAACCATCAGATTGAAACTGTTGTAATGGAAGGAAATCAGTAATTTTGACTCCATGGTTTTAAGAAGGATACGGAGTCAT
>Ga0307997_10000760_pt1 | contig 14900 bp, 2 predicted proteins | sample Davwhametageno36_FD_203165 | JGI IMG/M metagenome (GOLD analysis project Ga0307997, IMG submission 203165) | Marine microbial communities from Davis Island wharf, Antarctic Ocean - #36 | ecosystem: Environmental > Aquatic > Marine > Unclassified | place: Antarctic Ocean: Davis Island wharf... | reverse complement strand
AAGGCGCTGCTCTTTTAAAAACTTTTTGTGTTGTTTGTTTGTTTTCGTCTCCTCCTCCTTATACTTTTTGTGTTGCTTTGCTTTTGCTTTGCCTGGCATAAATACTACTTGTTTAAATTAATTTAGTCAAATTGTCCTCCTCTCCTCTGTGTGCTAAATAAATGTTGATACTGTATGAGTGAGTGATTTTCACAGGAGGTGAGTGTCAACAGGCTGAAAATATTGAGAGCAAAATTATTTTCAATTTATTTTCGAAACATTTCAAACTGGTACTAGGAATGATGTGCCCGACATGAACCTCTCGCTCTTTCGATTAAACCAATGAAACACTACACGCTCCTCCAACGAATTGGTGAGGGCTCGTTTGGTGAGGTCCACGAGGTGCGTGACAACCGTGATGGGACACTCAAAGCAGCCAAAAGAATACGTCTCCGGAACGTCAGTTCGAGCGATGCCTTTCCCAATGAAGCTCTGCGTGAAATACGTGCGCTCCAAGAAATAGGAAAGTATCATCCCAACGTCGTGCGTCTGTTTGACGTTGTTCCACATGGCAGCACTGTTGTACTCATCATGGAGCTCATGTCTTCTGATCTTAGTGATGTCTTGTCAAGCTCCGACACACCACTTCCTGAGGATGAAGTCAAGTCGTATATGAATATGCTTTTGTCAGGTGTCACGTACGTTCACGAGAGTGGAATTATTCATCGTGATTTAAAACCATCCAACTTGCTCATTTCCTCCAGCGGTGTGTTGAAGATTGCTGATTTTGGATTAGCACGAGTTCATGATCCTACGAGAAATGACAGCTATACGCATCAAGTTGCAACAAGATGGTACCGTGCACCCGAGCTGCTGTTTGGTGGAAGACACTATGGTGTTGGTGTCGACTTGTGGGCTGTGGGTGCAATCTTTGGTGAGTTACTCAATCACAGTCCCATCTTTCCAGGAGAGAACGACATCAATCAAATATATCGTGTCATTCAAGTGTTAGGAAAACCATCTGAGCAAGAGTGGCCAAATGTTACGTCGCTGCCTGATTTTTCAAAAATAAGTTTTCCTGATTTGGATGCAGTTCCACTGGAGTGTGTAGTACCAAATTCTACTGCTGACTCTTTAGATTTGCTTTCCAAATTATTAGTGTACAATCCTGAATCAAGAATTTCAGCAAGGGCGGGCATTGGGCACTCCTGGTTCCTGTCCAAACCGTACGCAAAAGAACCAAAGCATTTATCTATAGTTGGTGTGCAGCGGTCCGTCGGAAGCGGGAAAAGAGGCTTGCCGAAAAAATTACCGTCGCCCGAGAATTTTGATTGGAACATGTGGAGTACTGAGTTGTGATATGCTGCATAGTTGTGATATGTTGATCTGTAATACTAGATCTAGTACATGTAATGTAAACTAATGTTTTTAACTTTTATTTTATGTTTTGATTGCCTCGTGTGAGAGGTCATTCTTTTTTTATTTCTTCTAGTTTTCTTATTGTTATGTGGCCGCACGGCGGCGGCAACTTCTTTTCTAGTGTATAATAAATGTGTGTGTGTGTGTGTGTTATTTGTGTCTCATGCGCCATCGTGCTCTGCTCTCTCTCTATCTATCTCTCTAATCTTTGGAACACAGCAAAGCAACACCGCGCAAGATCCACATTTGTGGACGAACTTCTCTCGTTGGAAGATTCACTTCAAAGATGAGGAAGCGATCTTGTCGCACTGGATACTTATACACGGGCGTTATGGCAGGTCCAAATCCACCATACTCACCAGCTTTTCCTTTCTTTTGATGGCTGGTAATAGCAGTGACGTAAAGAACTGGCAGTGTGGCAAACAATTTCTTTGGTTCTGATTCCACCAGCGTGTTGGCAGCTCTTGACCAGGCAGCACCATCTAAAAATAAACCATGAATCAAAGCACCCTCGACTGCCGGTTTTTTCACTGCCTCACTATTAATAAACTCCGTCACCTCGGTATGAAACTGGACATCGTCCAGCGCCCAGCGATCTGCCGCATGAGCACGCGTCACTTCCTGGCGCATGGCCGTTAAAAATCCTTGCGGATTAAAAAATCCAGTCAACCAGTAGGAGGAAGGTCTTGCTTTTGATAACCAACGATCAAGCTCTCCTTGTCGATCAATTAAACCTGTAAACCACAGACCAAGATTTGGTGAGAGCCACGAGAGCTCCTCTCCCGATGGCGTCAGCATCCATTGCTTGGGTACACGAGCATCAAAGATCGAATCTATCGCTTTGTCAAGTGAAGATGTCAGTGTGACTTCACCACGAATTGCAAGTTGAATTTGTGTCAACGTTGAGCGAACGACAGTAATGACGTTGTCCATTCTTTGGACCTCTTGGAGAGCAAAAATGTTTAGTGGGACACCCAAACCACCCTGCCGATCTAATTGCTCTCGATAAATATCTTCAACAAAGTTGTTGGGAAGACGCTGCATCAGCTCACCCGCTTTCTCGACAACAATATCCTCGCGTGTTGGTGGTGCTGGAATAACTTCCTTTTTCTTTTTCTTGGATTTTTTAGGGCTCTTCTTGCTTGGTGTGTCACCGCCATCCACTTCAGACTTCTCCTCCGAAACACCACCACCTGGTGGTGGAGAACTTCCTGCTGCTGATTTCGGCTGCGTTTCAATGATGGTCGAGAGTAAAGAATTGACCTCCTTTGTTCGATATGTCATGTCTGCGTTTGGATGGAGACCAAACATTTCAGGGCTGTCAACATCAGGAAATGTTTGGATGTAACTTCGATATGCTTCAATGTCCAAACCGTCTGGAACATTGTACACGAAATTGTCTGGAATCTTTCCAACAAGCTGCTGTGGATTAAATGTAAACTGAGGTGACAACGTCGTTGGCGTCAACCACGCTTCACAAAAAGTTGTGAACAGCCTTCGATCCATGTCGTCCGTAATTTTTCCACCATACTGGACTTCACCCACAATGTATTGGAGAGTAGGCCAGGAGACTGCCTGGTGGTACAAATGTCTCTCAAGAAATCGTGCGCATGCTGACAAATCAGACAAATTAAACTCGTAGGGAATGCACCAACCCAATGCACCAAATTTCCTTCTCTCCATAATAGTTGAGTGAAGAAAGCACAGCGAGAACAGGAGAGCACGGTACTGCGGCGTATCAACGCGCTCCAGCTTCTCTTGGTCAACAAAGGATGTGTACGAGTGAAGAAGACCAGCACGAAGACCTGCTGGAGGTTCATTTGTCACTTTCATTGACATCTGCAACAAGCTAATAGGAAAATCAACACTTGGCTCTGTTGTCAAAAACAAGCGGAAGTTCGGATCGACCGCCGACTCGGACTCGCCGGCCGCTGCTGCACCACCATCCTCCTTTCCTCCACCCGCTGGTGTCTTTGTCATCGAGTCCTTCTGCTCTCCGCTGCCACTACTCCCAGTAACGTTGCTCGTATTGTTCTTCTTCGCACTGGACAGTGCCTCTAACTGCCTCTCCAGCGCACCACTAATGAAATCAAGACCCAAGTGACAGTTTTGAAGAAGCACCCATGTGCCCGCTGGAGCCGCCTGCGCTATCGCCTTTGCAGCGTACGGCGCTTGGCCCTCTCCCATGGAAACGACAGCAATGGATGTCTTTTTTCTCCTTGAGAACGAGATAATATCATCAGTGGGATCTGATCCAGCCGATAGCAAGTAAATCATGGGTGTCGTAGAGTTGGAATCGGACACGACCTCCTCAATTGTATCCGTCACTGGATCACAGTACTTGGCACCAAGAGCTGGCAGCTGCTTGGCAGCGTCTTCGGAACCTGTCGTCGATAGACCACTGAAATCACGAATAAAGTTCAGCGCACCTAAAATGGTACGATCGGGACGTAAACATCGCACAATCAACAGACGTAAGAAAGCACCAGCAACACCTTTCTTATCCAGCAGTCTTGCTTCGACTTCAGGAATTTGTGCTCTTTCTGGCTCATTCGAATCGTACCACTTTCTCCATGCAACTTCTGATCTTCCAATGTCATCTAGAATGGAGGAGTAAAATCTTGAGTCCAGAGAAAGCTGGACAATGTTTCGATACGCCTCCTCCTCCATCCACTCTGAGTATGGATTGGGACGCAAGGAGGTTGTGTCCAAACCTGCACCACCTTTCAAAAATAGCGAAACATCAACAGTCGTCAAAATTCCAGCCGTTGTCATAATTTTAAAGGCAGCAATTAACAGGAAGGACATGCGATCACGACCGTACATCCCACGATTCGTATTTCGATACGCAGTGTACGTCAGCGTGTCCACAATTTTATTGACTCTTGCTGCAGCGGTCGTTGCCTTCTCTGCATTCGCCATTGATTGGCTGAACAGCTGTAAAAATTGTGCAAGAGACGTTTGGTACATGTTGTTGACGGCAGCCATGTCAACAATAGAAAAGTACAAAATTGATCCTCTCGTCGCTACCGGTCGGTACTGCTCACGCTTCTCATTAATCGTTTGTCTCGTCTCCTCCGCTGTGACGAGCTTTTGCTTAACCTCCACCGCTCTGGACTTGGTCTCTGACAACACGGAAATGAGCTCAACGTCGTCCAGCAGATTGCCCTCGTTCGCAGTCAAACGTTGCAGCAGCTCGTTGTCGAGCTCCAACAGTGCCTTGCGATTAGAATTGACAGCGTTCAATACTTCTGTCAGCTGCTCCTCTAACGTCGCCTGCTCTCTCTGAATGACACGACCTAACATCTGCTCTTCCAAACCGAGCTGCGTCACAGTAAAATCAACAACCATCGTTCTCGCTTGTACTTCGGGACTAAAGTGTGGATTTGGTAAACGTGACACCATGCAGAAAGTGAACGCGTCATTAAACTCACAGAGCTTGTTCCCAATATCAATGTACATGCTTCGTCCCTTTTTTACGAGCGCCTTCTCCAACAAAGGATCAAGCAGCGGATCAATTTCCTCCTCAATTCCTTGAATGATCAAAGCTTTCCCCTCTGCCATGGCGTACTCAATATGATCACGAAGACGTGAGTTGTCCATCATTAATATTCCAAAGTTTGGAATACGATCCTTCTCGCGTTGTGACACCCACGCAAGACCCTGCCCTTGTGGATCAATCAGCAGAGGATATCGAGAGGCGCGCGTGACAAGAATGCCATTATCAATTGACAGGCTGTCAGATGGTAATCCTTGCATTGCCCAGTCACCAGTAATACCATCGTCCACTAAAAAGTTTCGGACACTAAAATTACTTGTTTGTGGTAATTTTTTCTCTCGCAAATCATTGACAATAGAGCTGTGAACAAGAGTTTCTCGGAACGTTTGGTTAAAAGCACCACAGTAAGATAAGAACATGGAGGCAATGGCAACATCACCAATTAAATTTTTCATTTCAACTTTGAAAAGCTTTGAGTCCTCGGTCCACCTCTCTCGTTCACCCACCAAACCATCTATTAACTCTTGTGCCAACTCCATTTTTCTTCTTGTGTTCATGGCACGATTTTCAATAGTTTGTTTTTCACCACGTTTATCATCAAATTGTTTTTGCAATGCATCCAACACACCCTTTACTTTTTTTAAATTCTCATTCGCACCTTCGAGCTCCTTTTCTGCTTGGCCAAGTCGTGCTTTCGCAAGCTGTAACTTTTCTAACTTTGGTTTCACCACTTTTGATGCATGATGATACATCGCCATGGCACGTACCCATGCGCACAAACCCTCGGACGCCTTGGAGGCGTTACGAGCGACGGAGGGCACAAAACCTTCGAGCTCAAGATATGGTGCAACAAGCTCCATTGTCTCATCATTCATATTATCCTTTTCATGCTGGCTGAAATGAAACAGTGATTTAAGAAATCCAGCGTCGCTCAGCATTCCTGCTTTAATGATGACGTACGAATTTGCTAAGAACATAAAGGTCTTCTTATCCTTTCCGACACCGAGTGTGACGGGTGCTTTTTCTACTTTCACCATTGGTTGCATTTTTAAAATTGATACGCAGTCAAAAATGAGTTTAATAATATCGCTTGGTTTCGGAAGCTTCTTCAACTCATTTAAATCTGCTGGTTTAATTGAGTTGACTGCCGTCTCCGCATCATCCAAATATGGTTGAGCTTTAGCAAGATCATCCTCGCATGCTCTCCTCTCAGCGTCAATGGAAGCAGCCTCAGACTCGCACGCATCACGAATGATGCCAACGGCGTCCGACTCCTTCTTTGCCTCAAGAGAGGATACTTGGAGTGAGGTGAGCATCTTCGTGCATTCTTGATTGGACGTCAGTAAAATTTCCTCCTGCTGTGCCAGCTCAATCTTCATTTTCTCAACATCTTTTCCACCCTGCTTGAGTTTTGCCAAACCTAAAAGGACACGACTCTCTTTGTCAGCAACTTGAGCGCGCTTCAATGAGTACAACTCTTTGTACAAAGCCATGTAAGAAAGAAATGTTTTTGGTGTTTGATGCGCATACCTTCGCATCTTGTCCTTGTAATCTGCGCATGTCTTCATGACAGTGGCATGCGTCTGGCCCATGTGAGAAGCGAGCTGTGATCTCAGCTTGCCTTCGCTCTCAATATCAGGATACGCGTCAATAATACCTTTTGCTACTCCCTCCAACGCGCTTTGAGGCCAAGCCAAAAAGTAATCGACCATGGTTCCATTAATCATGCCAGGAAATTTGCGTGCGCGCTGTGCAAACTTTGGATTCATTGGTGACATGCACAAGACCAAGTGAAGATTTTTTCTTACGTTCTCAGTAAAAAAATTGATCAGATTGTCCGTGGTGTCCTCTAAATCAGGACGTTGTTTTGCCATGTCTGATCTTAAATCGGCCACCATTAAGTTGAGCTCATCTTTCGGAAACAAGTTGTTGACTTCACCCGACATTAATATAGAATTTACTACTTCTAAAAACTCCTCTGATTTAATGTGTGACTCTGTGAAGATCCACGTGACACGACTTCCCTGCTGGCCGCAGCTTCGAAACAGCTGTGCGACATCTTCCATCAACGAGTTAAAATTATACATTTTTGTAATTTGTATCTCAAAGACGCGCTGCCTTGAAATGAACGCAGCAAGTTTTGTCAAACTTCTTTTACCAGAACCACCGACACCAACAAGTAATGCATTGCCACGTGGTGTTCCAATAATTCTTGAAATTCGAATCAAATGTTCCAGAGCATCATCAAAAAAGACTAGGTCCATTCGATGATTGGGTCGCTCTGAATTGTGTCGAACTAAAAAGTCTTGCGTCAATGTTCGCACTGTGTTTAATTTTTGTACTTTGTCGTAGACGCGAGGCGCCTCTTCCACGAGGACACCGTCTTCGTCGTACACGTCGTCTCTTAAAAAGTCAACAAACCATGCTGAACCAAGCTGCTCGTTGTAACCCTTGCCAAACGCTTGGTCTGTAATTTCTACGAGCTTCTTTGCAAAGCGTGCTTTGTCCTCCTTGGTTGCAAGCTTGTCACCAAAAACACGAGCGCACTCGTTTCTCCACAATTGAACCATCATCTTGTCTAGTTTGACAACAGAACGTGGAGCCCGCATGACACCTTGGAAAATTCTAGAAAGATCACGCATGTTAAATATGTAGTGAAATTTAGATGGTGTCGGCATGAAATATTTCTTTGTCCAGATCCAAAGTTTAATCGTAGCACCAATTGTTTTTCTGGCAGCTTCTCCAATTGCTTTATCCTTGACTGAAATTGTTTTCTTTTTTCCACTGGCTGTTTCTGGTGCTTGATTGTACCTGCCAAGTAAAATTCTTCCATAAATCGAATCAATCGTCGTGTTGGAAGGTGGAATCATGTTGAAGGTAAAAAACAAACGCTTCAAACGAGCAGGAATATCATTCTTGCCACCAGCTGGTGAGTTTCCTGCTGCAACGAAACGAAGATCTTCAACAATTTTTAAATCACCACGTCGATCTTTGTCTAAAAATGAAAAAGTTCCATCTGCTATCAGCTGACGAGCAGCTTCCAGCGTAGGTTGGTCACCCCATTCATTCACCATCGGCATGTTAATGTCATCTAAAAATACGGTCATTGTTTTTGATCCAGGTGGTCCAAACATTTTACCACCTCTCTTGTCAAGCTCGTTTTCAATTGTTCTTTGAAACGTACCACCCGACGTTGCGTAAGAGAGAGCAACTTTTTTAACCATTTCACGATCAGAATTAAGTGAATCAAAAAACATTAACGCCGTAACAGTCTTTGCTGTGCCAGTTCCACCAACCAGCATGACAGGATAGTCGCGTGAGTGCATCATTTTAATCAACTTTTGCGCACGATGTGAGTCAATTGTTGGTATGAGCAGTCCCGCCATATCAATACCACCTGCTTGAGATCGGTCCAACTCAACTGGAAACTCCCACTCGGGCGCAGTAAATCTTTGCCAACTAATATCAGCGTAATTAATTTCAAAATCATAGACGGTCAAAGCATCTTGACCTTTTGTCTTCTTTGGAAGTGTTGGCATCTGCTTAGATTTTTCACGAAGCCAACTATCAAACTTAGCACGATCTAACTCAGTCAATCGACCACCCACACTCCAGGCCAGAGCAAAAATAAACAGGCGCTCAATTTCTGGCTCCATGTCAGAAGGAGAGAATGACAAGTTGACTCTTTCGAGCATGGTATCAAGAAGTTGACACATTCCGTTAACAACACCAACTCTTGCGATGGACACTTCCTGCTCGCAAGCCGTTCGAACAAAGCGGAACGCCTCCCCCTCGTTGTCAACTGCTGGATCACCAACCAGTGTCATGAAGAATTGCTCCAAAAAGACACGCTCAGAATCTGGTCTTGATCTGATCCATGCCTGTGCTGGTGGCCACCAATCTAAATCTGTATCAGAAACATACACAATGCCAGCTCTCGAAACAGTGGCAGGACTTGCGTTATTCAAATTCTCAACTTCAAACATTAACTTAACATTATCAGTCATTGGAATGCGATCACCGTTTGCCAGTGTCAAAATTTTGTTATCATCAAGCACCGTGTTTAAGTTTTCAATCCAAATTGCATCGACTGGACCATCACACACCAACCACGTGTTAAACTTGTTCGTTCTTTGATTAGACTTGGACCACATGGATGCAAACACTCCATCCATCCATTCACCGCTGAGTTGATCCGTTTCACCAAACATCTCGTCCGCACGAATTGCTTTGGGATTCATTCGTAGCAGTTTGTGTTGAATGCCTGACATCTTAGTATGCACGCTACTCAGGCACTGCATAATTTGACTCTTTCCACCACCTGCTGGTCCAATGATCATAATACCATGACGTACTGCCACCGTGTCATCGAGCTGATGGACTTTTGCGACCCACGCTGGATGATGTACTAATGCCTCGGTCTCGACGTACTCACGAATGGCCGTCGACACATCCTCGTTGCCACCCATGGCAGACAGATCGTCCTCAAATCCAGGGAACAAGTCGTTGAGCAACGAGAGGAACAGTGGTGTATCTTGAGCAACGAGTTTAGACAAATTCATGTTTCTCAAAGTGCCCATCAAAAGTTGAGCTTCATCCTTCTCGACGTTCTGACGCTTGACGCTCCCAGCGGCTCTCAACACACTGAGAATGTTACGGAGACCAAAGTCGTAGTGCCGCTGATTTGAGAGCTGCTCCTCGCACAGCCTGTACAGCACGCGAAATTTGCGCGCGAGCTCTGAAAATCGTGCGTAACCAACACTGCAGAGCTTGACACGAATAATTATTTCTCTATCAGGTACCATCATGGCAACACCACGAAATAAAATTTTAAGATTTTCTGGAAGTTCCTGCCTGCCTTGATATCCTGGATTCATGGTAATGAAGTAACCAACTACAGAGTTGAGAGTAGTCATAGTATTACCAGAGTCACCAGGAAATGGGAACGAAGTCTGATTGGATCTTTTTGCGTTTGTAATAGCCAAGACTTGTTGTGCAACAACGGATAGTACAGGAAGACGAATGCGATTAAATTCGTCAAAACAACCCCAAAGACCAGCTTGACACAAACCTTTAAAGATCTTGGCCATGTCCTTGTAGCTGTGGTTGTCGGTGCAGTTGGTAACTATCACAAAAATACCAAGAGTCGCACCTAAATCTTTCACTGTCTCCGTCTTTCCAGTACCAGCTGGACCAGCGGGTGAACCACCTAAACCCATGCCAAGAGCTTGTGACAGAGTAATGTAGGCACGGTCGGTCAGCGGAGTGATGACGAGTCGCGCTTTGCATCCCAAGTACTCATGCGAGTATTTGAAATCAACATCACAAATGGAGATGACACAGGCACCCTCTCCATGCATGTCGGTACCGTCCGGATTCCAGTAGAAGCGTGCTTGCTTCAACCACTCAAAGTCTAGTGGTGAGGATACTTTTCTTTCTTTGTAAAATCGAACAAGCTCGGCAAAAACATCTCTTTGGTGCACTTGCACAGTAATCAACGTTTCCATTTTTCTCCTGTTCATTTTTGTTCCTAAATCTTGAAGCGTCCAGCCACTGAGTTCCGACAGCAGGCCGAGCTGACGCTTGTTGTTCTCCTGCATCGCTGTCTTGGATGATCGGCATCTGTCTAACGCCTCCGTGCAGTTCGTTGTCCAGTTGAACTGAATTCCAAGCAGCGCAAACTGACCTGGGTATCGATCAACAAACTCTCGCAGCTCCATCTCAGAACAATCGTCAGCCGCTCTCTCACAAGTATCTTTCATCGTTTCCTGCATTGCCTTCTCAAGCTTACCAAGCCATGTCTCAATGTTTCCTTGGACGTGGACTGGCTTGAGCAGCTTGATCTCCTCCACATCCGAACCACTGATACCTTGAAAACCAATAATACTACTGGATCCCTTGCTGTCCTCGTGAACGGCGCACGCGACAGAATCAAACAATTTTTCGTAGTAAGGTTGAACTTCGTTGTAGTCAGAGCCACGTGATAAAATTTGAAGGAGTACCGAGTTGGAGACAAAATAAAATCGTGGAAACGATGATCTTTTCTGCTCCAAGTAACCCTCCAATGATTTTTGACACTTCTCTAGCTCTGCGTACATGATTGGTAAGCTATTTTTTAAAAGCTCGTTTGAACAGCAAGCGACAACGTTCAGCGTATCCTCCGCCTTCGACATTGCTTTGTTCCAATCCTTATCAATCTTAGAAAATTTCTTTGCCTCCAAAGGCATCTGCTTCATGATGTCACCACCAGTAAAGACAGATTCTAAACTTTGCCACAGGAGTTGAACTTTAATCCACAGCTCTAATGTATCTGCAGTATCACTCAGCTGGCTCAACATGTTGGCCGCTCCGTCTTTGAAAGGACCAACGTGACGCATTGATAGCATTGTTTGAAGAGCAAGCTGGCTCTCTTCTAAATCTTCAATCGTCTGACCATATCCTTTCAGGAGTGAGGTACGTTTTCCTTTGACTTGCTCAAAAGTAAAGGTGGCAGAGCTCCACTTTCCACGAACTTCTGAAAGTTTTAAATCAATGGCCATTTGCTTGTCTGCCGAGTCACAAATATCTTCAATGTCATCTTTGACACGAAGAAGATCAGCGTTGAGTAATGTTCCCAGAGTGAGCTCGTTAGCATCCACAACAAAATTTGATCCAGTCACAGTCATGACTTGAACCCAGTGACGATTTTGGATCGAGTCTTTGGACAGATCTTGAAGAAGAGGAAGAATTTGTAAAAAGTTAGTGATGTTAGTTGACAGCGCGTTGTACGCCTCCCACTCTCTCAATGATTTTGGAAGACGTTTGCACTGAAGATCAAAAGCTGTGACTGCCTCTGCCATGGATTCAATTCTTTCCATCACCATGTTCCATGTCAGCTCGTTGTAATTGTCCAGTGTGTTCGACACGTCCATGTACAAATCGTACAACTTCGTCAACATTGTTAACTCCTTGTGAGTTTTGACCATGTTTGGATACTCCGTCTTCTTTAATGCGAACAAATCTTCACCGGCAGCGTAACTTTCTTGCTTTCTTTTTAACAAATCAAATTCACTTTTGAATCGTTTCAAACGAACCACAGCCTCCTTGGGATCAATTCCTTGGACTGCTGGTCCTGTCTGAACATATCTGGTCCTGAAGCTTGAGACGTCGTCACCAAAAGCTGCAATGTCCTGAAGAAGTTTCTTACGAAATTTACCTTGAACAGCTTGAAGATTATCACCGACTTCCTCCGCGAAATCAGAAAGTTTACGCCACGAAGCTCGTATAATTGATTTCTTGTCCATTTCATCCTTATCGACAATGCCACCAGGAATGTAGTGGTCAAGAACACCGTACATGTCTAACATTGGTGAGATTTCAATCTCAATGGATGACTCTCTTTCTCGTACTTCTTTCAACACGGACATGCAGTATCTTAAATTATGTAAATTTTCAACAGGTGCCGACATGGCGTTCGTTGTTTTACGTATGTACTCGACGAGAGAATACAATTTAGAGCGTGCCTGCTGATGCACTTTGTCTGAGTACTGCACTTTCCACTGCCGACTTTCGTTGCGCAGCTGAAGCTTAATGTTTGCCGTGTTCAAACTCAGTGCACCAATCACATGGATGGGTGGAATGGAGGCAATCTCTTGCTCGACGTTTAAAAATCTTTTTAATTCGTCTTCAAAATTTTCAATGGTTGGATTGTGCATCATGAATTTACGATACTGTGCCTCCATATCATCCTTCCACAACCAGTCGTAGGGTGTGAACACTTTCAAATACTGTGCCACTTGATTCCTTGTCCCGTACAGCGCACCAGTGAGAAGGAGTGCAACTTTGACAATTGCAACATCTTTTCCAATCTGTTCAAAAAATGATCTCCTTCCTTCTAAATCCTCCGGTGTAGCTGTCGATTCTTCCAAATCACCTTGACCCCACAACCAGATAGATTTTGACACTCGAAGAACGGCCAGCGCACCCTTGTTGACAGCTCGCTGGATATCCTCGAGCGATGGCGACAGGCGCACAGACGGGACAGCAAGCTGCACGTCAACTTCAAAAAATGGTCGCTCTAAGAATAAAAAACCACTCCCTGCACGAGAGCAAATTCTTTTCTTCAGCGCCATTAAAGAGTTTCTAGTACAATTTAACAATGCCGTGTACATCATTTTGTTGTAGTGTGATCGTACACGCTCAGTCTCCTTCTCTGGGACTGGTTCAATGTGAGAATCAAGTTGATACTTGGTTGCTAAATCAATAATGTTTTCAACAGCATGTTCAATCTCACGATTTTTTGCTTGGAGTTGAACTTTGTACTCACGAACGTGATGCTCCTGTTTAATTACAAATTCATCCAAAGCTAAACTTTGTTGCTTTGGCAAATCAACTAATAGAGTACGTGTAACTTTTTTCAAATTCTTTTCTATACGATTTTCGACAATGTCATTCACGTTTGCTAGAAGCTGTGCCAACTTCTCCAAACCACTGTGGACGTGTGCTTTGTACGTGTCAATATTCATTGATGTCCATGTCAGCGTGACCATACCAGGACGAATTTTTAACTCGATGTCAGCAACATGAGGACGCAAAAGTTTGACTGTTACAGGCAGCTGACGACTGACGACATTTTGGTACTCGTGAAGAAGGTACGTCAACTCGTTGAAGTAGCCTTTAAACTTGTCCTCCTGGAGCATGACAACGCGCGCCGCCTCTGGGACATCAATGCCAAGACGGCTCAAACACTTGGCCTCTCGAATTAATTGTAGAATCTCAGGATCAAAATTTACGTACAACCTTTGCGTATCGGGATGACGAATGATGAGAGTCGCTTGGAGACCAGCTTTTGACGTCTCTACACTTCGACACCATGCTTCGTACCACAAGTACTCAAAGGCCACAAGAGTTCGTGCCACTTTGTTGTAAGTTTTAATAATTTTTCTAGAGTCCTTTGTTGCCAGTACAGTTGGATTTGATTCGAAGCGACGCATTGGCTCTTCAATTCTTTGGAGAAGATGACGACTCCACGTGATGTTTCCAGCAACAGGCGGCATGTTTCGAGCGAGTGGCGGATTATGCTTGTACTTTTCATAAATTTCTTGAACGGTGGTGAGATCTAAACCGTAATTGTGAAAGATGACAGTAAATTTAGAGTCCAAATCATTTTTCAATGATTCACGTTGGAGAATTGTTTGAAACTTTTTTAACAATGCCAACGACTGCTCAATGCTTGTAATATTTTCAAAACTTTGATTAATGAACTGCTGGAGTGAACCCTCAAGATCAGAAATTGCGATGTTAAACTCAACATAATCACGATCAAACTTGTTTGACTGGTAATCCAGCAGCTCGTGCCTTTTCTTTTTAAAATCACCAATAATTTTAAAAAAGGCGGCAATTAATCCTTCCATTCCTTCTAGCTGGTGATCTGCCAGTGCATTAAATTGATGAATCGTTGAAAACATGTCAATTAATTTAATAATTCGACGACAAAACAAATCAAATTTTGAAAAGATTTGAGTTTCAGAAAAATCAAATTGCTTTCCCTTCGGCATGGTCAGGAGCTTGTCCTTTGTCAGGCGGTACTGCTCCTGGTAGGCTTCGTTTAGACGGAGGCACTCCTCCAATGTGTTGAGAAGTGCTGCAGTATTAAGGAAGGCAGGCGACGAAAGAGGAAGAAGAAGAAGAAGAAAAGAGAAGAGAAGAAAAGAAGAAGAAGAAGAAGAGGAAAAGAGCAGAGTAATTTATGTCAGTCACAGTCGCATCATTTTTTTTTTATGTGGTGGCGTTTTCGGTGGCAACAAAAAAAGAATTGCAGCGCTGCAACAAACTTTTTTAGCAGTCATCCAACGATATAACAACGGAAAGGTGACAGTAGCAGAAAGGAGGAGGAGGAGAAGGAGAAGAAGAAGATTAAGAAGAATAGCGGATGTGTGCCAGCTAAACGTACGTCCAGGTTCACGATTCCACATGTCATCGATCGGCTTGTCCTCTGCAATGTGCTGGCAGCAGTTAGTAATCA
>Ga0307997_10000757_pt1 | contig 14918 bp, 12 predicted proteins | sample Davwhametageno36_FD_203165 | JGI IMG/M metagenome (GOLD analysis project Ga0307997, IMG submission 203165) | Marine microbial communities from Davis Island wharf, Antarctic Ocean - #36 | ecosystem: Environmental > Aquatic > Marine > Unclassified | place: Antarctic Ocean: Davis Island wharf... | reverse complement strand
ATCTTGCGGACAGGATGGGCGCGGGCATGGGTCATGGCCTCATCGAAACTGCCGAAGCGCGCCAGTCGTTCCAAATTGCGCCGCGTCGGAAAGATCAGCCGCGCTTCGCCGCGGTCGGCGCTTGCCAGCACCTCTGCCGCGCTCGCCCAAAAGACGCGCGTATTCTCGGTCCCGTCGACGTGCGGCGGGGCGTGATCCTCATCCCAGCGCGCCAGATAGAAACGCGTGTCGAACACCCGGACCAATTTGTGATGCGGACACCACCTCGCCCATGGCACCAGCGCCTCGATCGCCAGCGTCGCGCTGACATCCCCCAGCGCCTCCAGGATCGCCGCGCCCTCGTGCAACCTGTCACGTACGCGTGCCAACGCCCCCGGCGCGTCGAGCCCGGCTACGCCGACGCCGACGCCTGCTTCCTCGATCGTCTCGCGGACGGCAGCGACCCGGCCGGCCAGGTCGTCGGCGTCACCGCCAAACGCTGCCGCCGCCACCCGATCACCGGCGTCGATCCGCCCGCCCGGAAACACCAGCGCCCCGCCTGCAAAGCGCATCGCCCGTGCCCGTTCGACCATCAGCAGTTGCGGTAGCGCGCCCGCGCGGTTGCGCATGACGATCACGGTGGCGGCGGGAATCGGATCGGGCAAGGGTTCGGTCATGCATCCCAGCGTGTAGCGGACCCGGCCTGCGGGGCAATCAGTCGATTGTCGGCGCCGCGATCTCGCTCCCCTGCGCGTGCCGGACCAGCAAATTGCGAATCCAGTCGCTCAACGGATGCTCCCCGCCTTGTCCGCACGCCGGATTGGGCGGCCAGCGGCGCTGCGCGGACAGGCGAACGGCCGTCGGCGGCACCCCGAAACTTGCCTGAAATGCGCGCGTAAAGCTCGTTGCATTCTCATATCCGCATCGCATCGCGACCGCCGCCACGCGCGCGTCCGCGCCGTCGGTTCGCGACAGTTCGAACAAGGCGCGCCGCATCCTTTGCAACCGGATATAGGCTGCGACCCCGCCCATCGGCTCGAACAGGCGATAGAGCGACGCGCGCGACATCGCGCATTCGCGGGCGATCCGGTCGGCGTTCAGATCGGGGTCCGCCAGATGGCTTTCGATGAACCGCCGGGCGTTGCTCACCACCGGATCGATCGCGATCCGATCGGCACGTTCGGGTGCATGGCGCAGGCTGGCCACCAGCAGCGAAAAGGCGACATCGGCTGCGGCCTCGCCATCGGCGACCGTCATCGAATCGGCCAATCCGTCGAGCGCGACGAAGTGATTGCCCAGCAATTGGGTCAAGGCATGTTCGCGGCGAAATACCAGTCCGTGCAGCGGCTCCACATCGATCCCCGCCTGCGCTAGCATCGCCCGGGGCACGATCAGGTTCAGATTGTCGAACGCCCCCGTCGCCACCGTCTCAAAGCTTTCCGCCAGATCGAGCACGCTGATGTCACCAGGCTCGACCGCGATCGGGCCAGCCGAGGTCGTGCCCCGATACCCACCCGAGACATAAAGCTGCACGAACAGATGATCGACGCCGCTACTGGCAACGACCTTGGAATCGCGAACGAAATGCTGTGCCACGCTCGACGTTCGCCCGAACAGCAACGGCCCGATCGAATAGGATCGGATCGACGCGGCAAAGGGGGCGTCGTCGGCAGCGACCGGGCTGCTGTCGAACAACGGCGCCGTTGCCGACCGCCAAATCTCTAACTGTTCCGCCGGAGCGCCCGCGTCGGCGTCCATCGTAAAGACCGCAAGCGGCGCCTGCGCGCCGTTGCCCGACCCGTCCCCCATCTACACCCCGTTCCCCAAAGGCTTAACGGGTTGGTATCCCACTCCCGGACAAGGCGCAATCCGCGATTCAGCGCACCCCGCGCAGCTTGTCGGCGCGCAGCGTATCCAGTTCGACGACGCGCGCGGCGAAACGAGTTACCATGCGCCGTGCGCGCGTCCACGGCCCCGCGGCATCGTCGATCAACGCATAGGGTCGGCTGCCCCAGCCGATCGCGAGCGCATCCACATCGCCATCGGACAGCGCCTCGCGATCGTCGAGCAGCAGCGACGGGAACGGCAGGGGGGTGTGCGGCGATGCAAAATGTCTTTGGGCGGTGTTCGCTGCCAGGCGATCGGTAAGCGGCGCATAGAATAACGCCCCTGCGACGCGCGACACATAGCTGCTTGGCGTCAGGCGCGCCCACCAGGCCGCGGCAAAGCACCCCGTGCCCTCCGCAACAAGCATCACCCGCCGCTCCGCATCGGCCACGACCCGGTCCAGCCGGGCAGCAAGGATATTCCGTGCCGACTGGCTGTCGCCATCCTCGTCCAGATGCGCGATCGGGCGGTGCCGGCTCAACGCCACGTCGCGCAACGGCGACAGGCGATCGATATTGCCGATCGTGATCAGGTCGAACGACGCATGGGTCGGGACGAGGGCAAAGGTCATGGCACGACTCCGGCCTGTGGGCGCGGGCAGCATAACCCATCCCCGCTGCCGCACCGCCTCTAGTCAGGCTTTGTCGGTCACAAGCTGATCTTCATGCATGCGGACCGGCCAGCGCGTCAGCGATTGCCCCACGCACGGCCCTCCGACGCACCGCCCGCTGTCGATCTCGAACAGCGCGCCGTGCCAGTTGCATGCGATCAGCGATCCGTCAGGCGTCAGATAATCGTCGAGCGTCTGGGTCAGCGGCACGCCCGCATGGGGGCAGCGGTCGACATAGCCGAACACCGAATCCCCGCGCCGAACGACGAAGCCGTGAAATCGCCCGGCGCGCATCTGAATCACGAAATTGCGCGCGCCACCATCGACGATCTGGTCGATCGGACCGAGCGCGATGCCCGGCGGCGTCGCGAACAGCCGCGTCGTCGCGGGCGGCGCGTCGCTCACTTCGGAAGCTTGGCCGTGGCGAACCCCGTCCACACATCGTCGTAATCGAGTTGCATCGTCGGGCTTTCGGTTGCCCAGCGCGTCGGGCGGATGACGTGGCGCGTTTCGAACATGAACGCCATCGTCCCGTCAATCTTCACCGGTTTCAGATCGGCCGCGACCGCCTTGTCATAGCTGGCCTGGTCGGGACCATGGCCGTTCATCTGGTTGTGCAGGCTCGCGCCGCCGGGGACGAAGCCGCCGCCTTCCTTGGCATCATATTCGCCGTTGATGAGCCCCATGAACTCGCTCATCACGTTGCGATGGAACCAGGGCGGGCGAAACGTATCCTCGGCCACCATCCAGCGCGGCGGAAAGATCACGAAATCGCAATTGGCGGTGCCCAGCGTGTCGCTGGGCGAGGTCAGGACGGTGAAGATCGACGGGTCGGGATGATCGAAACTGACGGTGTTCACCGTATTGAACCGCGTCAGATCGTAGCGGCAGGGCGCGAGATTGCCGTGCCACGCCACCACATCGAACGGCGAATGATCGATCGTCGTCGTCCACAGCCCGCCCTGGAATTTCTGCACCACCTCGCACGGGGTATCGCGGTCCTCATACCAGGCCACCGGCAACTCGAAATCGCGCGGATTGGCAAGGCCGTTCGACCCGATCGGTCCCAGGTCGGGCAGGCGGAACGCCGCCCCGTAATTCTCGCAGACATAACCGCGCGCCGCGCCATCCGTCAGCCGCACCCGGAACCGCACCCCGCGCGGGATCAGTGCGATCTGAAGCGACGCAATCTCGATCCGCCCCAGTTCGGTGTCGATCGCCAGCGCCCCCTGTTCGGGCACGATCAGCAATTCGCCATCGGCGGAAAAGAACGCGCGGTCCATGTCGCGATTCGCGGCATAGACATGGATGCCGACGCCGGTCTGGTCGGCGACGTTGCCGGTGCCGCCATAGGTCGTCAGCCCGTCCACCCAGTCGGTCGGCTCGGTCGGCATCGGCAACGGATCCCAGCGCAGTCGGTTGGGGCTGGGCGGCACTTCGTCGAACGGCGCGGAACGGATCAGCTTGCCGCCGTCATAGGGCTTGAACGCACGATGCTGTGCGGTGGGGCGCAGGCGATAGAGCCACGAACGCCGGTTCTCATGCCGTGGCGCGGTGAAGGCGCTGCCGGAGAGCTGCTCGGCATAGAGGCCGAAGGGGGTCTTCTGCGGCGAGTTCTGCCCGATCGGCAGCGCGCCGGGCATCGCCTCGGTCGAGACGTGATTGCCGAAGCCGGGGATGTAGTTTGTCATTCTTTGTCCCACCTCACCCTACCTCGCGCCGTGCTCACGCGAAGGCGGGAGCCCAGGATGGCTGGCAAGCCCGTCATTGTCACCCGCCCCCGCGTCAGACGCGGCAAAGCCGCGCCTTCTGCAGCGGCTTGCCGCGCTGGCCGGTCGCGGCTCGGCGCCTTCGCGCCGACATTTGGCCGACGCTTACGCGTCGACCGTTATGACGCCGCGACGAATCTGATCCAGCTCGATGCTTTCATACAACGCCTGGAAATTCCCGGCCCCGAAGCCCTCGTTCCCCTTGCGCTGAATGATCTCGAAAAAGATCGGCCCGAACATATTCTCGGTGAAAATCTGGAGCAAAATGCCTTCATCGCCGATATCGCCGTCGATCAGGATGCGGTTCTTCTTCAGCCGCTCGACATCCTCGCCATGCCCCGGCACGCGCTTGTCGATCAGCTCGTAATAGGTCTCGATCGTATCCTGCAGATTGACGCCGCGCGCGCGCAACTTCTCGACCGTTTCGTAAATATTGTCGGTGGTGAAGGCCAAATGCTGGATCCCCTCGCCATTATACTCGCGGATATATTCCTCGATCTGGCTCTTGTCGTCCTGGCTTTCGTTTAGCGGAATGCGGATCGCCCTGTCGGGGGCGATCATGGCTTGTGAGAACAGCCCCGTCGCCTTGCCCTTGATGTCGAAATATTTCTGTTCCTCGAACCCGAAGATCGAATTGTAGAACTCCGACCACACCCGCATCTGCCCGCGCCGGACATTGTGGGTCAGGTGGTCGAGCAGATCGAGGCCGACTGAATTTTCGGCCTCCGCTTCCTCGGCACCCGGCACCGCATTCCAGTCGTCATACAGGCTACCCGCCGCTCCATGCCGATCGACCAGATACAGCATCGAGCCGCCAATCCCTTCCAGCGCATAGCCATCGCCCAGCGCACCGGTGGAAGCATCCGCCGCTTTCGCCCCGCGCGCGATCGCCGCGTCGAACGCTTCCTTTGCGTCGGCGACACGGAACGCCATTCCTGATGCCGAAGGCCCGTGATCCGCGCGGAACTGCGCGGCATGACCATCGGTCATGCGATTGAGTAGGATGTTAATGCGCCCCTGCTTATAGCGGACGACATCGCGCGTCGGATGCGTCGATGCCGCGACAAAACCCATCTGCTCGAGCTGCGCGGCCATCTTGTCAGCATCGGCCGAGGTGAATTCGCAGAATTCGAAGCCATCGAGGCCCATCGGGTTGACGTCCATATGCTCCACGGCGGCAGCTCCTAATTGGTAACAATTGATACCAGTTTGACGTTTCGGTGGTGCCGAGTCAACCAACGCCAACCACCCTCTTGCCTTCGCCGCGCTTTTTCGCGAGTGAGGACGCGCGCCTCCCCAGGCCCCGATCACGACGCGCGGCGATCGCGCATGACAACGGAGCACAGGTGGATGACTCTACGCGCAGGCCTCGATATCGCTGACCAGCTCGCCGAATTTCTGGAAGGCGAAGCGCTGCCCGGCACCGGCGTCGATCCCGCGACCTTCTGGCAAGGCGTGGCCAATATCTTTGCAACCTTTGCGCCCGACAACCGCGCACTGCTCGCCCGCCGCGAGGAACTGCAAGTCGCCATCGACGGTCGGTATCAGTCGGGCGAACCGGTGGACGAAGCATATCTGCGCGACATCGGCTATCTCGTCCCCGAGCCCGCGCCGTTCGAAGTCGATCCGACGAACGTCGATCCCGAGGTCGCCACCACCGCCGGGCCGCAACTCGTCGTGCCGATCCTCAACGCCCGCTTCCTGCTGAATGCGGCGAACGCGCGCTGGGGCAGCCTCTACGACGCGCTCTACGGCACCGACGCGATGGGCGATCTGCCCCCGCCCGGCGCTTACGATAAAGCGCGTGGGCAGCGCGTCGTCGCTTGGGCCAAGGATTTCCTCGATCGTGCCGTGCCGCTCGAATCAAGATCATGGGCCGACCTGACCGATCCCAATGCGATCGCCATCCGCGACCCCAACCAATACGTCGGACAAAGCGAAAATGGCCGCCTGTTCCGTCACAACGGCCTTCACATCGAAGTCGTCATCGACCGCAACCACCCGATCGGGCGCGACGATCCGGCGGGCATCGCCGACGTCATCCTCGAATCCGCAATCACCACCATTTGCGACCTCGAGGACTCGGTCGCCGCGGTCGATGCCGAGGACAAGGTCGCGGCCTATGCCAACTGGCTCGGCCTGATGCGCGGCGACCTGACCGCCAGCTTCCCCAAGGGCGGCGAAACCCTCACCCGCAGCCTCGACGCAGACCGCCGCTACACCGCGCCCGACGGCAGCGAAATCGTTCTTCCCGGCCGCGCGCTGCTGTTCGTCCGCAATGTCGGCCACCTGATGACGACGCCCGCTATTCACCTCCCCAACGGCAGTGAAGCGCCTGAAGGCATACTCGACGCCATCGTCACCAGCCTGATCGCACTCCACGACGTGAACGGCGCGCGCGCAAACAGCCGCGCGGGCAGCATCTACATCGTCAAACCGAAGATGCACGGGCCGGACGAATGCGCCTTCACCGACCGCCTGTTTAACGCGGTCGAGGATCTGCTCGGCCTGACGCGTTACACGATCAAGGTCGGCGTGATGGACGAGGAACGCCGCACCTCGGCCAATCTCGCGGCCTGTATCCATGCCGTGCGGCATCGGATCGTGTTCATCAACACCGGCTTTCTCGACCGCACAGGCGACGAGATGCACACCGCGATGCACGCCGGTCCGATGATCCGCAAAGGCGAAATGAAGACGTCGGACTGGATCAAGGCGTATGAGGATCGCAACGTCCAGATCGGACTCGCCTGCGGTCTGTCGGGCAAGGCCCAGATCGGCAAGGGCATGTGGGCTGCGCCCGACCGCATGGCCGACATGATGGAGCAAAAGATCGGCCACCCGTTAAGCGGCGCGAACACCGCCTGGGTGCCCTCACCCACCGCCGCGACGCTCCACGCGACGCATTATCACGCGGTCGATGTCTTCGCCCAACAGGCGGAGCGCGCGAACGAGCCGGTCGCGCCGCTGTCGGCGCTGCTCACCGTCCCCGCCGCGCAAGGCCGCAACTGGCAACCGGATGAGATCGCGCAGGAACTCGACAATAATGCGCAAGGAATCCTCGGCTATGTCGTCCGCTGGATCGACCAGGGCGTCGGCTGTTCGAAAGTGCCCGATATCCACGACATCGGCCTGATGGAAGACCGCGCGACGCTGCGTATTTCGTCCCAGCACATGGCCAACTGGCTGCTGCACGGCATCGCCACGCCCGAGGAAGCCGACGCCGCGCTCCGCCGCATGGCCGCCAAGGTCGATGCCCAGAATGCAGGCGACCTCGCCTATCGCCCGATGGCGGGCAATGAGGACACCAGCCTCGCCTTCCAGGCCGCCCGCGCGCTGGTGTTCGAAGGGTTCGCCCAACCCAGCGGCTATACCGAACCCCTACTGCACCGCTTCCGGGCAGAGGCGAAAGCGCAGGGATAGAACATCCACCTCTTTCCACCCGTTCGTTTCGTGCGAAGTCGAGAAACGCGATCAAAGCGCTTAGCCCACATTTCTCGACTTCGCTCGCGACGAACCTGATCCGGGGTGATGGCAAACACCGTAGTCCGCGCAGACCAGAATCCAGAGCGATATAGTGCACCGCCCGCTACTCTGGACTTACAGCGTCGCGGGAGCATGGGGGTCGCGGAAAGCACCTCTTTAACCACCCCATGCTAACAACCGCGCAATGCTCCGCGTGCTGACCCTTTCGACTCTGTACCCCGACGCGACGCGCCCCAATTTCGGGGTGTTCGTCGAACGACAGACGCGCGGGCTGGCCGCTCACCCCGATGTCGATCTGACCGTCGTTGCCGGGATCGGCACCCCGCCCTGGCCACTGTCGAACCATCCGAACTACCTCCCCTTCGCCGCGCTGCCCCAGCAGGAGGAATGGAACGACGTCGCGGTCCACCGCCCGCGCTTCACCGTTTTTCCCGGCACTGGCGGTCGCTTCCACGCCGCGGCACTCGCTCGCGCCGCCGCCCGCATTATCGACCCGCTTTATGCCGCGCAGCCGTTCGACGTGATCGACGCCGAATTCTTCTTCCCCGACGGTCCCGCCGCTATCGTGCTGGGCAAGCGATACGGCATCCCCGTCTCGATCAAGGCGCGCGGTGCCGACATCCATCACTGGGGCCGCACTCCCGCCACCGCTGGCCAGGTCCGCGATGCGGCAAACCGAGCCGACGGCATCCTCGCCGTCTCCGAAGCACTGGCCGACGATATCGCCGCGCTCGGCGTGAACCGGGACAAGATCGCCGTCCACCGCACCGGCATCGACCGCACCCTGTTCGCCGTCCGCGACCGCGCCGCTGCAAAGGCTGCGCTCGGCATCACCGGCCCGCTGGTCATCTCCACCGGCGCGCTGATTTCGCGAAAGGGCCATGCCATCGTCATCGACGCGGTCGCAGCGCTGCCCGGCGTATCCCTGCTGATTGCAGGCGAAGGCCCGGAACGCGCCGCGCTGGAGACGCGCATCGCAGCCAGCGGCGCCGCCGACCGCATCCGCCTGCTCGGCAGCGTACCCCACCGCGATCTGCCGCAACTGATGAATGCCGCCGATGCCATGGCGCTCGCTTCCTTCAGCGAAGGCCTAGCCAATGCCTGGGTCGAGGCACTCGCCAGCGGAACGCCGGTAGTGATCCCCAATGCCGGCGGCGCTCGCGAGCTCGTAACCACCCCCGCCGCCGGCGGGATCGTCGCGCGGAATGCCGAAGCGTTCGCGCGCGCGCTAAGCGATCTGCTCGCCCATCCCCCGGCCCCGGCGGATACCGCCGCCACTGTCTCTGCCTATTCATGGCAGGCCAATTGCGATCAGCTCTATGCGCACCTTTTACGGCTGGCGGGACCTAAACGACGCAGGTTGGTGCCGCCCCCTCAATCGAGCGGATAGAGCGCCCCGGCAATCGCTCGCAATTCCGCGCGTAACACACCCCACGCACGCGCCGCCGCGCGGCTGTCCATCACCTCGACCCCGACGCCCTTGGCCTCCAGTGCAGCGATGAAGGATTGCGGCGGACGCACCAGCCGCGATCCGGTGCCGAGCAGGATAAACTCCGGCAAGGGTGCCTCCGTCAGCAACGGCGCGACGTCGTCCGCACCCAGCGCATCGATCGGCGGCGGGCTCCACGCATCGGCCCGGCTCGGCGAGATCAACAGCCCTTCGTACACCCCGTCGTCGACACGAAAGCCCCGCCCGACGATGCCGGAAATCACCGGCCCTTCGCCGCGCGCATCGCGTTCGATCTTCATCGGGCGCTTACCATCAGACCTCGGCGTCGCGCGCCCGCACCCGTTCGGCCCCTGCCGCCGCTGCCCCTTCGCGCGCAGCGAAGGTGCCGGGCCCCACCTTGAACTGAATGAGGATGCCATTGCCGACGAACATCGACGAGTAAGTGCCGATCGCAATCCCCAGCAGCATTGCGAGCGAGAAGCCGAAGATCACGTCCGGTCCCAGCAGCACCAGCGCCGACAGCGCCAGCACCAGCGTCAACGACGTCATCACGGTGCGCGCCAACGTCTCGTTGATCGACAGGTTGAGGAGCGGGATGATTTCCATCTTGCGGTATTTCCGCAGATTTTCGCGCACCCGGTCGAAGATCACGATCTTGTCGTTCAACGAATAGCCGATGATCGTCAGCAGCGCCGCGATGGTGTTCAGGTTGAACTCCAACTGCGTCGCCGCAAAGAAGCCGAGCGTGACGATGATGTCCTGCGCCAGCGCCAGCAGCGCGCCGACCCCGAACTGCCATTCGAACCGGAACCAGATATAGATCGAAATCGCGATCATCGCGAAGAACAGCGCCAGCGCACCCTTCTGGAACAGCTCGCCCGAAACCTTGCCCGAAACCGCCTCGACCGAACCGACCTGGGCTCCGGGATAGTTGGTTTCGATGAGCGCCCGCACTTCGCTCGCGCTTTCGCTTGCCGCCGATTCGCTGCCATCGGGCACCGGCAGGCGAATGGCGATATCCTGCGGGCTGCCGAATTGCTGGATCGTCGAATCGCCCAGCCCCAGCGTATCGACCCGACCACGCAATTCGTCGATCTGCACCGGTTGTTCGAACGTCACGCGCACGACCTGACCACCGACGAAATCGATGCCGAAGTTCAGGCCACGCACGCCCAACAGGACGACCGACGCGATCACCATCAGGATCGACGCCACCGTGGCAACGCGACGCCACGCCATCCAGTCGATGTTGGTGTTGTCGGGAACGAGCTTCAAAGGACGCATGTCAATATCCTCAGATCACCAGCTCTTTGGGCCGGGTCTTGAGCCAACCCGCCACCATCAGGCGGGTAAAGGTAACCGCGGTGAACACCGATGTGACGATACCGATGGTCAGAACCACGGCAAAGCCGCGCACCGGCCCCGCGCCGAAGATGAACATGATCGCCGCCGCAATGACGTTGGTGATGTTCGCATCGAAAATCGCCCGGCTCGCTTCCTTGTAGCCGAATTCGATCGCGGTGTTGATCGTCCGCCCCTTTCGCTGTTCCTCGCGGATGCGTTCGTTGATCAGCACGTTGGCGTCGACCGCCGCACCGATCGTCAGCACGAAGCCCGCGATGCCCGGCAATGTCAGCGTCGCGTTGAAGATCGCCATCACGCCGATGATCATCACCACGTTCACGACCAGCGCCAGGTTGGCGTAGACCCCGAACCGCAGATAGGCGAAGAGCATCAGCAGCAGGATGGCCACCGTGCCGACGACACCCGCGATGATCCCGCTTTCGATCGAATCGGCGCCCAGTTCGGGGCTGATCGTCGATTCCTCGATGACGGTCAGCGCGACGGGCAGCTTGCCCGACCGCAGCGCGATCGCCAGTTCGTTTGCGCTTTCGACCGTGAACCCGCCCGAAATCTGCGCGCGACCGCCCAGGATCGGTTCGTTGATGTTGGGCGCGGAGATTACCTGATCGTCGACGATGATCGCGAACGGACGTCCGGCATTTTCCTGCGTCGTGCGCGCGAAGCGCCGTCCGCCTTCGGCATTGAAGGTGATCGACACGACCGGCGCGCCGGTTTGCGGGTCGAATTCCTGCCGCGCATCGGACAATTGGTCGCCCGAGATGATCGTCGACCGGTTGACTGCGATCACCGGCACCCCACCCGGATTGGTCGGGTAAGGCAGGATTTCGCTACCGATCGGCGCGCGTCCGGCGGTGATTTCGGCCGGATCGGCGTTGAAGTCGACCAGCTTGAATTCGAGGACGGCGGTCCGGCCGAGCAAGTCCTTCAACTGTTCGGGATCGGCCAGGCCCGGCACCTGAACGACGATGCGGTTCGAACCCTGACGGATGATGGTCGGTTCGCGCGTGCCCAGTTCGTCGATGCGGCGGCGGACGACTTCGGTGGCATCGACCATCGCCTGGTCCAGCGCCTGGCTCAGCCCCGCTTCGGTCTGGGTCATGACGAAGCGCGTCGAATCGACGACCTCGATGTTCCAGTCGCGCTGGCCGGTCAGCCCCGCGCCCTGCGTCATCGGCAGCAGCCGCTCGCGTACCGCGTCCACCTGGCTGGCATCGCGCACCATGAAGGTCAGCCGACCGTCGCGCGTCGAAATGTCGCCGATCTGGATGCGGGGATTGGTCCGCATCGCCTGCTCGACGCTGTCGCGCATTGATTCCAGCCGGGTGGTGCGGACATCCTCGGGCTGCGCTTCGAGCAGGATATAGCTGCCGCCCGCGAGGTCGAGGCCCAGGTTGACCGTCGGCTTCGCCCAGCCGGGAAGCTGGTCGCGGACGCTACCGGGCAGGAAGCTGGGGACGGCACACAGGCACAGGACGACGATGGTGATCCACGTCGCCCACACCTTCCAGCGCGGAAAGTCGAGCATCAGTCGTTCGCCGGCTTACCGGAGCCGAGCGGCATGATCTCGGCCAGCGTCGCCTTGACCGCGCGGACCTTGACGCCCTGGCCCAGTTCCAGCTCGACGAACTTGTCCTCGACCTTGGTCACCTTGCCCAGCAGGCCGCCTGCGGTAACCACCTGATCGCCCTTCTTCACCGCCTCGATCGACTTTTGCAGCGTCTTCATGCGGCGCTGTTGCGGGCGAATCAGCAGGAAGTAGAAAGCGACGAAGATCAGCAACAGCGGCAGGAAGGAAACCAGCGCACCGGCGGTTCCCCCGGATGCGGCGCCGTCGGCGGTCTGTGCGAATGCAGGGCTGATGAACATGATGTCCCGTTTGCGTTTCGTGAAAGGGTCTCGCGGAGACGCAAGCCGCCGCACAAGCGCCGCGCGCTATCACGCACGAAGGTTCCGGGCAAGGATATGCCGCAGCCCGTGCACGTCTCGCCCTTTACGGACACGCGAACACCGTCTTGCCAGAACGCGCCCGACCGCCTAGAGGCACGCGCTCGGTCGGGACGTAGCGCAGCCTGGTAGCGCATCACACTGGGGGTGTGGGGGTCGCAGGTTCGAATCCTGTCGTCCCGACCAATTCGGCATTGGTAGCGACCGCGACGACGACGATCACGGTTTGCCCCGCATGATCGCGAGCCGTGGTATCGGGCGGGCGTGTCGGCCACGCCCCGCGCACAATCACAGTGAATTAACGCAAAAAAGGTCCCGGTGCCTGCCGCTCGCCCGGGTCGCATAAACGGGCGGCAGGCACCGGGTTGTCAGCGGTTTGCACCATCCGACAAGCTCGGCCAGATGAGGAAAGGTCGGACACGTCGATCGCTCGGTTCCACCGTGGGTGGATCCTAGGCGGTGTCGTTACTCTGCGAATTTTCCCCCGGCATTGTTTGGATCGCCACGTCTGTCGACCGGCAATGGCCAAGTCTTGCCCGGTGCCGGGCCAAAACGCGACGTCGTAAATTGTTGCATTCTGTTGCATATGATCGAATGGCGGCACAGTTCGTTCGCCGCAAGTGGCGTTTGCGTACGAAATAACCGGTAACGATTTCGTCAATCATCCAGTCGAGTTGGGATTCCAGCGTTCGATGCCAGACACTCCCCCAGACAAGCGACTCGACGGGTGGAAAGCGATCGCGCATTATTTCCGCCGCGATCGAACCACCGTCATGCGCTGGGCGCGCGAACGCGATTTGCCGGTTCATCGTCTGCCGGGCGGGTCGGTCTTTGCCCTGGAAAGCGAGCTCGAATGCTGGTCGACCGCCTATGAGCAGGTGCAGGCCGAAACTGCATCTGAGGGGGAATCCCCTCAACCTCCTTCCGCGGATCGCCTGACGGCGCCAGAAGAGACGCCTCCGGTTCCGCCTCCGCCCATACAGGCCCGACGCTGGCATTGGGCGTGGCTTGCCGCCGTCCCGGTGATTGGCAGCGGCGCGTTTCTGATGGCGCAACCTGCACCCAGTGGCACCGCGACCACCAAATCCGTCGCCGGTGTTGGCAGCACCGCCACTCCGCGGGTCGCCATGCCCGCAGACCCGCAAGCGGCATCGGACTATGCCGCCGCGCGCGACCTGTGGGCGCAGCGCACACCCGCCTCGCTACGCCAGTCTATCCTTCTCTATCGCCGCGTAATCGCTCGTGAGCCCGGTTTCGCGCCCGCCCATGTCGGATTGGCAGAGGCGTGGCTGATCTTTCGCGAATATGGCGAAGCGTCCGAAAGCGAAGCGTATCGCCAGGCGCAAAGCGCGGTCGGTGTCGCGTTAAAACTGGATCCAGACTTGGCCGGCGCCCACCGCGCGCACGGCTTTATCCGATATTGGTGGCATAATGACGGCTTAGCCGCAAAGGCGGCATTCGAACGCGCGTTGGTGCTCGCCCCCGATGATGGGCTGACCCATTTCTGGTATGCCAATATGCTTGCCGACAAGGGCGACGATGATGGTGCGCAGGCCGCATACGACCGGGCGCGCGTCCTTCTGCCCGGCACGCCTGCGATCGAGGTCGAACGCGCCTGTGCCGAATGGCAGGCGGGGCGCGACGCGGAAGCGATCGCTGCATTGGATGCGCTGAAGGCGCGCTATCCAGACGATGCCACCATCCACAACTGCCTGGCCTGGGCACATATTTCGCGCGGTGACATCGTTGGTTACGCCCGAGATTATCGCCGGGCTGCCGAATTGCGCGGCGAAGTCGGAATGATCGCCCTGTCCGACCGATTGGATGCCGCCATCGCGCGCGATCCTGCGACCGCGCACCGGGTACTGATCGCCGATGCGCGCCGCGAATTTGCCGAGGGCGCGCGTCGAACCCGCATCTCGCCCGCCTTTTTCGCGTCTTCGATGGGCGATCGCGACACGCTTGAACAATTGATGCGCGAAGCCGTCAATCTCGATGAACGCTGGTATTCGCTGAACCTCACGCGCCGGATGGCGGCGCGGTGGCGCGACGATGCGGAGATCATGGACCTACTCACCCGCCTCGATGCATCCGACAGCGCGTCGTCGACACGGTGAGCGCAAAGGGGTCGCCGAGCCTCGTCGAAACGATTAGGGCTCGGTACGATGGATAAAGGAAATGGGGGAGCTGCGGCCAATCCGGGCCGCTCGGCGCGGCTGATCTGGTCGCTCAGGGCCGCGGGCGTTATCGCCGCCCTGTTGGTCTGGACGATCAGCGGCGGGGGCACAATGCCCGAAGACGCGCGAATCGTCGCAGCCATTGCCGTCCTGATGGCGATCTGGTGGATGAGCGAGGCAGTGCCGCTTGCCGCCACATCATTGCTGCCGATCATCCTGATCCCCGCGCTGACCGAGCGTTCGGTAGCGGA
>Ga0307997_10000754_pt1 | contig 14956 bp, 6 predicted proteins | sample Davwhametageno36_FD_203165 | JGI IMG/M metagenome (GOLD analysis project Ga0307997, IMG submission 203165) | Marine microbial communities from Davis Island wharf, Antarctic Ocean - #36 | ecosystem: Environmental > Aquatic > Marine > Unclassified | place: Antarctic Ocean: Davis Island wharf... | reverse complement strand
TTGGAGGAGGAGGAGGAGGAGGAGGAGGAGCGTGTAGAGCGTGGTTGTTGGTTGTCGGTGGGACGTGTCGGTGTTTCAATGCCCTTCATAAAGTTGGCGGTCTCGTTAGCAGCGTTGGCCGCTTTCGTCGCGGCTTTCGTCGTTGCCTTGGTCGTCTCCGTGACGGCCTTGTTCACGACGCTCATGAAATTTTTCATCACGGCGCTGATGCTTCGTCTTTTCTATTGCCAAGCTTAGTGCGCGTGAGACTCACACACAGCAAGCGCGCTACATGTACACAACGCCAACATGTTCGCGGAAGTTCGTGTCCAAGTTTTCGATTTATGGGCCCATTCACATATTATCGCCGCCATTTCCCATTCACCACCAAACTTCTCTCACCGATACCATGTCACGGGAGTTCTGCGCGGAGCTTGAAGACGACAGTCTCCCCTCACCAGCCTCTGCCTCCAACGGATCAAATCTTCTGGCTCAACTTCAGGATGACTGCGTTGGACATGGAGTACCGTTCAACACACCTTTTGGTGTCAAAAGAATGGTGTACGCTGATTGGACGGCGAGCGGGAAGGCACTCCATTTCATTGAGAAGCATATTACGGACGACGTGCTCCCATTCTACGGCAACACGCACACTACGACCTCCGTCACTGGTCTCCAGTCCACATGTTTCCGCCACGAAGCCCGCCAAGTCGTGGCGCAGTCTGTCAACGCCAACACGCGTACCGATGTTGTTTTGTTCGTCGGGAGCGGAGCGACGGGTGCCGTGAATCGTCTTGTTCATGTTCTTGGGTTGCACCTGCCACTTCCACCGGACCACAACCCAAACGATCGCCCAGTGGTGTTTGTTGGTCCACATGAGCACCACTCTAATCTTCTTCCGTGGCGCGAGTCGTCGGCAGAAGTTATTGTGGTTGGTGAGGATGAGCTCGGAAGGTTGGACGTACATGATTTAGGGGAAAAATTGTTGAAGCATGCTGGTCGTAAAGTGAAGATTGGTACGTTCGCTGCGGCATCCAATGTCACAGGCATTCTGGCTCCCGTGGATCAAGTCACGGCACTCCTCCATCGGCATGGTGCTCTGTCTTTTTGGGACTACGCGACGGCAGCACCGTACGTCGATGTCAATATGAATCCTTTGATTGTTGGTAAGGATCGTACGTTAGTCAGCAAGGATGCCGTGTTTATCTCTCCTCACAAGTTCGTGGGTGGTCCCAACACACCAGGTGTCCTAGTAGCCAAAAAGAATTTGTTCACAAACAAGACACCAGCTGCACCTGGTGGTGGCACGGTGTTCTACGTGACGAACGACGATCATCGATATTTATCCAATCGCATTGAAAGAGAGGAGGGAGGAACACCAGATGTTATTGGTTCTATTCGTGCTGGTCTTGCGTTTCATATCAAAAGTTTGATTGGAGTGTCAATGATTGAGGAAAGGGAGCGTGTCCTTTGGGAACGTGCGCGCGACGTGCTGTCGTCGGAGCCTAACATTGTGCTGCTTGGAAATCTCGAAGCAGCTCGTCTACCAATTCTTTCCTTTTTAATACGTTGTGGATCAACATCAAAATTTCTTCATTACAATTACGTATGTGCACTTTTAAACGATTTGTATGGAATACAATCGCGTGGTGGTTGCCAGTGCGCGGGTCCATACAGCCAGCGTCTCCTTGGAATGGATGCTGCCACCTCGCAAGCGTTTGAGTCGTCGCTCCTGGACAAACAGGAGTTTTTACGCCCAGGATACTCTCGCCTGAGTCTCACGTACTTTATGAAGGAGGAGACTGTTCATTATATATTGAACGCAATGATAATGATTGCCAAGTACGGATGGCGTCTTCTTCCATTGTATCGATTGAATGCAAAGACTGGAGAGTGGAAGCATCACAGTCGGATGACAAAGTTTCTTGATCGAATTTGGAGCACGCGCGTTGCACTGAGTCATTTGACCAGCAAGAGTGCAACAACTGCCGCAGGTCCTTCCTCCTTCTCCTCTTCTTCCTCTTCTTCCTCTTCTTCCTCTTCTTCCTCTTCTTCCTCTTCTTCCTCTTCTTCCTCTTCTTCCTCTTCTACCACGAACATGTCGTCTTGGATGAACGCAACGACAGCAGAGGTAGAGATTCTTCTGAAATCTCCACAAAAATTATCGCTGCAAGCGACTAGCGAGCTTCTGCCAGGAAACGAGGAGCTCCACTGGTGTGTCTTTCCCATTGAGGCTGCTGCCGCACTTCGAAATGGCATTGATTTGGGACGTGATGCTTCCTTGTTGCAATCCTCCTCTGCTGCATCAATGACCAAATCTCCACCACCTCCTCTTGCACCAGAAAGATATGAAAGGAACTCCAAGAGGGATTTCAAAGGACAAGGAGGAGAAATTGCAACAGGAGGAGGAGTTGCGCCTGCTGCCACGTCAAGCACACTGAAACGACCTCGTGATGATAGCAGCTCGTCTAAGTTTGCACCACAGCCAGAGAAATCTCCCTCTTCTTCTTCCTCTTCTTCTTCCTCTTCTTCTTCCTCCTCCTCCTCCTCCTCCTCCTCCTCCACCGCTACCGCCACCACCACCACCACCACCACCATACTCTCGGCCGAGGAGCGCGCTGCGAAGAAGACCAAGTTCACACTGCGGACGACGGACGCATCGGCACCTGCTAGTGCTGCTGCGCGCATGGAGAAGCTTTCTGCTACGACGGCAAGCATTCAAAAGACAGCAGTCGTTGCAAAACTTTTTCCAAAAGTACCAAGAAAAATATTACGAAATGTAGGAAAAGCAATGGCTGATTGGGATATGTTGCGAGAGGGTGATCGTGTGTTGCTCGGTCTTTCAGGTGGTAAGGATTCACTCGCACTGCTGCACGTTCTGCACTCGCTCCAACAACGATCTCCTATCAAATGGGACTTGGCTGCGGTCACTGTCGATCCTGGTACAGATGCGTTTGATCCTTCACCACTCATTCCTTACATGAAATCACTCAACATTCCATATTTTTTTTTGAGCGAAAGAATTATTGATCGTGCGAAAGTTTCCATGCAGGGTAACTCCATTTGCTCTTACTGTGCAAGAATGAAGAGAGGATCACTGTACAGCTGCGCGCGCAAGAATGGTTACAATGTGCTGGCACTAGGGCAGCATTTGGATGATCTTGCAGAGAGTTTTATCATGTCGGCGCTGCATAATGGGCAGGTGCGTACAATGAAAGCACACTACACGAACGATGACGGCGACGTACGTATTATTCGTCCATTGGCGTATGTGAGAGAATCAAATTTAAAAGAATTTTCTTATTCGGCAAAACTTCCTGTCATTAATGAAAATTGCCCGGCATGTTTTGAGGGACCTAAGGAGAGGCATCGTGTGAAGAAATTATTGGCACAAGAGGCTAATTTATTTCCTGGAATTTTTGGTAATATGAGAAATGCCATGCTTCCTTTAATGGATGCAAAAATTTATCATGACATGGCAGAGATCAGAAAAACTATTGAGATCAGGAACGAAAAAAGAAATGAGAAAAAAAAATATGCCGGTAGTACCAAAGGAAACAGCAAGCAGCAGCAAAAATTGAATGCGAATAAGCAAGATGGTGTGTTGGTGGAAGAGAAAGACGTGGAAATGACCACGGTCAGCAGCAGCAGTAGTAGTAGCAGCAGCAGCAGCAGTAAATAGAAGGTAACAGAACAGTGCACTTTTGTGTACCAAGGTACATTTCTAGTTCAATTACATCCCCAATTATTTGAAGAGCGCATCTCTAAAAATCAATTTTTCTCTTTTTAAAAATTATCTTGAGCTCCTTTTTAATGTATGTATCCTTCCGAAGGTGGACGAAGAGCAGATTGTAGCTCGGCCATAATATTCAGCGATGGACGCATTGAAGGCGTTGGCTGTGTGTTCATGTTGTGGTCGACCACATTCGCTGATGACACTGTGACGCTACTTTTCTTTTCATCTTCTGGCTTCACCTCCTGTTTACCAGCAACATCTTCTCTTTCCACCTCTCCTCTCTCTCTCATCTGCTCATCCTTTGTCTCTGACCATCCTGATCGATCAATCTTCCTGACCATTTCAGGCAACTTTTCACGATTCGTCAGCACTGTCGATAGCTCGTCGTTCAAATGAACACGCGTCGTGCGCTGTTCAGAAGAAGAATCTCCTCCAGTTGATTTAACCCCGTCAGATTCCTCAACACTTTTTGTTCTTCGACTCCTTGGTACTTTTTTGACTGCCACTGCCTCAAATACAGAAATGTGATCAGATGATTCTGACAGCATCTTCTCCGTACTACTCCTTTTGGACATTTGCTTCTCCTCTGCACTTTTTGATGATTCTCTACAGTCACCTGTTTGCTTGTTTGCCGCCTCCTCCTCCTCGGTTGTCGATAACTGCTCGGAACAATCGTGGTGTAGTGTCATTCCCATCGATGTCGCTGTTCTTGTCAAACCTTCTTCAATTGCAATCCATCTCTTCATTATTTCCTCTCGACTCTCTAACCACATTTCTTTTTCTCGTGCCACTCTGTTTGCAAGCTCTTGCCACCTTGCTTGTTTTTGTTTGAGATCTTTCCTCTCAAGCTGCTGCTGCACCATTTCCTCATCGTCATGGACAGACTCGGAGATCTGGATTGACTCAGAGACCAAGTCGTATGTGTCTTGACTCAGTCGAAAGAGCGAGATTGAAACATTGTCCAACAAGCTTCTCAGAACGCTTACAGTACCACTAACTGGTAGCGACCTTTGAACAGCTTTCAGCTTTCTTTTGCTTGCTGTTGTTGCTGCCTGTTGCTCTTTTCTTTTGTCACCTATCATTTGTACACGTTTTATTGTTGCAATGTTTTCTCCTTGGACGGCATTCACTAACGTCTGGCCAAGCATCTGCACGTGTCGAAATGTTTGAACAATCATCTCCTCAGAACTAGTCTTGATCAAATCAGCACTATCACTACGGAGGCGCTTCTCAGCAAGCAGCTTTTTGTTGCTGGAGTACCAACAGCTGAGTTCCTCTAATAAGTGTGTGGTTCTTGCTAGAGTTTGATTCAAAGATTCAATGAAAAGATTTTCTTTTTCCAGCATCTCTGCTGAGGACTGAATGGATTCTTCCTTTGCTTCCGAAGAAGAAGAAGAAGAAGAAGAAGAAGAAGAAGAAGAAGAAGAAGAAGAAGAAGAAGAAGAAGAAGAAGAAGGACACGATGATGCAGGTTTCATGCGGAGAGTTTGAACCACCAAGCTCAAGCGCGAGTTCATTTCCGTAAGTACTGTGTGAAGAGTTTGACGCAGTGGCTTGCATTGAAAAGTATTGGAATAAAATGCTTCACTCCTCTCAATTCTTGCAATTGGTGGAAGACTCTCTGACAAAGAATAGCCACGAACTTGAAGCTCAGCGTGCTTAATCAGCTTCAGACTTTGTCGAGCAGAGATCTCAACACCACTGACTTCTTCTAATAACACATGCATGTTTGCTGCTGCTGCTGCTGCTGGTGGTGGTAAGTTTGAGATTCCATGCTTCTGGTTCTCTTGTTGTTTCTCTGCTGCTGAAGATTGACACAACAAGAAAATGAAAATGATGACGACGACGACGACGACGACGACGATACTCTGCAAGAAAAACGAGTCCAGCAGTGTGTGATGATGATGATGGCCGTACCAGGCTGCCATGAGCATAGCGAATAATAAAAACACTCCCGAAAGAACGTTGAAGTTCGAGTCTGTCGGGCTGGGTGGGTTGGTGGGTAGTTCTTTTGCTGTGGGAAAGTTGGAATGTGATTCGCTGGATTCGTCGGAACGAACTTTGTCTTCAGAAATTATCATGCGAGGAACAGTAGTATCAAACATTTCGTCATCATCGACCTCGTCCAGATAACTTGCCAGCACTGAACCCGAGCGAGTATATAATTTCGTCTTCATTTTTCAAGACATCTTGTAATTTGTTACCTTGAAGTCGGATCGGGTAAGTTGGCTTTTTCTGAAAAAATTACTAGTAATGGTAGAAAAAATTAGCAAAAATATTGCAATTCCAGGAATCCTGGAATCTGTCGGTTTCGCGTCGAAACTCCCAGCAACAAAGCGAACAGAACACAAACTACAGTAAAACTCCCAGCCGTAGACAAAAACAACTATGGCCTCCTCAGCAGCATTCGGTAGTGGTGGCATGACGCCGCGCATGGCTGAAATGCAAGCAATGCTCCAGTCACTCCCTCAAGATGAGTTGGCACGTCTTGTTGCAAATGTATCACCACAAGGCAGTCCTTCCTCCCGTTCCATTTCTCTCGGCAACTCAATGTCACCGACAAAACTTTTGGCACGTGATCCAGGTGCATCCATGCCCCTCGAGCTGATGGAGCACCAAGGCACAGGTGGTGCCGCTCCCAAGTGGGAGAAAAATCCCGGTGCGGATAGTACCACAAAGCATCGCATGCGTCATGCTGCTTCGACCATGTACACTGAACGACAAAAAGTTGACGTACGTGGTGCGCAAGCACAGTACGTAGAAGCTGCCACTCGCAATGGATTGAAGCAGACGTTGGTGAAAGTAGAGGACCCATGGGCTACATCGTACGGCAAATCAATGTCTGGCAAAGACGCTCTCGATGAGTTCATCACAGAAAAGGAGCAAAAAGCAAATGCTGAAATGGAACTTCACTGGGGTGCCGAGTCAGGAAACAGGAAAGTTGACACCGGTCAAGTTGACAACGTTGAAAATGCATTGCGAACAAAAATTGAAGTTTTCAGTGGATATCGAAACAACCCTCTGCAAACGTTAGCAAAAATATTTGTAGACTTTGATGCAAACAAGAATGGATTCATGAGTTGCGATGAGTTTGTTGGTGCAATTTCACTCAAGCTTAACTTTGGTGAGTACAAGAACGAGCTTCGCTCTTTGTTCAAAAGATACGATTTAGACAGTAGTGGTGAGCTTTCGAACGAGGAGTTCATTACGTCGCTGTTCTCTAAAGGTGACAAGGGACGAAAAGTTCTTGGCAAAGTTCGTGAAGTATTGGCTCTTCGTGCTGGTGGTTTTACAACGCTAAAAGGCATGGGTCGTCAGTTTCGTACTATGGACAAGGACAAATCTGGTGCTCTTGATCAGCAAGAGTGCTATCGTGGTTTGAACATGTTGTGTCGTGCTTTCAAGCTGCAGCTTGAAAAGCCTGCTGCTGATCGACTGTTTATGTTGTTTGACGTTGATGGCAATGGTACTATTGCATACGAAGAGTTCATTAAGGCGTTGCGAGGTAAAATGAACAATCGTCGTATGGATTTAATACGAATGGCATTTGAAAGTTTTGAAAAAGATAATTGGAATCGTGTCACTCTCAAAACAATCGGCAACCACTACGATGTTTCCATGCATCCCTCCGTTCTTAATGGGAAAATTACACCCACTGAAGCTCTCTATGAGTTCATGAAAAAGTGGGACAAAGATGGAGATCACACCGTGACAGAAGAGGAGTTCATAGAGTACTACGAATGGATCAGTCCCAGCATCGATAATGATGATTATTTTGAGCTGATGATTCGTAACGCTTGGCATATTAGTGGTGGTTCAGGTTGGATGGCCAACACGTCTTGTCGACGTGTTTTAGTTCAGCATCATGATGGCCAGCAAGAGATTGTAGAAATTAAGAATGATCTTGGATTAGGAAAAGATCCAGAAAAAATCAAACTGGCTTTGATACGTCAAGGTGTGAACAATATTAAAAGCATTAAGCTCACTGGTTAAAAAGTGTTATGAACGTAAACAACGAAACGTACTCTTTCTAAATGAAGGAAAAAGGGGAGAAAAAAATGCAGAGCTCGCAGAGCTTGGCATACTATGCATATATTATATATTATATATATTTATGCACACTTGCAGAGTTTCAATTTCGAAGGATACATCATACATAGCACGTTATAAAAAAATAAGAAAAAACAACATTTTAATTTTAAAAATTATAATGTTTTAAAACTCTATACCTTGTTCTTCTCTTCAAACGTCTACTGGTAGTTCCATCTAGACTAGAACATGCCTTGAGTAGCACGTCTTTTACCGAAGCTATCACTCTGATGCTGGCGCAACTCTTGAGCCAATCCATGACCACCGCCACCAGACTTTTCTAACATTTGCAGCAGCCCTTGCATTTTGTCTGGATTCATTCCTCTTCCACCATCGCCCATTCCACCACCACTCATCCCCCGCCCTCCCCCACCACTGCCACTCCCACCACCAAAATTTGGTACATCAGCTCCAAACATGCTGGCCATGCTCGGAACTACTGGTCGACTTCTTCGCTTGTACACTTGATACATAAACACAGCGACGAGCACCAGCACCATAATTGGTCCTCGCAACCATGCTACGCTGAACGCGTCCGAGGCAACAGGCTCGTAGTAGGGAACAAGTAGTCGGTGCAAGGTCAACTGAGCAGACTCTGATTTCACACTTCGTTTGCGCTTCTTTCCTTCTGGTACCAATGATTGTTCTACGAGCACGATAGTTGCTCCGTTCGACAATGGCATGGAACCGTCAACGGTAGTAACACCCGCAGAGAGCATACGGCGGGCGCCTTTCCTGCCGTTTGTTGCTCCAGTGATGTTGTGGTCGAAGCTCCACAGCATGCTGGGACTTCGTTTCCATACCTCCGTAGTATTGTACGCCACGCTGAAGCCAGATTCAGAAATTCCTATGACAGCACCTTGTACTGTGTACACATCCACGTTGGAAGGTGTAGCATCATTACCAACACACGGCAGCTTGTACAACAGAGCACATCGTGAGAATCCACCTTTTTTTCCACCAACCGGTGCTGATCTGCGGGCACCTTGTCGATAGGTTGTTCCTGTCGTATCAAATACTAAAATTTCACCATTGCTTGTTCCAGCGTAATAAAATTGCCGACGCATGCAATCTTTTGCAATGCTGGTAATTGGATCAGTTGTACCCTCACAATCATGTGGCAGTGGCTTTGGATTGGGTGGCATAACAAAACGAAGGGTACCACCAATTGCAAATGTCGACGGTTCGGAACGCAATCCAGGCAACATTGCGCCGATCTTGTAATCATACATGTTTGCTGAATCAAGGTTCAATGAAAATTGAAAACCAGTGGTACCGTTGCGCAACAACATGTGTACCTCTCCGATTGCATCTGCAACGACAATCATATCATGATATCGAGCACGCTTAATGCCAATACCAACAATAGCAACTTTACCAGGTGTTTGAAAAATTTCATCTTCGAACGCAACTTTGATGTCGAGACCGTCTTTCCTCCAACCTGTTGTTTTTTTGATTACTCTGCCGTTTCTATCTCTTGGAGGGTACATGCGGCCTGCAACGTAGCGTCCCAGTTGATACAACGTGCTGTTATGAACCTGAACAATACCTTCGCGATCGGCTGTTGCTATGAATGGATCACGTGAGCTTAAACTGCAAGCAACATGCGTGACAGTGGTCTTGTGCCGTTCTAACGAGTGAGTGAACAGTTCATCACCCGCGTTGTTTTGGAGTGAAAGAAACTGCCCATTTGCTGTTGCATTCTCACGAGTGAAAACAATGACATCGAATGTTCGAACAGCTGTTTTCGTGCGTGCGCGATATTTGGCACCACCACCTCTTTGTGGAATGCCAACGACTTGAACAGTCGTAATGATGCCGTTCACGTTCTGAAGGCTTCGTTTCGCCATGTATCTGCTGGCAGACTTGGATTGAATCGGCACAACTAGCGCACTGCCACTGTTGCTGTCCCTAGCACCACATACTTGCGATGACTGTGTGCGTGCGTTGATATCAGCAACAATAGCATCGATAACTTCCGGTTGTGAGTGACCACTTTTTAGTCCTTGGTGAAGGTGACGAAGGACGCTTAATTTTTTTTGATATTGTAAAATAAGGCGTTCCGTTGTGGCGAGCTCCTCGGACAGCACTTCAACAGCTGTGGGGATGGATGACACGGAGCTGAGAAGGAGGAATAAACCGAAGAGAGCGCAAAGAACATTCTGCATGAGACCTGAGAAGTGGTACATCTTGGCACGGCACGGTTGTTTGAATTGAAAAGTGAAAGTGAAGTGAAGTGGATGGGATGGGATGGGAGGGAAAAGTTTGCAAAAGAGCTTAGCTCTTTATTTCAGAATTGCCAGCTGATTATTCCGTTTTACCAAGGAAAATCAAACTTCCTGGACTCCAAATAAAACAAAACTAACACCACACCACAATCATACCACGCGCACGCCACGCGCCGACATCGTTATCCCTACACGACCTACTCTCCTCTCAATCAAACCATGGCAGCACCAAAGTAATTACCCTTGCACAATCACACTTTTTACCAAATCATGTCAAATCATAATTTTGTGGAGACACACTTGAATCAACAAGGTGTCACTGGTTGGGTGCTCCGGGTCGGTCTGTATCGTGCATTGAATATTCTCAAAGCTGATATGTTTGGTAAGTCTGACCCCTATGTAGTTGTCTTTGTCAACGGCATTCGACGCATCAAAAGTCGTGTGGTGAAAAGAACGCTGAGCCCACATTGGGAGCAAGTGTTAGAAATTGCTCTCACGAAAGATAATCTTGGTGCGAGCTCTCTGACCTCTTCGTCCATGGCTATAGCTTTGTACGACATGGACGTTGGTACGCATGATTTTTTAGGAGCAGTGGAATTAGCCGGAGAAAAATTTATGGCAGTGGCCTGCCAGCCTCTGGATAATCTACCACCATGGGAGGTGACAGATTTATCACGCGTCCAGGATTATACACTCGGGAATGTTGAACCCTTCCCTAGAGTTAATGCCAAGGGTAAAGTATCATTTTGGGCCGAGCTCAAACTTGACCACGAATCTACAATTCTACTAGCAGCTATTAAAATTCAAGCTGCTCGACGTGGTCAGACAGCACGCACAGTAGCAACACGAGAAAGTGCAGCACGCAACATTCAACGTATTCGAAGAGCACAGTCTGGTCGACGAAAGTATGAGAAAACAGAATTTGCATACATGGCATTTAGTGTTGCATGCTCTCATTTAAAAAGATGGATTAAATGGAATAATTTGACGTTGGCGGAAGTATTTTCTGAGCTTGACATTGATGAGTCAGGACAGTTGACATCACAAGAAATTTTTGATTTTTTTCAAACTCACCCTTCTGTTGAACTTGCACATCAAGACATTGAGGCAATTATTCACCACATGGATCCAAACAATGATGGTGAAATCACAATGGACGAATTTTTGACGACAATTCATCACAGCGACGAAGTCGGTGACAAAATTAAATTAAGATGGAAGAATCATTTGCATGAAAGAGAGCTCATGATGCGAGTAAAGGACATGGGACTTGCTTGGAGAAAGGGTGCTAGCACAAAAGACGGAAGTGTGGGTACGGAGCTGCAATCAGGAAGGAGACGACGCAACTCTCGTTGGTCTGCTGAATTTGAATTAATGAAAGCAATGTCTATAAAAAAAGAACAAAATCACACAAGAAGCAAGCTCCAAGGTGAACAGCGACGCGAAAGATTGCATTCAGACTGGAGAAAAGAATCGAAACGTCGAATTCGTTCACATTATGTGGATCGAAAGAAACTCAAGCTGAGACTGTTAAAAGAACACAGTGACTATCTTCAGAGAGATGATGATGATGATGTTGGAGCTGGTGAGTTGTATGGTCTCGGTGATGACGATGAGGATTCAGGTGAGTACGATCAACCGCGACGTCCTCCTGGTGTTGGTCCGTCAAATACATCACCGAACGCCGCAAGACGTCCAAAGCTGGTGTTCACCACTGGACAACCAGCAAGACCAAAGAGCCCCTCGGATGTGCTCAGTTCGTTTAACTACTGGGAGCGCATGGTTGAGAAAAAGTCAAAGAAAGTCTTCTATTGCAATTGCAACACACGAGAAGTCCAATGGAAATTACCGAAAGATGGGAAAATATGGCCGCCACCACCACCTGAAGAAAAAGAGGAAGAACCACGTGTTTCACCTTTTTCAGAATTTAAAGAGTTTCAAGCAAAGCCCAGAACAAATTACAAACGAAATCGTATAAATCTTGACGAAATGTATGAGTCTGATGAAGAGGATCCGAGGAGTGGCTCAGTCTCACCCATAAGTCCAGAAGATATTCAAAGTTTAGATCGATTGGCATATCAAATGGAAAATTTTGGGTCTTTACGTTGGGACGAATTGAAAGCGGCAGTTGATAGTTGCAGTGAAGACGATGAGTATGACTATTATGACAACGACGAGGATGATTACGAGGAGGAGTACTATGAGGAGGAGGATGGGAACGAGTACTCTCCTGCAGTTTCACCAAAAGCAGTGCACGAGAAGAGAACAATGACAAAAGTAGAAAATAGACGAATCTCTCACGACATCCAAGCACAAGAACAGGAGAAAATGAAAAGACGAATAGACAACAGAACAATCAATCATGATGTCCAAGCAAAAGAACAGAAGAAAATGAATGAAAGACTTGAAAAGAGAAATAAAAAGAAGCAATTGTCAATTTCTACTTCTAGGTCGCAAGACACAGTCTCGATGGTGGCTGCAACACCAGAAGTTGACGAAACAAGAATTGAAACAAAAGTGGGCACCAAGGTTCAGGAGACTACTGCTGCAACACCAGCTGCGACACCAGCTGCGACACCAGCTGCGACTCCTGCTGCAACTGTGGCGACTCCTGCGGCAACTCCAGCTGCGGTCGGTGAAGCCAAAAGTGAAACGAAAGTGGAAACCAAGGTTCAGGAGACTGCCACTCCAGCTGCCACTCCAGCTGCCACTCCAGCTGCCACTCCTGCTGCCACTCCTGCTGCGACTCCTGCTGCCACTCCTGCTGCCACTCCTGCTGCCACTCCTGCTGCCACTCCTGCTGCCACTCCTGCTGCCACTCCTGCTGCCACTTCTGCCAAGTTAGGCTCGGTAGATTACACAAAAGGTATGAATATTCTCCCCAGTGACGAAAATCTTCGCGGTTTCATCCAGATTATCAAAAAAGAAGTTGCACGAGAAGAGAGCCATACAAACCCAACACCACCGCAGACACGAGAGCTAAAGGCACAGTTCATGGCGCTAGCAGAGGCGGTACATGATAAAGCAACGCTCGAACGCTACGGCATTTTTGCGGATGTCAAAACAATAGCAGATCAAAGTCCAAATAAGAAGATTAAAAAGTATGCCGATGCTGTGCGCAACCACTGGAAAGAAGTGTTTGAAATGTAATACAGCTGTAAAATATCATATTATCATATTATTATGTGTGCACGCATCACATCGCATTACACAACGGAAATATAGTAGGTTAATTAAAACGGAAATAAGAATATAATTTTCATAAAGTTAAAAAAACTAAACAACTGTGTGAATGAATACCCTGTCGTTATTTTTATATATATAAAATTATATTATTATATTATTATATTTAAATATAAATTATATAATTATAATATAATTTTTAAATATAATTAATTTATTTTATTTATTTCAACCAGTCAGCAACCTGATCGCGAATCGTTTTCCTTGCATCCAGAACCGTCTGCTGGCTGCAATCAGACAATGGATGCGTCCATGCGTGGTGGCTGGCACCCTTGACGTACAATATTGGTTGGCCAGGCAGCGCAGTGTTAACACTGAGACCATGCCAAGGATCAACCTCGCCATTCACCCACAACACACGTGATCCAGACGGAGTGTCAGAACCGTAGTACAAATTTGTTTGGTTAATATTTTCTTGCACGGTAGAGGGCTCAATATGAAACTTATCTTTGCAGAAAGACATTTCGTCCGCCAACAAATCTAATCCACGTGTGTACATGCATTTCGATCCAACGTCACACGTTTGATAAAAACCAAACTCAGTGCAGGTCTGCCACGACCAAAAATCCCACACACCTGGCATCGCTTGCTGGATCCCACGACTACCAGCACGACCTCCTCCACCAGCGCTCATCTCTAAAATCTTGCTGAAACTTTTGCTGGCACGCTGACCCTTGGTGATAACGGCAAGTCGCGCAACCTCATCACCGAGAGCCTCGTTCACCATGGTCTCACAGATGAGCTGAATATTGCTGAACGGTGCGGTTGACATGGGATCGTTGCCTTGTGATGGAAAGTACGCAACACCCTCGCCAGCAAAACTTCTTGCGTTCGTCGCATTTGCCAGCCACTCAGAATCTTGTCCAGTTTCAAAGAGAGACGTCAAGTATGCTCTCCCCTGAGATCCTTGGAGCATCGTTCCAATCGAGGCGTGCCCCTTGGTAATGGCAGACGTGCAGTTCACGGAGCCACCCACCATTTCAACGCTGTATGCATCCGCAGCAATGTCGTTGTACTCTTGCATCTCCAGCTTCGCATGGACGGGAGCGCTAGAGGAGACAGCAGCGTGAATTAAATGTGGAAATTTTAAACGTGTCCAAGCAGCAAGCATACCTGGATACGATCCACCAAAGGAGATCCACTTGTTTGCTGTCGTGAGGGCATACTTTTCAACGACATACTCGTGAAAATTTGCAATGTCGGAGAGTGCTTGATGTGAGCTCAAATATTTCATGTCAACATTTGGATTCGAAGTAAAGGCGGTGATTGGACAGTCGAGAAGTGTCGAAGAGGAGATCTGGGAGACCTGCTGCTCATTCGTTGTCGACGACGCGTGACATCCGTAGTATCGGTGTTGAATGGCAATCATGAGAGCACCCGTCTCCTCTAAATACTCGGCCGCGTTGGAGCAGTGGACGCTATCAACAACGACGCTGCCATCAAAAGCAGGTCCCTCCCCACCCACGCAAAGGAAAATTGGACTGTTCGTGGACGGACCCTTCCAAAAAGTATCGTTGACATAGTAGTACTGTCCCCAGACGTTGGCATTGGTACCATCAAAATGATCCTGGCGCTGCTGATCAAAGATTTGAGGAGAAGGGTAAGTGGTTGCAACAGCGCTGGTGACGGTGGCCATGGTGGTGGCAGCGGCAAGCAGTGATTTCATACTAGTAGTGGAAGG
>Ga0307997_10000752_pt1 | contig 14986 bp, 14 predicted proteins | sample Davwhametageno36_FD_203165 | JGI IMG/M metagenome (GOLD analysis project Ga0307997, IMG submission 203165) | Marine microbial communities from Davis Island wharf, Antarctic Ocean - #36 | ecosystem: Environmental > Aquatic > Marine > Unclassified | place: Antarctic Ocean: Davis Island wharf... | reverse complement strand
TCGGTGCTCGCGATGGTGATACCCTACGCGCTGTGATTAAAAAATATCCGTCTCGCCGTTTCACGTTTGCGGGTGTGTTGAAATATTCTTCCCAAAACTATTTGATGCGTCACTGGCTGATGTCGCAAGGTATTGATCCAGATCATGATGTAGACATGGTCGTGGTTCCACCACCGCAGGTGCATGGCTGTTTAAAGCATGGCTACCTGGACGGCTATTGCGTCGCTGAGCCATGGAGCTCGATTGGTCTGCTTCAGGGGATCGGGTGGTGCACGACACTCACATCGGACTTCTCGCCCATGCACCTCGAAAAAGTATTTTTGGTGCCGCAGGCATTTCATAATGAAGATCCTGAGCGGCACTCTGCATTGCTGCGGGCGCTGTATAAAGCAGCGCGCTACTGTGACGATCCGCAGAACCGAGAGCATCTCGCGGAGGTGCTTTCAGCAGACGTTTATGTCGGTGTTTCGGTGAAGGCTTTAAGTAACGCGCTCGTTGGTCCGTTTGCGATGGGCAAAGACCGACATGTCCCCGCGAATGACGCGATTGTCTTTCATCGCAATGATGCGAATCGCCCGACTGAAGCAAAGGCCCGGTGGGTCTTGGATGAAATAGGGCTTCATCAGTTACAGCCGGAGGGCACTGATTTCTCACTCGAAGATATTCGGAACTGCTTCCGCGAAGACATTTATGAAGCCGTACTCGATACCGAAGTTTTATCCAGCGATCACTAATCTAATCTCATCTAACCAATACCAAAGAATCCGTAGATATGAAAAAAAATAAAACAATGAATGATCCTTATGATCACACCAAACCATTGGCTATAGGCCACACCCATCAGGGTGCTCCGCTCGACGAAGCAAGTAGTGAGTTTGTTCAAAACACTGCGTCTGAGTTTCGCCAAGTCGCTGCATCGAGTTCTAAGCCATGTAATCACACAGGAGCCTGTGACTGTCAGTCGCAAGCTGACGCTCCCGTCGCTGATGGCCACGAAGCAATGGTTGAGAATTTAGTGGAGGAGGCGGTGGTCCGTTCTGTTTTTCCGAATGATATTCAACGTCGTGAGTTCATCCGTCGTGTCGGTAAAGGTGCGGCCGCCGCGATGATCGCATCCTTCATACCTTTGGGTGATATGAAGGCGTGGGCGGCAGATCCGGTGAAGAAGGGGGACCTTGAAAAAACGGATCTCAGCATTGGCTTCATTCCGATCACCTGTGCGACGCCGATTATCATGGCTGAGCCTATGGGTTTCTATGCAAAACACGGTCTCAATGCAAAGGTGCGCCGCGCCTCTGGTTGGGCGATGGTTCGCGACTGGGGTATCAATAAAGAAGTCGACGCTGCGCACATGCTCAGCCCGATGCCACTCTCCATCTCGATGGGTGTTGGTTCACCGCAAGTTCCGTATTTGATGCCAGCGATTGAGAATATCAATGGCCAGGCGATCACGATTGCAAACAAGTATAAAGGGATTGTGAAGGGACCTCAGGATATGAAGGGCTTCCGCTTCTGTGTGCCATTTGAGTATTCAATGCATAACTATTTACTGCGTTACTACCTAGCTGAAGGTGGTGTCGATCCAGATAAGGATGTGGAAATTCGCGTGGTGCCACCACCTGAGATGGTCGCCAATTTGAAGGCGGGCAATGTCGATGCGTATCTTGCTCCCGACCCGTTCAACCAACGGGCGGTGTATGAGAACTGTGGATACTTATTCAAACTCACTAAAGAGCTATGGGAAGGCCATCCATGTTGCGCTTTCGCGATCTCTCAAGAGTTTGCGACCACAAATCCGAATACTTACAAGGCGCTCTTCAAATCGATTGTCGATGCGACTTACTTCTCGTCAGATCCAGCCAATCGCAAGGCGATTGCCAAAGCGATTGCTCCGAAGAACTACTTGAATCAGCCGGTCACGGTTATTGAGCAGGTGCTCACGGGTAAATACCTCGATGGTCTCGGTAGCGTGAAAAATGTGCCGGATCGTATCGATTTCGATCCGATGCCTTGGCAGTCGATGGGTAAGTGGATCCTCTCGCAGATGGTCCGTTGGGGACAAGTTGGGCCTGAAATCGACTTTGATGCGATTGCTAAAAAGGTCTATTTGGAAGCGGAATGCGCCGATATGATCACCGAACTCGGATACAAGCAGAAGAAGGCGAACTATGACAAATTCTCTGTCATGGGCAAGCCGTTCACACCGGACGATCCGCTGGGTTATGCGAAAAGTTTCGCGATCTCACGTGTTTAATTAAAAGGAATACTCAACTGACTCATCTCGAATATCATGACACTCGCTAAAATCATATCAAAAGGCAGTAAATATAAGCCTTACCTATTATCACTCGTCATCCTTGGGGTCTTATTGCTGGCTTGGTCCGCTTCGACCAGAGAGCCTGCTTTTGATCCAGCTGGCTACAGCGAGGACGATCTGATGATGCAAGAAATGAATGGTGACATCGTTCGGGATGAGTCGGGAGAGTATATCAATAATCCAGATAAATTGAGCGCGGTCCCTGGACCGGGGAGAGTGTTTGACAAAGCGGTAGACGAGTTGCGGCATCCGTTTGCGAAGACGGGAACGAACGATCACGGCATCGGCTGGCTGGTGATGTATACGCTGCAGCGCTTCCTCGTAGGCTTTTTGTTAGCAACGGTCGTGGCCGTCATCCTCGGTATGGTGATTGGTATGTCGAAGACGCTACTCATGGCGCTCAACCCTTTTATTCAATTGCTGAAGCCGGTTTCGCCACTGGCTTGGATGCCGTTGTTACTTTACACTGTGAAGGACCCGTACATGACTTCCGTTTTGGTGGTCTTCATGGCCTCACTTTGGCCGACTATGGCTAACACCGCCTTTGGTGTTTCGAATATCAAGAAAGATTATCTCCGCGTTTCCGAAATGGTCGAGCTAGGTTGGTTCAGACGCTTCTATTCAGTGATTCTTCCTGCCTCCGCGCCAGCTGTTTTCGCTGGGTTACGAATCTCATTCGGCAGTGCACTCGTCGCGGTGGTTCCTGCCGAAATGCTACTCGGAGAGCTCGGTGTCGGCTACCTGAGTTGGATCGAATGGAATAACCTAGATATCGCCGGGGTGATCTTTGCGATCATGGTCGTCGGTTTCGTCGGCTTTTTACTCGACTACGGCCTCTCGAAAATAGCCGAACGCTTCACCTATACTGAGTCCTAGCTCCTGCACGGCCCTGTTAACACAAACCACTTATTTATTATGTCATACTTAGCAGTTGATCACGTTACAAAAATTTATCCGTCTCTAGAGCCAGATGCCAAAAAAGGCGATGAATTCGTCGTTTTTGAAAATATCAATTTCACCGTCGAGAAGGGCGAGTTCGTCTCTATGATTGGCCATTCTGGTTGCGGTAAAAGCACCTTGTTGAACATCATGGCGGGATTCGACCAAGCCACGACGGGCGGCATTATTCTTGATGGTAAAGAAACATCGAAACCTAGTTTGGACCGGATGGTGGTGTTTCAAAATTTTGCCCTGATGCCATGGAAGACCGCTTACGAAAATGTCGCGCTGGCCGTGCGCCAGAGTCATCCGCAGTGGAACAGGGCGGAGATTAAAGAGTGGACGATGAAATATCTGCAGATGATGAACCTTGAGTCTGCTGCCAACCGTCGTCCGTCGATGCTTTCGGGAGGCATGCGCCAGCGTGTGGGTCTTGCCCGTGCGTTTGCTGCCGAGCCTAAGATACTATTGTTAGATGAGCCATTTGCACAAATCGACGCGCTCACCCGCGGTTCGATCCAGGAAGAATTACTCCGGATGTGGGAGGCGACAAACAGCACTGTATTCATGGTTACTCACGATGTGGACGAGGCGATTTTGCTGTCAAATCGCATCGCGATGATGAGCAGCGGGCCGCATGCGGAACTCGCGGAAATGGTTAATATCGATATCCCGCGGCCTCGTGTGCGCTCCGAATTGATCGACGATCCTAAATATATGCAGATCCGAAATCACATTATCAAATTCCTCGTCAGTGGCGAAACGGTCTAGAGCGAACAAACACCAAAAAAAGAAACTAAAATTAAGGCAGTCTAAATTGCCGATTTAACCAGAAACATACACACAAAATATTATGAACAAAATAGAAATGACCGAAGCCATTATTGTCGCAAAAACTACTAAAGGCGTGAGCTGGTTGGAGATTGCACAAGTCGTTGGCCTTTCCGATGTATTTACGACATCAGTCGCGCTTGGCCAAAATAGTTTGGTGCCAGCGGATGCGGCCAAGATGGCTGGATTTCTGGGGCTTTCCCCCGAAGTTGAAGCACAGATTTCAGTCTGCCCGATGAAGTCGATGGATGCAGATGTCGTATCAAAAGATCCATTGATCTATCGATTTTACGAAATAGCGTATGTCTATGGTGGTGCGATTAAGGAAGTGATCCATGAGAAATTTGGTGACGGCATCATGAGTGCGATCGACTTCACCATGGATATAGATAAGCAGGAAGATCCTAAAGGAGATCGTGTTATTGTGACTATGAATGGCAAGTTCTTACCTTACAAAAAGTGGTAAGTTCTCTGGCAGACCACCTGTAGCAGTTGGTTTTAACCACTTTGCCTAATCTATGGCTTAGGCGTAACTGAGACAAATCGGTGAAAAAACCATTCGATGTTACTGCAGAGCGAAATCAGCTCCTGATTCCATCACTGGACGCGTAAAATTAACTTTTGCGCGTCCTGTTTTTGATTTTAATCTGTGGAATGCGTGACTTCGAAATTTGCGCTCGTCCCGTACTTTTAATCCCACCCAATGCTGAACTGTAATTAATCGAGAGCGGCCCCAGCATATTATTTCGAACCTGTGAACGACCCAAGCAATCAATGACATCTAAATTTGAATCCCGCCCTCCATTTCCGCCCTTCACTGCCGAAACTGCTATTCAAAAAGTGAGAATTGCCGAGGATGGTTGGAATGGTCGAAACCCCGATAAAGTGGCGTTGGCTTATACTGGTAGAAGTGTATGGCGAAATCGCTCTCAAACCTTAGTTGGGCGACATGCGATCGTCGACTTTCTGACTGAGAAATGGTCGAAGGAGATGGAATATCGCTTGATTAAAGAATTGTGGGCTTTTGAAGGGAATCGTATCGCTGTGCGGTTCGCCTATGAATGGCGCGACGTGTTTGGGCAATGGTATCGTTCTTATGGAAATGAAAACTGGGAATTTGATGAAGACGGGTTAATGGAGCGGCGTATCGCGAGTATTAACGACTTAGCTATTAGAGAGTCAGATCGTCTATTCCATTGGCCACAGGGGCGTCGGCCGGAGGATCACCCCAGCTTATCTGATCTCGGCTTATGAATACTTTAGTCTTTCTCCAAAATATTAACATCAAAGAGGTGGTCGTCTTGATGGCGATTGTAGCACTCTTTTTCGGGGCCAAGCGGTTACCCAGCCTAGTGCGTTCAATTCGGCAGTCTGTCGGGGAATTTAAGCGCGGGGTAGCTCCAGCAGTTAAGCAAGGTCCCAAAACTGAAGAGGGTGGCTCACTTCGATAGCAGTATTTCGGCGATTTGACCGTTCAAATCGAGGGTTTCGACTTTGAGCAGTTTCATTCCCGGCAGGCTTTGCTGCATGATGGTATCAAGCGTGCGTAAGTCGGTCGCGGTCTGCTCGAGCGGTTGCCCCTTGTCGATCCAGGTCATTCGATAGCCGACTTCGCCGTCGTTCAAGCGCCTCGCTTTGAACGGTTTGGCTTTTGCCTTCGATTTATTCGGCTGGGTTGTCTTCTTCTTGATTGTTGAAGGCACGACCACTCCGGGCGGGTCGAATGGATACGTCTCTCCGAGGAGGGCATTGATCTGATTCTCCACCGAGTGCACGCGCGCAAACGCAGCTTCCCGGCTTATCAGGAGGCTGTTAATGGCGATGAGCTCTTCGGGAGAGGCCGACATATTGGTGGAAAACGCCTACGCGTCGTCGGTCTTTGAATCGTCTGAGTCAGCGTCGTCGCTGCAATCTTCGGCTGCTGCGGCTTCCTTTTTTGCAACGGGCGCTTCGTCGGATTCTGTTTCAGATGCGTCGGTCAGCTTGGTTTCGGACTTGACCGCTGGCGCTGCTTTCTTTGTCGGAGCAACAGTTGTTGCATATTCAGCAACGGGCATGGGCGGTTCGGGGAATGGGAAGACGCCGTCTTCGCCGACGATTTCGCAGACCTGTGTTTCGAGTTCTGCAATGCGCTGATAGGCGGCTTCGCGTTCTTCGAGGAGTGTGTCGATTTGGATGCGCGCTTCGAGTGCTTGACGAATCGTCTCGGCGTCGCCGCGGAGAATGATCTCGGTCATCGTCAAAGGGACGACTTTCTGTGGTTTCTTAGCCATAGTTTGAATAGTTGGTTCGGTGTTAGTCTGAAATGTTGAGTGGTCGCGAGTTGATCGCGCCAAGATTTAAAGCGTGATAGGGTCAGTCGGTAAAGAAATTCGCAATTTTATTAAAGAGCGCACCTTTGCGTGGGCGTGCGACTGGGGGGAGTTGAAGTGGTTCTATTTTTTTGCCAGGTGCAGCCTCGCTGGCTGCTTGTTGGCGTATACGCTGAGCGAAGGTGGCTTCGGCGGCAAAGAGGACGTTTCGGTCCGGATCTTCCATTAGCGCGCGTAGTTGACGTTCGCTCAGTGTTGAGTTGCCGGCGATTTGCGCACGTACCTTAGTGCTTAGGTCTTGTGTGAGTGCGTTGCGGGCAGACTCATCAAGGCGCAGTGATCGGGCCGCAAAGGCCCGAAGACTCGGACTTTCGTTACTCGCGAGATGCCGGGAAGATTCGGCGCTAAAGTTATCGTATTCGATATCTTGATACGCGATGTGTTCGGCGACGATGAAGGTCGCACGCTCGTTGATCAGTAAGTCGTAGTGTTCTGGTTGCAAGTCGTTGCGGTAGGCGACGAGTAGTGCGATGTCGTCTTCAGGATGAAGGCACAGCTCGCGGATCGTGGCGTCGCTGGCAGCCTCGTTTTTGGCAAGCGCTCGGCAACTGCCGAGGTCATTGGATGCGACGATATGCAGTGCGATGTGCTCGTGGATCGAGTTGTTGGCAGCAAGCCGACGCCGCACGCGTGGCGAGGCGTCTTTGGCAAGAATTCGTTGGATGCTGGCAGGAAGATCGGAATGTTCGGCAAGGAAAATACGATCTCGGGTGTCTTCAGATTGCGCGAGGTAGAGCATTTCGGGCCCCGTGAGTTCGCCGCCCTGCAAAGTCGTTCTACAAACGATGCCGTGTGTCGACAAGCGCAACGCATTCTGCACCGGTGTCGGAAGTGTTTTGGTGCGTCGAAGCAGCAATAATTGCTGATGCAGTAAGTGTTTGTCGGCCCAGAGCTGCAAGAGTTCTTCATCGAGTGAATGGTTCAATATCGCGGCTGCACTGATCAGGGTCTCTTTGCTGTTAGCGAGATGGACGGCGATGTCGATATCTAGATTCTTACGCTCAGTGAGGGCAATGCGCACCGCGGTCGAAGGGTCTTCGGCCAAGATGAACTGGAGAGGGTTGGGCAGGCCGATATTCTGGGCGAGCGCTGCACGGACGAACTCGTTGTCGTCGTTCAGTAGTGTCTGGAATTCCTTGGGCGTTAAATTTGGATTGGCTGCGAGGGCGTAGCGAACGGCTACCTTCGGATGCTTCACCAGACGGCTCAATGACTGCTGTGGGCAACGTGGGTTGCCGGCGAGACCGATGGCGATGTCGACCTTTTCAGGCTCGAGTGAACTTGCGATCTGTTCGGCGAGGTCGGACGGGATCAACGGGTAGTGCGCGAGGAAACTGAGGTAGCGATCTTGATCGTGATACAGTTCATGTAGATCCCGTAAGATGCGGGTCAGCAACGGCGGTTTGCGGTGTGCCTTGACAGTGGCGAGCACGCCGATGTCGTCGATTTGTGCGACGAGGTCTTCGCAGGTCTCTATTATTTGCACCATTCGACCTCCTCTGGAGTGATGAAGACTTCACGCGGAGTGGAGCCGTTTTGCGGGCCGATGTGCATCCGGTCTTCGAGTTCTTCCATGAGCAGCGCGGCTCGGTTGTAACCGATACGCATACGTCGCTGGAGAAAGCTGGTGCTGGCCTTTTGAGTCTCAGCGACGATGAGCAGGGCCTTTTTGAGCAGGGCTTCATCGTCCGCACCCTCAATGCCTTCGATATTCATTTGGGTGCCGGTTTGTGGGTCGCTGGATTCGACGGACGCCAGGTTGACGCGAAACTCTGGCAGACGTTGACCTGACATGTGCTCGACCACTCTCATAATCTCGTGGTCTTCCACCATTGGGCTTTGGATACGGATGAGACGTGAAATGCCAGGTGGATTGAATAAAAAGTCGCCGCGACCGAGGAGGCTTTCTGCGCCTTTGCAGTCTAGGATGGTGCGTGAGTCGACGTTGGACGAAACTTGGAAGGCGATACGCGTCGGGAAGTTAGCCTTAATGATACCGGTGATGACGTTCACACTCGGGCGCTGAGTGGCGACGATGGTGTGGATGCCGACCGCTCGAGACAGTTGCGCAATACGGCAGAGGGATCCCTCGGCATCGCCTTTGGAAGTCATCATTAGATCTGCCAATTCATCAATAATCACCACGGTGAAAGGCATTTTTTTGAAGCCTTCCGCTTCGGCTTTTTGATTGTAGCCAGCGATATTGCGCACTTGCTTTTCGGCAAGCACTTCGTAGCGACGCTCCATTTCAGCAACGACCCATTTAAGTACTTGCACGGCCGGTTTGGCATCGGCGACGACGGAGTGGATCAGATGCGGAATTTGTTTAAAAAGGCCAAATTCCACGCGTTTCGGATCGATCAGCACGAGTTCCAATTCGTCAGGGCGAAATCTGTAGAGCATGCTCAAAATGAGCGTGCTCATACAGACCGATTTACCACTACCAGTCGCACCCGCGATGAGGAGGTGCGGTGCTTTTGCGAGATCAGTAATGATTGGTTTACCCTGAATGTCCAAACCCATGATGAGCGGGATTTCGTAGTCGCACTCGCGCCACGCTTTGGTTTGCAAAATGGTTCGAATCGAAATGGGAACGGAGTTTGTGTTGCCTACCTCAATACCGACAAACGGCTCGCCGGGGATGGGTGCTTGCATGCGAATGCTGGTCGTGGCGAGTGCTAGCGCTATATTTTTTTGGAGAGCGGTGATCGATTCGACGCGCACACCCATTCCTGGTTGCACACGGAATTGGGTGATGCGGGGGCCGATCAAGGCATCGTAAACGTAGGCGTCGATTGCGAAGCTATCGATCGAATCTTGCAGCGCGTTCTTTTGAGATTCGAGTGCTTCGGGGGTGACCAATGTGACGGAAGTGACGTCTGGCTTGTCGAGCAGGGCGATCGTCGGGTGGCGATATTCTGAAATGTCGACGGGTTGCTCAATCGATTCGGACTCAGGTTCTGGTTCGGCGGGCGCGAGCGCGTCATCGGCAGCTTGTTGCGCTTTTTGGTCAGCGATCTCGCGTGCGTGCGGATCTTCACCTGAGAGTTGCGCACGGGTGCCTTCGAGCATTCGCCGGTAGCGGGTGTCGCTATCGTTTAAGAATGTTTTGAAATATTGTGTGCGCTCGTCGCGGTCTTTGAGCGACGCGTCGAGTTCGCCACGCCATTGGGCGAGTTCTGCAGACTCGGCGTTTTGTTCGGCTTGTTCTTTTTCAGCTTCATCGATGACGGCTTCAGGTACGAACTCGTCGCCTTCTGCAAGTTCTTCATCGTCATCGATTTCGTATTCAACCCACTCGTATTCGACTGTGTCGTCCTCCTCATCGTCCGCATTTGTGAAGCTCCCTTTCATTGTCTCAATCGTATCGACCAAGCGGTTGAGGCCAGCCTTCATGAGGCGGAGCGAGCTTCTTTTTCTGGAAAATGGAAGGGGCATATACGGTGTTTAAAGTCTTTAGTGTCAGACTTTTGAGTTGGGAATCTGCTAAGCTGAAAAATCCGTAGAGAGGTTCAAGGCTGAATTTGTTTTTGAGTGAAATAAATGTCGATGCGTCCTACTCCACACGAGGTGAAATGTGGCGTTGGTGCACATGTGCTTGAATCTTTCTTTTTGGTGCTTAGCCGAAGGCATCGGTCGCGGCCTTCAATGGTGGAAGCCCCGACGTCTCAATACAATCGAGCTACTCTGATTCGCTTTCGAGTTCGGCGAAGCGCATGACTTCGTCGAAGGTGGTCGTAGCGTTTTTGATGTGTTCCCAGCCGCTTTGCTGGAGAGAGCGCATGCCTTGCTTGATTGCTGTCTGGCGAATCGCTCGGGCTGAGTCACGTTTGACGATATGTTCGTGAATTTCTTCGGAAACCCGCAAAATTTCAAAAATAGCGACGCGTCCGCGAAAACCAAGTTGGCGGCAGCGTTCGCAGCCGACGGCCTCTTTCGGGAGGTGCCCGAATTGTGCTTCGCTCAGATCGATTCGCATTGCTGTGAGGCAACTCGCGATGTGATTTGCTTCATAATTCGCAGGCTGTGCACAATTTGGGCAGAGGCGGCGCACGAGGCGCTGCGCGATGATCATCTCGACTGAAGACGCGATCAAGAAGGGTTCGATGTCCATATCGACCAAACGGGTGAGTGCACCAGGCGCGTCGTTGGTATGGAGGGTGCTGAGCACTAGGTGTCCAGTGAGCGATGCGCGGATCGCGATGTCGGCGGTCTCGCGGTCACGGATTTCTCCAACCATGATCACGTCGGGATCTTGGCGTAGCACAGCGCGCAGGGAGTTTGCAAAAGTCAGGCCGATGTCGGAATTGACTTGAGTCTGGTTCACGCCGGGGACCTCGTATTCCACGGGGTCTTCGACGGTGATAATGCGCCGCTCAGGTCGGTTGATTAAGCGGATGAATGCCGTCAATGAGGTCGACTTGCCGGAACCCGTTGGACCCGTGACTAAAATGATACCATGCGGAGAGGCGAGGTGGCGTTCGACGTGTTTTTCTTCGTCGGGCGCGAGGCCAAGCTCGCGCATGGAGAGCGGTTTCGACTTTTGATTGAGCAGACGTAGGCTGACACTTTCCCCATACATAGTCGGAAAGGTGGAAATACGAATATCGAGCTCATTGCCGCCAGCGCCGAAGGTGATGCGGCCATCTTGCGGGCGGCGCTTCTCGGAAATGTTGAGCTTCGCCATGATCTTGAGGCGAGAGATGATCGCGCCTTGGAACTTGATCAAGTTGTCCGGCACGCGCACGGCAACGAGTTCACCGTCGATACGGTAGCGAATCTGCAGGGCGTCGCGATGTGGCTCGAAGTGGATATCGGTCGCGCGATCAGTGACGGCTTTGTGTACGACTTCGTTTACAAAGCGGATGACGGCTGCGTCTTCATCCTCCTCTTCGGCTTCTTCTGCATCGTCGTCGATGATGTCTGACTCATCCAGACTGCCGGAGCCGACTCCGAAGCGTTGAGTAATGGTGTTGGTGACCTGTTCGGGGTTGCCAAGGTGCCATTCGGGTTTGCGTCCGCTGACCGCGTAGACCCAGCGGTCCATTGACTTATCGGGGGGCCAGAGTGTCACTAAAGGGATGGGTGCATCGTCGGGCAGTGGCCCGCCGCCGTCAGGGTCGTTACCGTCGCTTGGCTTACGAACGGGGACGCATTGATATTCATGAATGAGCCTGAGCGGCAGGGTGCTGGTAGGGTTGTCGATGAGTTCGATTTCCTCTAACACGGGCAGGTCTGCAGCGGCGGCCACTGCTTTGACTAGATCGCGTGTCGCGACGTTACGAAGCGTGGCGATTTGAAGCAATCGCTCGGTGCGCGGCATCGCCTCGATTGCTTCACGTTGTTCGTCGCTTAGGTCGCTGTAAATACTATCGAGATTCATTCTTTGGGTATACGCTTGAGGTCACACTGCGGAAACGCTATGGAGAGTCATTTTTTTCAAGTATTCGAAACTATCAACCGCTGATTCAGATCTAGCAACTCTCTTCCTCGGCTTCCCAGTAATCGTCGCCGTAGTTGAAAGTGACCTCTTCGCCTGGCTTGATCATGCAGATTGCTTCGATTCTGGCAGTCTTCCAGCGAGTCGAGGTAACTAGGAATGCGTTAGGCTCGTCGCTGTGGTTATTATAGCGTGTATAGTTGGCCTCTGGGCCTTCGCCGACAATGATATGCTTCTTGCTGACCCACATCACATAAGGTGAAAAAGGCCGCTCAGGATTGTGGAATTCCTCTTCATCGATGATCAAGCCGGTGTAGTAGCCGAGCGTGTCGTCAATCTCGATGCGCTTTTTAGCGAATAGCCCGTTGCCGGCTCCTTGGATTGAGGAGGGTCTGATTTCGAAGGCGTCTTCGGTCCATTTAGTTGGCTTGGGCATACCACTCGATCGTGTGCGACGGGTTGGAGAGGTCGAACTTTGTTTTAGCGGGTTGATGGAGAAGTTCCACTTTGAGCTTAACTCAAAGATTAAAAAAAATATGAATCTTTATCCGACTTCGGATAGTGGGCTTGCCAGTATAGGATTACAGAAGAGTGTCGCGGCCATGCATTGTTATCTGACTGTGGCCTTAGTACTTTCGACGCTGGGTAACTGTGTTTTCGCGCAATCAGACAGTTTTGCTATGCAGCGCGCTTTGCAGCGTTACACCGATGCTTACGGCGGTAGTCGTGATATAAACGGCTTGTTCTCTGTTAGTGTTGAAGGGACGCAGGAGCAGCACGGTAAAGTGTATGATTTCTTGATACGTAAGAGGCACCCAGATTTGATTCGCTATCGTTTAAATGATGGTAAAACGAGCGTGGTTACCGCTTACAATGGAATTATCGGCTGGATGCAGACGGATCGAGGCGGCGCGGTGGCGACTCGTGAATTAACCGCTGACGAACTTTCTGACTTGAAAACAGAGGCTCTATTTGAAGCGCCATTGTTTCGTCATTTAGAGAATCGCGATAATAGCGTTAAACTGGAAGGCCGCGAGAATGTTCACGGGCGTGAAACACTTATTTTCAAAACTCGTGAAGCGAGCGGTCGTGAGTCGCGCTATTTTTTAGATGCGCATAGACCACACATTTTGAAGACGGAGCGTCTCGCGGTAGATGGCACGGCCGCGATGACTATTCTTTACCGTGACTATCGCAACGTGGACGGATATCCATTCGCTTTTCAGGTTGAGACACGAGTCGGCAACAAGCTTGCATCATTGGTGAAGATTGATTCGATCGCGGCAAACTCGGGGCTGCTTAGTTTCTATTTTAAAATGCCGCGGTAGTTTTTCGTTCATTTGTTTGTAACTTTTAGGCTGAATGGGTAAAATAAGGACAGTCGCAATCATTGGCGGTGGACCAGCGGGTCTGCGTGCAGCTGAGTGCGCGGTGGAGGCGGGCGCCCGTGTGACCCTTTACGATCAAAAGCGGTCGGTTGGACGTAAATTTCTAGTCGCTGGAAAGAGCGGTTTGAATCTGACCAACGACGTTGAGATGGACTCTTTTTTGCCGAAATATTCGGGCGCCGATTTGCCGGTCCAACAGTGGCGCGCGTTAGTTGAGGAATTTGATAATAAGGCGCTTCGTAAATGGGCGAGTGATTTGGGTGTCGATACGTTTGTGGCATCTGGGGGGAAGGTATTTCCTTCTTCGAAAAAGGCCGCGCCTTTGTTACGTCGCTGGGTCCTTAAATTGAAGTCGATGGGGGTCGTTTTCGTTGTCAATCATTGCTGGGTGGATTTGCGCCGAGAGGGGCCCGCATGGTTTTGTGACTTTGAAACCAGTGAAGGGCGAGTGACGGCGACACACGACGCGATCGTTTTGGCCATGGGTGGAGGCTCTTGGCCGCAGACTGGGTCTGATGGAGGGTGGGTCGATATTTTGCAGCGCCATGGAGTGCCACTGTCGTCGCTTCAAGCGGCAAATTGTGGATGGGAGTGTGACTGGACCGATACGACTCGGGCGATTGCTGAAGGTAAACCGTTGCACCACCTTAAAATAACGGCAGGTGCCGAAACGGTGAGCGGTGAGCTGATGGTGACGCGCTACGGCTTTGAGGGCACGCCGATGTATCATCTGGGGCGGACGCTACGAAACATGGAGCAGCCAGAGTTGGTGATCGATTTTAAGCCCATGTTCACGATGGAGCATATGGTTAATAAAATGGAGTCGGCACGTCGTGATTTCTACAAAGAAGCTCGATTGCGTTGGAAGTTCACCGAGTCGATGTGCGCAATACTGAGGCAGTTACACGGCGAGTTTGATTCGGCTGAAGCTTTGGCCAGCGCTGCAAAGGCATGTCGTATTCCCTTGACCGGAGCACGACCGATTGCCGAGGCGATCTCCAGCAGTGGTGGCGTCGCGTGGTCTGGGTTAGATGAGAATCTGATGATTTCCGCGCTCCCCCAGGTGTACTGCGCAGGGGAAATGATCGATTGGGAGGCGCCCACGGGCGGCTTCCTGATCCAAGGTTGCTTCGCGACTGGCTCCCGAGCCGGTAGGGCGGCGGGTGTCGCTCTAGAGGGTGAAGGGTGAAGCTTGGTCGTACTCGCCGTTTTTTGCCGGATGAGAGTCGAGCCTTAGTCGAGCCTTAGTCGATATTAGGCGTTCAATATTTCTTCGCTCTCCTATTCTTTCAGATGCTCGGGGTCTACACCGTGTCGGGCGACTAAACCCCTCCCGACTACTTTTTTGCACGAACGGTTGATATTATGGGTTAGTCAGGATGGCTTTAGCCGTCTAATATCGGAGCTGCCAATGAGCCTTGGTCTGATGGCCTGCAGACTCGCCTCAACCGAGCAATGTCAGGTAACACACTGTTTTTCAGTCCACTTTGCTGCTAAACCAAAAAAAGGCCTGCAAACTTTTCAGTTCGCAGGCCCTTCGTAAAGTGGTGGGTTGTCGGGGACTTGAACCCCGAACCAATTGATTAAAAGTCAACTGCTCTACCGATTGAGCTAACAACCCTTTTCGAAGCGCAGGATGGAAAGGTCGAAGGTCGTGCTTGTCAAGTGTAGGAAAAGATATTTTATTTAAAAAAAATAG
>Ga0307997_10000748_pt1 | contig 15027 bp, 6 predicted proteins | sample Davwhametageno36_FD_203165 | JGI IMG/M metagenome (GOLD analysis project Ga0307997, IMG submission 203165) | Marine microbial communities from Davis Island wharf, Antarctic Ocean - #36 | ecosystem: Environmental > Aquatic > Marine > Unclassified | place: Antarctic Ocean: Davis Island wharf... | reverse complement strand
GCACCGAGGTCGAGAGATGCCAAGAAATTGTTCGACTCATCAACAATCTTCGAATTGTGGGAAAGACGACCGAACAAGAAGAAACCAGCAAAGTGCGTGACTATGCTCTTTCCATTTTCCCCAAATTGCTGCGAACAATTGTTCGATCAGTCTGCCGCTCAAAACTGACAAAAATGATGATTGCATTGGATAATCTTGCTGGTGTCTCGGCTGATGTCCCTGCTGATGTCCCGGCTGGTGTCCCGGCAGAGAGTGGTGCGACAACTACCGCTGCTGCTGCTGCTCGTCTTCGTCAAGCTTCAAGACGAAGATCCTCCTCGTCAAGTACAAAGTCACAGCTCCCAATTACGGAAGATCTTCCGCGATACTCGCCCGAGTGGGGCGAGGTGCTCCATCATGTATATCGAGCATTTTCTATTCTTTTTTTGCGATATCACTTTATTGCGAGAGCGACTGACGTTCATGTCGATATTCAAACACTTTTGAAAGAAAGGATCACACCTCTGATTGATGTGTTGAACAAGGACAACAAGCACTGCATTTCGTCAAAAGAAATCTTTGCATGGATGAAGATTAATTTGAATGATCATTTAGCAAAGGATCCAAGCGAGAGTATTTTCTCAAAGTCTTTCGTGGAAATTCGTGAGGGCAGTGCGGTGGAGATGTTGTCCGTTGTTCGAAGTGAAATTGAAAGCGTTGCAATTCTTATGCTAGAAAAATCAGATGAAAAAATGAGAGGCTACAACGAATGGTTGGTGGATGAACGCGATGAAGATGAATTAGTATCAGGTGGTGATGGTGAGCGGACGAACGAAACAAAGAAGAAATTTCCTGGTCTTCGTGCTCTCAGCGGGTTGGTTGTTCGCTTACGGGCCTCGTCTCGAGGATCGAGAGCATCAAGACCATCAAGATTTTTGAGCAGGTCGTCGTCTTCCCTCAGCGAGGCGAGCGACGACTCCACGAGCTTGGATGGCAGCCATCGGATCAAGTTCACGTTTGAAGATGCCATTGATGGTTGGTCTGAGGAGGACGCAGCCATGACTCTTCCTAGCGAGCGACGTGGCAGTGCAAACGGTGCTGCGACCAAAGCTGCGACCAAAGCTGCAGAGAATACTGCAGAGAATACTGCAGAGAAAGCTGCGGAAGAGGAGTTTCAAAGAATGGGACACGACTACTCTCGTCTTCTCCACGAGTTAGTGTGGATTGATTACAATCGAGAGTTGGGTGCCTTTGCCAAGGAGATGAAGGCAGTCTGCACAATTTGGCTTGGATCAATATCTGATTCTTCTAACACTTGTGGTACTTCTGCTGAGTCTAAATCTGAACGTTCTCTGATAGTGGAGTCTAGAGTGACAAAAGAAGCTTGTACAAAAAAATCGTGCAGGTTAGTTGGAAGTTGCATCTGCAAGCAGGAGACTATTGCCATGGAAAATATTGTGAAAGAAAAGGGTGATGCTGCTTTAGAAATGTTAAAAGGAAAAGTTGAAGAGCACATTCAATTGCATCACACCACGCCTGATTTTTTTTCACAACCAATGACAGCAGTAGCAGCGGAAGATATGTTATTCTGGCGACAAAAATTGGCGACAATCAAAGATCTTGAGCAGAGTGGTGAATCAAGGAACGATGGAGATAGTGATAGCAAATTATCAGATATAAATAAGAGTAGGATCAGATATGGATACGAATACGCGGGCAAGACACACAAGCTCCCTCAGTTGAAGTCATCCAATCATGGTGGCTACGTTGCAAAAAGTGCTGTTGAGATTTGGTCGACGTACGCAAGTCTTCAAAGAAGATTGAAAGGTGTGTCAACAAAATATTTCAAACAGCTCCTTGAAGTTATTATTCGTCGTGTCCGGGAATACCTGGACGATGATCTGCGAGTGGCACTCCATTCCAAGAATGCGTGGTGTCTCGCGCGTCGTGATGGTAAAGATGGTCTTGGTGGTGCGTGGAATCGGGAAAATCCAACGGAATCCGAAGCATTACTGTGGTGCATGCCGGTCTCGGGTAAAAATGCCATTCGTTTTCCACCATTGGATCCAACAAATGATGGGTATCAACGTTCATTTCGAATGTTGGAAGTGCGTGGTGATTTGGATCGACTTGGTCTCAGCATCTCCACTCTTCGTTGGCTCCTGCGCAAAGTTCAGCATCTCAGTAGTGTTGCCGGGCAGGGAATGTCTGTAGCGGGTGATATGATTATTCCACTTACAGAAATGTGTGATGACTTTACGGAGCTATTAGCAATTGAGCTTCGCTTGAGCTGTCATGTTCGAGTACGAATGATGCACGGGAGGAGGTACGACTGGACAACGGCCACAGAGTCACAGCGAAGACGTCAAAAAGTACCAGCAGCAGAAGCTTTTGTTTCGTCGCTCCTGTCCTACTGGTTTGATATTCATGATCATGTGTTCTCTTTGTTAGATGAACAATCACGTGATGTTGTTCTTAGTGGCATTGCAGTTCTATTGACAAAGCTGTTGGAGCGAGCAGTCGAATGCAACACGAGCATCTGTCCGATTGGGTACAAGCAAATACTTTTGAATTTGTTTTCCCTGCAGCGATGCTGGGCCATTGTTACCATGGAGTCACACCAGCAAGGAATGTCTCAACAGCGAAGTAGTCAATTGATGAGTCAAGATGAACAACACACACAAATCTTCAACATTCCTCACCAATTTATTCGTGAGATAGGAATGGAATTTCCAGGAATAATCGATACAAAAAATATTTTAAATGTCATGCGAGAGAATCTCGTTGGAAAGAGCAGCAGCAGTAGAGGAGGTGGTGGTGGTGGTGGTGGTGGTGAACAATGACGTAACTCTTTAAATTTCTTCCCAGGTGTGTACCAAGATATGTAAATTATTATATTATTATATTATTAAAACTATATAACTAATGGTAGAAGGTACAAATTACGCTGGACCAGCTCGCAGCGGTGTCGGCGAAGCACTGGTAACAGGAGGCAGCGTTGTGTTGCCATGGCTTGCAACAACCTTGCGATTTCTCCGTTGGCCTCCACCACTCATTTGATTCGTTGCATCCTTGTAGTCGTTGTTTGTTGGTGGCGTGGGTCGCACGCCACGACTTGTACCACTCTTGCTTCCACCACTCTTGCTTCCATCACTCTTGCTTCCACCACTCTTGCCACGTCTTACCCCACCGCCATTATCACCACTCGCTCTTCCACTGACTCTTCTTCCTCCACCCCCACCACCGTCCGTCCCAACGCCACTACTACTCTTGCCACTTTTGCTCCCTCTCCTCTCCCCCTTGCTGTTAGTACTTCGAGCCGAGGTCGGCACGGAGCTACCACCACCACCACTACCACCACCATTTAGCTTGTTGTGGCTTTCTAGTTTGCTGTTCACTAGCATGCTTTCTGCACTCTCCGCTCGTACTCTCCAAGCGTTGCTCGAGTCGACGGCTGTCTTGTACGCCACGCGATCTTTCTTTCTTCCACGACGCAGCACTTGAATCTGTTGCATTAGATTGTCCTCTCTTTTCTGTGCATTCGACTCAAACGCTTCGCCGCTGTCAACTAGAGATCCCAGCTGGTTTGACAGTGTCTCGATGGTTTCCTCTAGCATGGTCACCATCTTACTCTTCGCTTTTTCACTCTCCTTACTCTTCTCACTCTCCTTGAATGCTTGTTCCAGCTTCACCATCTCCTTCTCCAGCACGGTGACTCGCTCCTGCAGCACATCACGCTCCTCCTCTGCGCAAGAAAGATTCGTGCGCTCACGATCCAGCTCATTTAATAAATGTGCATGTGATGTTGTCATCTCGTCCAACTGCTCCTGGAGCGACTTAGCCAGACGTCTCAAGCTTGCTGCTGCTTTATGTTTTGCACTCGACTCCTCCATGACACCACCGTTCATCTCCTTCAATTCCTTCATTCTTGATACAAGCTCCTCATGCTCTGTTTTTAATGTACGAAAACTTTCTTCCACAACATTGCGCTGCTCCTCCGAGGCATGAAGTTTTGTTTCGAGTGATGAAATTTCTGTCTTTGATACGACCAACTCCAACTCTTGCTTCTTTGTACGGTCCATCAGTTCCAACACTTCTGCCTCTTTCCTCTTAATTAATTCTATCGCTTCTATGTGTTCTTTTTCTGCCTTGGTGCTTCGCGCAATGGACTCTTCTAAACGTTTTTGAAGATCCTCTACCATGGACTGTCGCTCTCCCTCTGCATCTCCATCTTTTGCCATAATTTCTTTCTCTAGCTCAGCAATTTTTGCTTGTAATGATAAACGTTGCATCTCTAGGGTTTCTTTCTCCTGCTTTGTTATTTCTTTCTCTTTCTCCATACTCTTCTTTGTCTCCTCAAGATGTCGTGTTAATTCTTCCATTTCTTTCTTTTGTCGAGCATTTGTATCTAACATAGTCTTACGCTCAGTCTCTACCTTCAACAACCTCTTCTCTGATGCTGCTAATGATTCTTGCAGTCTCTTCATCTCAATTTCTTGTTTGACGACTACATCTGATTTATTTTTGACCAACTCAATCTTTTCTTCGAGCTCCACTTTTATTTTTTCGTTAATCGTTGTCAACGCCATGTTTTTTTCCGTCAAATCACTCACTTCCTTAGTTCTCTCCTCGAGAGAGGCAACTGTAACTTCATGCAGTTGAATTGCTGCTGCCAGCTGTTTTTCCATTTCAAGGAGCCTTGAAATTTCACGTTCCTGCGCAGCAACACGTGCTTCGAGTCTTTCCTTCTCTTCCTCCATTACTTTTCTTTTCTTCTCCTCTTCCTCAATCTGCTTTTTTTGTTCCACCAGTTGATTTTCTTGATTTTCTTGATTTTCTTTGTCGGTTAATATGTTGTTGGCAGTCTCTAGCTGACTCACATGAGCGTTCAATCGTTCTGTTTGCTCCTTGAGACTTTTGTTTGCCTCCTCCTCTTTGATTAGCTGCTCTCTCAGCTCAGCCAACTGTTTTTTTAGCAGCTCAATTGCTACTCTTGCTTCTGCAAGTGCTCTCTCTGCTTCCTTTCTCGCTTGTTGATGCTCTTGAATGTTAATATCTTTTGAAGCAGACTCAGCAGTCTTTGCTTGGAGATCACGACGTGCTAGTGCGCCTGCATCGGCACTCAATTGAATCTCTGCATCTTTGAGTGTCAGCTGCTGAAGAAAATCCTCCTTTCCATTCTTCCATTTTTCAAGTTCCGCTCTGGTATCTCTCGCTTGTTTTTCAAAAATTGCCGCTGCTCTCTTGTGCTGTTCGGCTGCGTTGCACTGCTCCTGAAGGCTCGTCACTTGGTTACGCAGTTTAATCATCTCTTCGTCAGGTGGAATGGGATCTTCTCCGTCAACGTTAGTGTCCAAATCATTCTCTCGGAGTCGTTGCTGCAACACTTTCACAGCATCCTCCAAAGCACGATTCTTTTGCGACAACGTGACTGGTTTCTTTTTCACCGTGTTCCACAGCTCCTTGCCGTTGCGATGCTTTCCTCCTGCGTTTTGATTTTGGATAATGTTGGGGTCTGCTGCATCCTGCATTTTTACACGTTGCTGTTCCGCCTGCACTCGTGCGAGCTGCTGTTGTGCGAACGCTTGCTGCTGCTGCTGCTGCTGTTGCTGCTGTTGCTGTTGCTGGTAATGGTTCTGTGAAGTGGAAGCTTGCCCGCGCTGGTTTCCTCGACCAGTCTGGTTGGGTGGGTACCGTCGATTGCCTTGTTGCGCTGCAAGTGGTGCTCCTTTGGAGGAGTGGTCGTTGCTGCTGCGGCGCCGTGAGCTCATGTTGGGGCGAGGTGTCGTCTCCTACACACACACAGTTCAGTTCCCTCAAATTTGTAAAACGCCATTATTTAATAAACATATTACTTCTTCTTCAAGAAGACAGCTACTGTACTGCAAGCAACAACCTGGAATAGATGAATTAGAGTTCAAAACACACACCGCGCGACACACAACACACCACGATACACATAGCACCACCATATCATACAACCACACAGGCAAAAGGATACGACACACCAACTCCGTCAGCTTGCTCGGAACCACCCTCCCCTCCCCGCCCATTCAAAAATGACCACCATGAAAAAAAGTTTTCACGACTTACTAGTGCCCAGGCCAAAACCAAAAGGCATTGCCGAAGTCGCCACAAGCATCAAACGGCGTGCAGTAATGGAAGACTTTGACGACAGGCTCAGGTCGTTGGCACAATCAGCGCGGACCGCCATGGCCATTGATGGTCTCCTCGACTCTAGTGTCCTAGTTGCGCTTCGTATTCGTCCGCTGATCGGCAAAGAAAGAGACTCAAAAAAGAACAACATCTGCTTGAGAGACGGAAGTAATCCTGGTGAAGTGGTCGTCATCTCGCCAGAATCACACAAAGAGACCAAGTTCAAGCTGGATGCAGTTCTCAACGAGGGTGTACCACAGGATCAGATGTACTCCATGACTGCCAAGCGTATTCTTGTCAAAGTCATGAAGGGATATAATGGTACGGTATTCGCCTACGGGCAAACTGGCTCGGGCAAGACGTTTACTATGCTCGGACCGGATGGTGGCACGGTGTCGACAAACAATACGACGATGGGCTTGATCCCCAGGGCAGTGAGGGGAATTTTTGAGGCCAAGGAGCACAATCCTGGGACCGTGTACAAGTTCATGTGTTCGTACACGGAAATTTACATGGAAGAAATTCGTGATTTGCTGAGAAAAGGAAAGGGCAGCGGCGGATCTTCAAACCACAGCTCCAAGCAGGGGCGGCAGAGCATTAACATTCGTACAGACAAGAATGGCGAAGTGACGCTGGAGGGTGCAGTGTGTGAAGAAGTCCACAAATATGAAGATGTCATGCGGATGATTAAACGAGGTAATAGCAAGAGAAAGACGGGTGGTCATGCGTTAAACGCGACGAGCTCCCGATCACACGCCGTGTTCACCATTTACATCGAGCAGTGCACCATGCAGGGAGGACGCGGAGTCAAGCTTACCTCAAAATTTCATTTGATTGATTTAGCAGGATCTGAACGTGCCAAGAGGACAGGAGCCTCCGGAGATCGTCTGAAAGAAGGGAGCGCCATCAACACGTCACTGTCAGCCCTGGGCAACGTCATCAAGGCGCTGACGGACGGTGTGCAGTCTCGAGCCAAAGCCAGCAAGAAGAAAAAAAAATCGCACGTCCCGTTTCGCAACTCACTTCTGACTCGAATTTTGCAAGACTCGCTGGGTGGCAACTCGTTCACTCTGATGATATGTAACGTGTCGCCACACAGTTCGCATGAATCGGAAACGCTGTCGTCACTTCGCTTTGCTGAGCGCGTCAAGCTCGTGCAAAACTCTGTAAAAATTAATACCGAGGAGCTCACCGCAAGCCAAGCAAGAAACCTTGTGAAAATTAACGACCAACTGCGTGAACAGCTGGTCGAAATGCAGAGGACGCAAGACCTTCGACTGCAGGAGAGCATGGCAAGAAACGATGAGGAGCACCAAGCCGAGCTGCAGCGGGTCACGAGCGAGCAATCAGAGCTACGAGACAAAGTCATGCGTGCCGAGAAAGAGCGGCAGGCTCTGGCGCAGCTTGTCAAGGCTTCGTCCACCCACGACATGAAAAGAATCTCTGTTATCGCCAACGAATCGGTGCGCAACATCATGAACGCGGAAGGTTCAAATATCTACTTTATTGACGAGGTGACGGGAGGCCTCTGGCGATCGGACGAGGAGGAAGAAGGGGGTCGGATTGAGCTTTCTAGCGATAGTGTCGCTGGATACGTGGGTGGATCGGGAGAGACGATTACTCTCCACCGGAACGCTGCAACCTCTGAGCACTTTAACGAGGACGTCGATCAATCCTCGGTCGGAGTTGAGTCAAGATCTATCCTGTCCATGGCGATTCGTCACGGCGACGACATTGTCGGAGTGATCAGCTGTTACAACAAAGCAAACGACGAGCGATGGAGCTCCAGCGATGCGGATGCGCTGAAGGTGCTGTGCAATCACATCGCATCGGAAGTCCGACGGGAAGTGCACGGAGGGGCAGAGGGAGAAGCTGATCCCGTTGCAGAGCTTCTCCACTCGTTTCGTGATAGGCTGCTCCAACTCACTACTGCCTCTTCCATGGCAGAGTTAGGCGAAAAGACATCATCAGTATTGGGTGAGCTTCTATCAGAGCACGCGACAGAGGTGACGCTCTTCTCGCTAGTGGTGCAGGGAGCCACGACGTTCCCAGCTCAGGTGCCCATGGACTGGGATTTGTACGATCCCGTGTCGGGCACTCGCGTGAACAAGCTGAACTCCGGTCTTTTGGGACACTGTTTAAAGAACAACTCAATTCTTGAGTTGGGTCAAGTCGCAAGTCACGAGGCGTACTTGAAAAAAGTTGACACACCGTTGTCAAGCAGGCCTTCGTCTTCATGCATTCTTTTTCCCATCGAGCGTATTCACTCGGGTCGGAGAGGTTCAGACACCATGGATCTCTCCAGTGGTCTCCTCACGAGCGTCAAGATTGCGTCGCCGAGCTTGTTCAAGTCCAGGGCGTCGTCCACATCGTCCTTGACTTCCATCGAGGAGGACGAGGAGGAAGACTTGCCAGGGAACGTGTGTGGTGTCTTGCGAGTATGGAGAAGGACTGACGCAACAAAGGACGCCTTCCGAGCAGCGGAGGGGACAGTATCGTACGTTCAGAATGCTATGGCACACTGTCATGGCGAGGCCGAGCGCGAGCGTGCGGCAAAGGTCTTGGCGCAAAAGGTCAAACACGCCTCGGCAAAAAGGAGAGCTTCGACATTTCGACACAACACGGAGCTTGCAATCAACAAGAAGAAGCTGGACAAGAAGATTGGGAGTCTCCAGCAGCAGCACGAGACACATCTAGAAGTGGTCAAGGAGAAGATTGTTGCTGTCTACCAGACGAAGGAGACAGAGCTTCGGGATCAGCTGCGACAGGCACGCGAGCAAATGGACGATATGTTTGAGCAGAATCAAAAGGAGATGGAGAAAGCGGAGCAGTCGTTTCGTCATGAGAAAGAGGAGCTGTCCCTGGAACTTGAGAGGACGCGGAAGGAGATGGAGAAAGCGGAGCAGTCGTTTCGTCATGAGAAAGAGGAGCTGTCCCTGGAACTTGAGAGGACGCGGAAGGAGACGAAGGAAAAGATCGATGAGATGGTGCGCGCGCACCGGGAGGAACTGGAGAGCGTAGAGTTGGCTGCAAGTGACAAGCAGGCGTCGCTCAAGGAGAAGGTGCGGCGGCTGCACGAGGAGTTGGATGCGATGCTGGAGCAGCACGTGAGCGAGATGAAAAAGTTGAAGAAAGAGCACGCGACACATGTGGAAACTCACACGTCGAAAGCAGAGGATGCGCAAGAGCATATGGAACGGACCACAAGGACGATCAAGAGCAATCACGCGAAGGAGCTGGAGGGTGTTCATGATGACCACGCTATGACACTGGTGGAGGCCGAGCGCAATTTCAAACAGGGGTTCGCCAAAGAGTTGGAGACGTGCCAGGAGGAGCATGATCGCGAGATAGCCAAGATGAGGATGACGTGCACGGAGCAAGTTTCAAGAGCACAGAGAGAGAGTGACAAGCTGCGTGAGGATCTTCAGAAGATGGAGAGCAGATCAGAGCATGCGTCAGAGGATCTTGGCACGGAAAAATCAGCACGTCGTTTGTCGCAGTTTAAGCATGCTGCTCATCACTCGAGGTCCATACGAATTCAAGAGGAGCTCGAGGAAGCAAGAAGAGAGCTTGTCAACTCGACCAAGAGAGAGAGCGACCTTCATGACAAACTTCAAGTTCAGGCCGAAGGCTTTGCGCAAGAGCAGGCAGAAACTCGTAAGAGAGCGGAGCAGGAGAGAAAAGACGAGCGCGCACGCAAGGAGCAGGAGCATAACGTGATGCAACAAGAGCGACAAAGAATGGACGAAACTTTGTCTACAGTGGAGCAGAAGCAAGAGGACGAGTTGGCTGTGCTGCAGAACAAGGTGCATGGGACATCTGAAATGTTGGTAGCACTAAAGCAGCAGCTACATAAGGAGCGGGTGGCAGCTGAGCAGGAGTTTAATCGGCTAGAGCAGGCGCAAGAAAAGGAGAGTGAAGATTCAGAGATGCAACTACGGCAGATGAGAGAAATGATGGTGGAATTCAAATTAAAAAAAAATTCGAATCACATGTTCATGGGAATGCTGGGAATTGTCGAGGGGTCTCTCCGACTCCAGTCGCAGCTGGAGAGATGGAGGCAGGAGCTAAAAATTAAAGTAACTGCCTCTGATCATCGCCTGTCGAAGCTGCTGGACTCTATCAAGAACGCCGATCGTCACGTGGCAGGATCAACTTCTTCACCGATGAGGGGAGGCACTCTTCATCCGGACGAGGACTACATCCATCGAATCACAATGACGACTAGAAAGGAGGACGCGCGTCTCAAGCTGGAGGCTGCCTCCAGACGACGGAGCCAGCACAACAGAAAGATGTCCGAGCAGTACGAGGAGCTCAAGCGGCGGTACACAAAGGAACTGCACACTGTCACCGGCTTGTACGAGACGAGAGCACGATTGAAAAAGTTAGCGCGAAGAACGCAACGATCAATGGCGAGAGGGAACAAGAGAGGAGGAGGAACGTCCAATGCGGAGCAGACCGAGCTCGACACAGCGCTGCAAGGAGTGCAGCGTGATCTGATCAGCACAAATGTGGAGCTGGAGCTGTGTCAGCAACACTGCAGTACGTTTGAGGAGCATTTGAAGCAGTTGCAGGATGAAATTACACGCGGCCAAAATGGTAGCACGGGAAATGACGTCGTCGGGGCCGATGGGAGCGTGGACGGGGAAGAGAGCGGACGACGTCGACTCCAAGAAATGCAACACATCTTCACCACCTGCACGGACGAGATTGAGCAGCTGAAAACAATGCTAGGCAGTCGCCAGCACAAACTCGAGGAGTTCGAAAGCAGTATTGCGGTAGTTGCAACCGAGCATAGGCAAAAATTTAGCACGCTACACGAGAAGATTGACGCGCTGGCGTTTGAAAAGGAAAGCAGCATGAGGCAATCAGACGACGCGAAGGCTCGATTAACAGAAATGGAAGAGAGGTCAGTGTGGTTGGAGGGTTTGATTGAAGAGACGGAGGAGACCAGAGAGCTCGAGCACGTAGCGGACGATCTACGTAGTCGTGTGGAGGATCTGGAACACACGGAGTCTCATCTGCAAGAACAGGCAGCGCGGCTACGTGAAAGCTTGGGAGAGGCTAACGAGCGTGTCGAGCTCCTCTCGAGAATGTTACGTCTTCCGTCCCTGAGAAACAACGTTGATCGCAAGCCAGGTTACGGATCGCCAACAAATGTGAGCAGGCGCAGTGGTGCACGAGATCCGTTCTTGTCTTCACTGACGTCAACATCGTCGTCCTCGTCGCCATCTCATAGCGAGCAGAGTCGCAGTCAAACGCGTAGTGGTACCAGCAGTGTCTCGTGGGGGAGCCGACGATCATCGTCGTCGGGGGTTGGTGGTGGTGCAAAAGGCAGCTCGTTTTTGACACCGGCACCACCTTCTAGTTTTTCTTACCAACAGCAGCGGGAGCAGCAGCAAGATGGGGAGGAGGATAGGGCGGAGCTGCCTCTGTCATCGAGACAGATGGGACAAGAGCCTTTGAGTCCGTCACATTTGTCATTCAGTTGGTCTACGAACGAAGGAGAAACACCTACATCACATTTTTCATTCTCTGACAGCGCAGGACAAGGAAAAATTTCCAAGCGAGAGAAACAAACAAGGAAAAGTAGTGGTGGTATCGATAGTAGCTCTCTGCGACAAGCACCAGCAGTAGACGTGTTTACTAGCACTCTCCACACTGTGTTTGTCTTCTTTGCCAATCGAAAAACACATCAGATGGGAAAAGGTGGATTTCGAAATTTTTATCTCGAGTGTCCTGGCTTGATGAACGGATTGAAGGATGGACAGTTAGAAGTTGTATTTTCAAGAAGTGCTTCGAAAAAAGGCGAGCTTGATTTTGGAGCATGGGTAGATGCCCTGCTGTGGATAAGCGTCATTAAGTACTCTGGCACTGCAGATATTGGTGTAACATTTTGGCGTCTAATTTCAGAGCATGTGTTATTGTTCCACTTTGTCCCTGTACAAGTGCAAACGGGTGCGCTAGCAGCAAGTTCTTCTAAACTAGCAGCAAAAGTTTTGTTCCAAGCAACGGGCACCCAGATGAAGTGAAGCTGAAGTTGTTCAGGAAGTTGGCTGCGTTTACATGTAAAAGGTATGCATACAAAAAAATTTAAAATGAAAATATATGTTTGCATGTATGTACCTTCTTACTCGACCAAGATTTTCTTCTCCTCCAATCTAAACCCTTGCTCCGACAGTCGTTTGAGCGTGGCATCAACCAGTGCCGTTGTCAAGATATGACCACGACCTCCGTCTAAAAACTCTTCTTTTGTCCAACCAATTGCCTCCAAACAATCGACATGAGCTTCCTCTGTAATTCCATTCTCATTTCTAAACTGACGCAACAGTTTCTTTTCTGCGGGTGGCACGATGTTGTCAATGCAGCAGCACTCAATCATCCACTGGTATGTCTGCAACTGATGCTCGGCTGCCTGCTGCAGCACGTGTGTGTACTCTGATGTAAGTTTCCTTCGCAACATTCTATTAAGTGCGAGCGATAACAACTTATCTTTTTTCATCTCCTCACGAAGATCAGCGAACGACCAGCGTAAGAGTCGAGCCCCTTCGTGTCCTGCTACGACTGTGTATGGCTGTTCGTCTGGTGCGGACTCTGCAAACGCAATATTTCCAATCAGTGTTCCACGCGTCACAGCATGCTCAATCCCTCTCGAGTTATGAGATCGAAGCTTGCTATTTCCTTTTGTACTGCGGTCGTCTCTCGTCGCTAGGCAGTCGCCCTCCAAAACTAGGAGAAGGTTGTCGTAACATACACCCTTCTCAACGACCACCTCGCCCGGCTCAATATGCTCCTCCCTCGCAAGATCTAACATTGTTTTGTACTGCCGGGGTGTGAAGGAATGGTGTGAAAAGATGTCGTCGTAAATTTGAAGACTGTCGCGGGAAAATGTTATATCGTCCGACGATAGAAGTTGCTCGAGTCTCCAGCCGTTAATCAGAACAAACACAAGACCCCAGGCAATGGGTAGGAAGAGAGGTCCAGTCGGATGGCGAGCGTTGTATAGAATGTTCAGTGATGATCCACAAAGTCCAAGTATTCGGAGAGGGAGGAGATCTTGTACACAGTAAGCGCCAAGATGAAATAAGTTCCCAGCGTGGCCAATACTTGCATGGACAAAAGAAGCTGGTCTTGGTCGAGCGAGAGAGTCTTTGACTCGTGTTTTGAGCTCGACAAATGATCGTGGTCGTCGTGAAGCGAGAGCGCTGCTTTGTCGCAGCAGTCGTGAAGCAAGAGTGCGTGCAATCATGGATACTTAATTGAAATATAATAATCAAAACAAAAAAGTGTACCAGTGTCCTGGGTTGAGCTCTTCGATCTCTGGAGAGCTGGGCTTTTTTTTTCATTTAGAAGGGAGAAGAGGAACTACAATAATGACCTGCTGAACCAAAAACCTGCTACCACCACCACACCAACCGTCAATCATGTTTGCACGGATGAAGAGCCTCCTCACCAAAAAAGCTGGATTTTTAAGTAACAAAAGAAAAATACAGCAGGAGGCTGATGCTCTTCGTGTTCTCATCTTATCTGAGTACCAACGCAAAGAAATGGCCAAAACCACTGACGACATTTCTCCTGATACAACGAAAGACACTGTCCAAGCGTACACCATGGACGAGCTCCTCGACACCACGCAAGTGGGTGAGGTCTCCCTGCGTGATTGGTTGAGTGATTTGTCTCACAATGAAGTCTTGTCGTACAACCAGCGAAATCTTCATCATCAAGTCATCAAAATATTTCGTTCTCTCCATCAAGTCCATCAAGAACTGTACAACAGCAGTGTCTCTAAAACGGATGTTGACGGTGATCAGCAACAAATGCACCACCGTGGCATGGATGCAGCCGACGCGCGTGGTTTTGCCAAGTCACAGGACACCAGCCCGCTCCACACAATGCTAGAAACCTCTTGTGGCTTTTGTTTAGATGTTGGAACATCTAAAGTATCGACCGAAACTAAAAATATTGACGGAGTCTTCGTACGAGGGGATGTGAGAGCAGGTAGCGTTGTTGGTTTTTTTCCTGGTGTCACATATTTGCGTGATCGTGTGCACGCGGGTGATTTCAAGGCGCGTCTGGATGAGCGCGGAGGTCGCTCTGACTACGTCTACATGCGTCCGGACAGGAGTCTCGTCGATGGCAGTCAACGAGTGGGTAAGCTGAATCCATATTCGCTCGGCCATTTAATTCGTCATCCCAGCACTGTTCGAATAATCATGGAAAAGGAGGAAAGGGAGGAAAGGGAGGGAAAGGAGGAAAGGGAAAGGGAAGAGGAAAAGGAAAAGGACTCTAACCGCATGCATCCTGGTGCTGGTGCTGGTGCTGGTGCTGGTGCTGGTGGGAGAAATGCGGCGCAGATCGTGGCTGCACCCAACGTCATCACATATCCCTTTGATTACCCCATTGAGCATGCGATTGAAAAGGAAGAGGAGGAGGGCGACCACGAAGAGGATCCATCAGCATCGAATTACTTTCCAACTGAGCTTCGTCCATATATACCAAACGCATACTCGAGTCCACCTGGAATGCTTTCACCAGAATCAGCGAAAGAAAGTTTTGCACAGGGTGCTGTCATTGTAGCAGTGCGTGATTTGAAGGACGGAGAAGAAATTTTTTGTGATTATCGACTGAATCCAAAAGTTTCGCTGCCAAAATGGTATTGTCCTGTCGATGAAAAGAGAGCTGAAAATTTTTGGGACTAACAAAATAGAGTCTCGAGTTTTAATACAAAAATATATTGTATTGTTGTTGTACAGTACCAGTATGCCTTATTATGTTTACATATACAAATACAAACCAGATAACAACCAATCAACTGATTTTGATGGGAGAGAACAACCACTTTTTTTTCATTTCAGATTTCAGTATGTAAAAACGCTAGTCACTAGCAATTTA
>Ga0307997_10000746_pt1 | contig 15037 bp, 10 predicted proteins | sample Davwhametageno36_FD_203165 | JGI IMG/M metagenome (GOLD analysis project Ga0307997, IMG submission 203165) | Marine microbial communities from Davis Island wharf, Antarctic Ocean - #36 | ecosystem: Environmental > Aquatic > Marine > Unclassified | place: Antarctic Ocean: Davis Island wharf... | reverse complement strand
CACAATTTGCTGAAGGCTTAGAATTTGAATCTAGCTGGGCAGTCGGTACAGCTTATCAACCAGGCGATGTTGCAACATACGGCGGATATTCATATATTTCAATTACAAACAACGTTGGACTAAAGCCAAGTGATAATGCAGCAGCCTGGGATTTATTTACATCGGGCTTTAGATTTGTTGGAGATTATGACGTTAATGCAGCTGACTTAGAATATATCGAAGGCGATGTTGCTCGAGTCGGCGGCTATACCTACTTATGTATTCTAAAGCATACTTCGCAACATCCGCCAAGTACAACATACTGGCAGAGACTTAACGAAGGTTTTGAATGGAAAGGAACCTGGGCTAACGCAACAGAATATGATGCAGGCGACTCTGTACAATACGGTGTTAACAGTTACGTTTGTATACTTAAACATGCTTCAGATCAAGTTACATTACAAAACAGACCAGACCAAGATGTAGATAGCAGTGAATGGAATCTATTAGTTGCAGGAGCAGAATCTGGTAATTTAACAACAGCAGGCGATATTGTTTACTATGGCGGAGCAGGCGCAACTAGATTGCCAATCGGCAAAGTAGGCCAAGGATTAAAAGTAGATTCAGCAGGAACTGCGCCTGAATGGGCATACTTCGGACAAATTAATAATGTATTTTATGTAGAACAATATGCCGGCGTAAATGATAAAGCACCTAATTACGGCGTTACATTAGATCGTCCATTTAAAACTATTGGTTATGCAACTGAACAAGTACAATCAGGAGCAATCCGATTCAACGCTAAGACGTTGTTACAAAGAAACAGACACTTTATCCAAGACGAAGTAATTGAATATATTGAAGCTATTTACACTGACACTGCTACAGCTACTACAGCATCGACAAATGCTATTACTGTAACTAGTACAAGTTGGCTTGTTGCTGGAGAAACAGCAGTTAAGTTTGCAGCTACTACTTTTGGAAACATTGTAGCAGGCACAGAATATTTTGTAAAAACTATTCTTAACGCAACTACATTTACTGTATCAGCAACTAAAGGCGGAGCAGTATTTGCTCTAGCAACTGCAACAGGTACATCAGTAGTAAGTCTTTCTTATGTACAAGCAACATGCCGTAGAGATACTGGACAAGTACTTGATGCAGTTATATGGGATTTATCACACGGTGGCAATGAGCGTTCAGTAGCAGCAGCAAAGGCATATTTTAATGCAGCTGGTGATACTTACATTGGCGGAGCAAATGCTTCACAAACAGTAGCAGGCTTTGGATATATTGTTACAGTTGCAGACGCAGTTATGTCCAATCTAGCTCCAGCAACAGTCCGAGGCAGTTTAGCTCGATTCACTGATGCTACTCTTACTGAAGAAGCAGATGCATTAACATCTGTAACTTCACTAACAAGTATTGTTACTAGTGCAATTACAGCAGGCAACACTACAGGCGTACCTGCAAGTATTGTACCACAAAATACTATATTTGTTAAAACGGGCAACCTTACAGAAGTTCTTCCAATTAATGTACCTGAAAATACAGCAATTGTAGGAGATGAACTTCGTTCAACAAGAATAAATGCAGCAGGTAGTATAATTAATGTAGCTGACGCACCTAAAACAATAGATGCAATATCTCGACTAAAAGCAATTATTAAAGCTACAGTAACAGCACCAGGTACTATTACTAAAACAACAGGCAACGCACTAAATCCAGTTACAACATCTCCAGTAGGCTCAGTAGGCTCATCCGGTGCAGTTGTATCCGTAGTAGCTAATGCTAATGAAATAGTTGATGTTTTAGTTAATGATGTTGCAGCAGCAGATGCTATAGTATTTACAGACAGTGGTGTTGCAGCTAAAACAACAGCACGTACTGAGTTACAAACAAACCGAGCAGCTATTATTTCGGCTTTAATTAGTTGGATCAATACAACATACCCTAGTTTATCATACAACCAAGCAAAGTGTGAAAGAGATACTGGTTATATTGTTGACGCACTAAGTTACGATGTTCAATACGGTGGCAATAGTGCAACATTAGTTGCAGCAAAGGCATACTTTACGCAAGCAGGCGTTAGTAACGTTGCAGGACAAGTAGCAGAAACAGCAGCAGCAATAGGCCAACTTGTTACAATTACAGCAACTTATACATCAGGCTCAGCAGAAGAAACACAAATTGCAACATTATTAGGAATTACGCAAAGTGTTATTACAGCTGGAACCTTAGCTGGACTACCAGCTGAAGTAACTCCAGTTATTACTTGGGCAGCAGCTGACTTACAAGTAGCCCATACAGCACTAATTACTGCTAGGGCCGAAATACAAACAGATACAGTTCAGCATGTAAAGGCTAACTTTTCAGGACTTGTATTTAATCAAGTATTGTGTTCTCGAGACACAGGGCTAATAGTGGATGCATTAGCATACGACTTAGCCTTTAGTAGTAACTATCGATCTGTTACTGCTGGACTAGCATATCGAAGAGGAACAGCATCAGCACTAGCTGTTATTGCAAATCAATTAGCTCCAACTACAAGTAGTATACGATTTATAAAGCATAAAGCTAGTGGTATTGCTGCATCTGGTGCAGGCGTACTAGCAGAAACTATTGTTCAAGATATATCTGATTTTATTAACTTTACAGTAAGCGATGTTGGATATAAAACTCCAACTACTGGCAGAGTAGCTGCAAGCTCGTCAACTGATTATACATATGGAATTGAATCAATTGAAGCAAATAGAGCATTCTTAGTAGCAGAAATGATAGCGTATATGGCAAATGCACATGCATCATATGCTGATGACTCCATACAACGTAAGCGAGATACCAACGCTTACATTGATGCAATTCAAGACGGATTAAAGTATATTGGTAACTATAAAGGAATAGTAGCAGCACGTTATTATTCAAATGCAGTAGAAGGTTCAACAACTGAAGACATGTTCTACATGCGTAATGGCACAGGACTTAGAAACTGTACAATATCAGGACTATCAGGAACACTTGGAGCTGATAATTCATATGGTACTAAACGTCCAACTGCAGGCGCATTTGTAAGTCTTGACCCAGGTTGGGGACCAAACCACACAGATGCATGGATTGCAACCAAATCACCATACATACAAAACGTAACTACATTTGGTACTGGATGTGTTGGTCTAAAAGTAGACGGAGATCAGCATAACGGAGGCAATGATAGTATTGTTGCAAACGACTTTACACAGATTATTAGTGACGGTATCGGCGCATGGATTACTAACTTGGGCAGAGCAGAACTTGTTAGTGTATTCTCATACTACGGCCACATTGGTTACTTAGCAGAGAACGGCGGCAAGATTCGCGCTACTAACGGCAACTCGTCCTATGGTAAATATGGTACTGTTGCAGAAGGAATAGATTCAACTGAAACAGCAATATCTGCTAAAGTTGATAACTTTGCAAATGAAGCGTTCGCCAGCAGTGTAATAACAGACGGCGACGATATTCTTGTTATTGAATATACAAATGCCGGCGTTGGTTATACAGCAGGTGGAACAACATTTACTATTACAGGTGAAGGATACGGAGCAGTAGTAAACTCAGCAGCAGTAGTAAACGGCGGGGTATTTGAAGTTAGATTAACTGACCCTTCTACTAACTTTGGCGGCGCTGGGTATGTTACTAACGGTAACGTTGCACAAGAAGGTAACGCATCGCAAATTACTATATCTAACACAGATACTAAACTTAGTTCTGCTTATGCTGGCATGGCAATATACATTACAGGAGGAGTAGGAGCAGGTCAATATGCTTATATCGACTCTTACAACAGCGGCACAAAAATTGCAGTTGTTAAAAAGATGAGTGATAACAGTGCAGGATGGGACCATGTAACTGGAATAGCTCCAGTCACAACATTAAATGCAACTACTACATACGTAATTGAACCAAGAATATCATTTGCATCACCAGCAGATAATTTATATGCTAGTACTGCTAAAGGAAGAGCAGTAGTAGAAGACGGAAAAATTATTAGAGTTTCTATATGGAATCCAGGTGTTGGATATGCTAGTGCTCCTGCAATGACAATTACAGATCCTAGTAATACTGTAGAAGCTCCTCATACTGTTAGAATAGGTGACGGTGTGTTAACACAACCAACTTGGACTAACCGAGGCACTGGAATGGTAACAGCGGCAGTAACAATCGCAGGAGATGGTTATCGTGACCAATTCCAACCAGGCACACTTATTAATATAAGTAATTTATCAGCATTACCACAAGCTGGAGCAAACTTAACTATTACAGGAGATTCTACATACTACAAGCTTGTAGCTATTAGAAATGTCCAAGGTGGATCAGCTCCTTACACAGCACAGTTCCAAGTAAGTCCAAAAATATCTATAACAGATGCGCCTGCGGACGATGCTGCTATAGAAGTACGTATTAGATATTCACAAGTACGCTTAACAGGACACGACTTCTTAGATGTTGGTACAGGTAACTTTACAAATACTAACTATCCAGGCACTCCTGTTTCACCAGCGGTACCAGCAAATGAAACTGTTGTAGGCGGAGGTGGACGTATATTTTATACTACTACTGACCAAGACGGTAACTTTAGAGTTGGTGGATTGTTTAACGTAGAACAGTCGACTGGTGTAGCAACACTTAATGCAGATGCGTTTAACATTACTGGTCTAAACGAGCTACAACTAGGTTCTGTTGCACTTGGAGGTACTGGAGCAACTATTACTGAATTTAGTGTAGACGGTACATTTACTGCAAACAGTGACAATATTGTTCCAACGCAGAAAGCTATAAAGACTTACATTACTTCACAAATTGGTGGAGGAGCTGGAGAGCTTAATGTAAACAGTATTACAGCAGGCGTAGTAAAAATATCAGGACAAACAATAACAACTACAACAGCCGCACAGATAAATATAACACAGAAAGTTAATTTTACTGGCGGTATTAAAGGTGCACCAGTTGCATTAAATTACTTTTTATCATCATAATGGAGAATAGATAACATGGCCACAGGAAGATTAGCAGCACAAGATATGAGTGCAGCAACACTCACTACAGTTTACGATACACCAGCAGCAACATATACTGTTGCTACTGTATCGATATGCAATAGAGGAGCTGCCGCATCAAATATTAGTTTAGCAATTGCAGATGCAGCAACGCCCGCAGCAGGCGAATACATAGAGTATGAGACAAATTTACTAGCGAAAAACGTTTTGGAACGTACAGGCGTAGTATTATCAGCTACACAAAAAATTGTTGTACTGTCGTCCGCAGCTTCCGTTAGTGTGGTAGTTGTTGGTATCGAAACAGCAGCATAAATATAAATATAGTTAACGCATAAAAGGAAGCAATAATGGGAAGATTTATAGGATTATCAAAAAATAAAGGAAGTGGAGCGTCACTGGAAGATCCAAGCAATCTCAATGCTGGGTTAATTTTAACTAGTAACGGCACTGGCTTTGTTCTAGCTGGAGGAGCGTCTCTGGATAGAGATCCACTTCCTGACTACGTAAACGCAAACGAATCAATAAGCACAACACTAACAGTTACTGGAGCGTTTGGCGACTCTGTGTATACATTCGCTTGGCGTAATGGAGCACAGTACGGCTTAGCAATAACAAGCGCAGGTGTATTAACAGGTGCAGCATCAAGTATGGTTGCTTTATCTATTTTACAATTTGATGTTACTGATACAAAATATAATAAAGTATATGAAGTAGATGTTCAAATAAATGTTAGTACATCTAATGGTTATCCAATCATTACTACTGGTGATGCAGCACTTGCGGCTGTTACTCCTCCGTTTGATATAACATTTGCTGCAAGTGGCTCACCTACTGAATGGTCAATTACATCTAGAGGTAACTTAAATAGTGCTTCGGGGGCTACTGTAACAATAGCTAATACAGGTGTAATGAGCTTTCCAAGCGCCAATTTGGGAACTAACACTTATACATTTACATTAGGTGTTCGTAACGAAAGTATGCCAGCAGGTGAATATAGAACCAAATCGTTTAGTAAGCCGATTGAATTTGCTGTTGTCCAAGGAGAACAGCAATACCGAGCTGAATACGGTCAAAGTGGCGGCCAATGCTCATATAGCTGGACTGCACCATCTGGTGTGAGTAAAGTACACGTTTTTGCAATCGGCGGAGGCGGCGGAGGCTGTCGATACTGGGCTGTTTGTGGAGGTCATGGAGGCGGATCAGTATGGGCTAATAATATTCCAGTAAACCCTGGACAAGCATATTGTGTCCAAGTTGGCCACGGTGGCTGTTGGAGCGGAACCCAAGGAGGCCACTCTTGCTGGCCTGGAATGACTGCATGTGGCGGCTGTTGTGGTTGCTATGGTGGTTGCTTTACTATTAGCAGTGTCAATGGCGGAGCAGGCACATGTTGCGGCGCATACGGAATGGTTGCTTACCCAAGTACAGCAGGCGGAGGCGGCGGCGGAGCCGGCTATGGCGTGGGCGGATCAAATGGAGCCTCCGCAACCAGCGGTTATGTAGGATGTGCTGGAGGCGGCGGCTCAGCAACGGCAGTTCACAGTTCAACACACGGAACTGGTGGAGGTGGCGGCACTGGCTCATGCGGAATGTGTTGCTACACAGGAGCAGGCGCTTGCGGCAACTCGGCATGTGGCGGTCATGGCACCTCTGGCGGCGGCGGATCAGGCGGATCAGGCGGTTGCTGCGGAAAAGCAGGCGAGCCTTATAGTAACCCATACGGTAACGGTTGGGCATGTGGTGGAGCATATGGTGGAGGCGGCGGAGGCGGCGGAACATCAACAGGCGGCGGCTGGGGCGGACCTGGCGTAGTACGCATTATCTGGGGCGATAACAGATGCTGGCCTTGCTGTAACACACACAACTTATAAACCAAAATTAGAGGAATAATTTAATGTTAGAATTTACAAATTACATAAAAATAGATGCCAGTGGCAACAGAGTTGGTGCAGATGCGATTTACGTTTCCAATAATATCTTTCAAATAATGGGTGAAAGATCAGATTTTACTGATGCAGAATTAACTGAAGCAGGTTATGCTAGTGTTATAGACTCGATACGCTCATATAACAACGGCGATTCTGCTGTTGACATCGTCCCCGGCGACATAGTAAAAAATGAAGACGGAACGTTTACACAGCAATGGTCAGAAACAGAAATCACTGCTGCGGAAAAACGCCTGAGGTTTTTAGAAGTTACACGCGGCTTTTACCTCGTCAATTCTGACTGGACGCAAGCAGCCGATAGTCCACTAAGTGACGCAGATAAAGCGTTATGGGTAACATATAGACAAGCACTTCGAGATTTGCCTGCCGCTATAACTTGGGATGACATAAAAGGAGCAGATGATATAGACTGGCCCGTGAAACCTGGCGCGGCTATACCAGCAGCAGACGCAACACCAAATCCGTTTCTAGACTCAGACGCAGACGGCACACCAGACTAAAATATAAAACCACTTGACAATGCTTCCGATTGCTGTTATACTTAAATAACAGTAACGGAGGCATTTTTTATGGCATTTAAAAGTATAATAGTAGTTGGTGGCGGATCAGCAGGATGGATGGCAGCATCTACATTAATTAGGAAGTTTCCTAATACAACTATTACACTAGTAGAAAGTGCCGATATACCTAAAGTTGGCGTAGGCGAAAGTACATTAGCATATATTCGAGACTGGACTAACTATCTTGGTATTGATGATAAAGACTTTCTTAAACATACAAACGGATCGTATAAGCTTAGTATTAAGTTTACTGACTTTTACGATAAAGACTCAGGCGGCTTCCATTATCCTTTTGGTGCTCCTTCAGAAAATGAAAATTTTAATTGGAACACTTGGTCAATAAAAAAAGCATTGTACCCAGATACTCCTACTAGTGATTTTGCAGAAAACTTTTGGCCTGTTATGGCGTTAGTGAACGAAAACAAAATATCAACTAATGCGGATGGCAAACTTGACAATTTTAGATTTGAGTATCATACTGCTTTCCACTTTGATTCTTTATTGTTTGGACAGTACCTTAAAGATCGTTACTGCATACCTCGAGGTGTCAAGCACGTAGTAGGAACAGTTAAAGATGCACCAACTGATGAAAACGGCATATCTAAAGTAATACTCGAAGACGGTACCGAGTTACAAGCTGATCTTTATGTAGACTGTACTGGGTTTGAAAGTTTATTGTTAGGCAAAGCATTAGAAGAACCTTTTACATCGTATCGAGATATTTTACCTAACAATAAAGCTTGGGCTGTACAAGTACCGTATACTGATAAAGAAACTGAACTACAACCATATACAAACTGTACTGCATTAACTAATGGCTGGGTTTGGAATATTCCTCTTTGGTCGAGGATCGGAACAGGGTATGTGTATTCAGATGAGTTTATATCAGATGAAGATGCGTTACAAGAGTTTAAAAAACATCTTAACTCAGATAAAATGGCATCACCAAACGCTAATAGAGTTACAGACGATCTTAATTTTAGACATATTAACTTTAAAACGGGCATATATGAACGTACATGGGTAAAGAATGTTTTAGGTATTGGATTAGCAGCAGCTTTTATTGAACCTTTAGAAAGCAATGGATTACTAAGTGTACACGAGTTTATTCTAGAATTTTGCCGGCATGCAGATAGACCGGTAGTTAATCAGTTTGACCGTGATGTATACAATGCTCGTATACAAACTATTTACAAAAACTTTGCAGAATTTGTTGCAATGCATTATGCACTTTCTATAAGAACTGATTCAGAATACTGGAATAATAACAGAGCAAGAGTATACGATAATAATTTAACAAATACTAAAAGCGGATTTAATGATTTATATGTTAAGAAAACTGCTACACATGCTCATCGAGGCAATGCAGGAGTCGTGTGTATATCAAATGGAATGAATTATAATGTGTATGACGAAATTGATATGTCAAAAGAGGAAATAGGTTTAGAAATAAATTTAACAGAAAAATGTAATAATTTCTTATATGATAGACACTTAAAGAAGCAACAATGGAAAGACGCAGTAAAGAATCAGCTTAGTACTTTCGAATGGCTCAAAACGCATATATATAATAACAAGGATTAAACATGCCAGAAGCATCAGCAAATATAAATACTTTTAGGAATCTTAGCGTTCTAGAAACAAAAATGCCATTTGACCTATTTGAAAGGTTATCAACTGCTATTGATAATATTTCAGCTGAAACTGGCAAAAAATTTAATAGTAATTTATTAGGCCATATGCAAGAAGAGTATTCATTGAATCATATTAAAGAAACTATGTCTGAGTACTTAGAATCATCAGCTCATCTATGGACAGAACAAAACCCAGGATTTATTGGATCTTTTGAGGAAGTTGCTAAAGCCGATACTTATACTTTATATCTTGATAGTATTTGGGTTAATAAGCAACAAAAGTATGAATTTAATCCAGTTCATCATCACGGCGGTGTCTTAAGCTTTGTTATATGGATCAAAGTTCCTTATGACTTAAAAGAAGAAGAAGCGTATTTTCCTAGAGTATCAGGAGAAACTGAAGACGGTCCGCACAATCAAACATATACTTCAAAATTTACTTTTTATTATAATGATGTACTAGGAGGATTACAGCCTGCGGCTGTGCCTGTTGATAAAAGTTATGAAGGAACTATGTTAATGTTTCCTGCAGGGTTGCATCATGCAGTTTATCCTTTTTATACGTCAGACGATTATAGAATTAGTGTATCTGGTAATATTAGGATTCGCCCAGTGTATCCAACGTCTGATGACAGAATATCGGAATTGAAATAAATGGATACGAATGATAATAGTAACTCCAAATATACAGATAACACACTGTTGTTGTTTGCGACTCCAATTTATATATGCAGAGACTATTCTAGTAACGAGTATGGTATATACGAAACTTATGCCGAACAAGCTAAAGTAAAACTTAATCTTGGACAGAATTTTTCATCTATAGAAACTAATATTTTAGATTTACCTCATTATAGTGAAATAAAAAACAGAATCATGCATGGACTATCGGACTATACTAGTAATTTATTATGTATTAATGATAACCATGAATTTTATATTACTCAGTCTTGGCTAAATGTAAACCCACCAAATACAACACATCATAGACATAATCATGCTAACGCATTAGTTAGTGGAGTATATTATATTGATACTACTGAAAATGATAGTATAACGTTTACGACACAAAATACTACTACTATTACAAATAATCCAACATTACAAATAGATGTTAATCAATTTAATTTAGCTAATTCAAATGCTTGGCAAGTGCCAGTAAATAATAATGAAATTGTATTTTTTCCATCTACTACTTATCACGAAGTATCAATGAACACGTCTACTAAAAATAGAATAAGCTTGTCCTTTAATTGTTTTATTAAAGGACCACTAGGAAATAACGAAACTATGACAGGACTTCAGCTATGATCGATGAAATAATTAATAATAGAGATACCGCATTTTATATTAATGGCGGTATTGGCAGGGTAGTATGTGCTATTCCAGCATTAGAAAAATATTGTAAAAATAATCCACAAGACGATTTTATAATATTTTCAGAATTTGCATACGAAGCATTTTCTGGACACCCAGAATTACATGGTAGATCATATCCAGTTAATGCGCCGCATTTATTTAAAGACGCAGTTCAACATAGAAATGTAATAATTCCTGAACCTTATGCAATATGGGAATACTATAATCAAAAATGTAATATTGCACAAGCATTTGATATAATTATTAATGGTAGCTTGGATAAGGATTTACCAAACTTATCAATTCATCTAAGTAATGAAGAAAAGATTACTGCTAATAATATTATTACAGACATGAAATCTAAACGCGGTAACAAACCGATGATAGTGTTCCAGCCGTTTGGGAAAGGTATTACATTAGGCGCTATAGAAAGTCCTTCAGGTCCTGTGGATTCTTCAGGAAGATCGTTTACATTAGAAACTGCTTCAAAGCTGATACAAAAGATCGAACACAGGTACGCTGTATTATTAATGAACGAGTTCAACGTAGACTTTCAAAAATTAGGAACTAAAGACGAAGTATATTATGTAGATAATGTAAATTTAAGAAAATGGTTTGGGCTAATAAATGCAGCAGATTCTTTTATTGGTTGCGACTCAATAGGTCAACACATAGCACACACGTTTAGCAAACCGTCAACTGTAGTATTCGGATCAACATTTCCAGAGAATGTTTCGTATCCACAAAGTAAGAATTTTAATGTTCTTGATTTTTATAAAGATAAGCGCATATATAGTCCTATAAGAATTACTGTTGACGAGCATTCTAATAGACAAAATGAAAAAGCAATGGCATTAACTGAAGCTCAAATTCAAAAAATTGCAAGTAAAATATTAAATCACTAATTAAGGACACCGAGAATGAATAAAGATTTATGGATCTTAGGAGTCTCCCGAGGCCACAACTCCGGAGTATGTCTTACCAAAAATGGTAAGATAGTATTTGCTATTGAAGAAGAACGGTTAAGTAGAAATAAGTACGACGGTAGTCCGTTAGCTTCGATGATAAAGGTATTAGAATATACTGACAAAGTAGACTTTATGATTGTAGCGCATACTACAACTATACAGAGTGCAGGAAAAATTGAGTTTACTGGTGATGATATGTACACTGGTATGGCCCGTAAATTAGGGCTAATTGACCAACATTGTTCTCCTCATAATCATCGTCAAGTACACGATGTTAGCCACCAGCATCACAAAATTCATGCAGCATGTGCATTTTATCGATCAGAGTTTGATGATGCAGTTGCATTAGTTATCGACGGATGTGGTTCTGTTAAAGATATATGTGTTAATTACAACTCTAAAGCTAATAATCCTGGTGAAGACATTAATGCTAGTGTATGGGAAGTAGAATCGATAATAAACTGTAGCTACGATACTGGATTTAAAACATTATATAAGCATTATGGAACTAAAGATAATATACTAGTAGGAGTTAATCCGGATGAGACTTCAGAACCTCACGCTGAACCTGGAACTCATATTGCTGTTTACTCTGCTCATGCAGGAATTACTAAAACGTACGAAGCAGCTACAAAATATTGTGGGTTTTCAGAAATTGAAGCTGGCAAAACTATGGGATTATTTCCGTACGGTAAGCCTAATAAAAATATCCCAAAGTTATTTTTAGATTCTGGAATAACTGCACTATCAGATAGAAACGTAATTACACCAATGTATCCAAGCGGAGCAAACATAAACGCTCAATTTTATGAAGAATTAAATACTAATCTACAAGACACCGGTGATGTTACTATACTACAAAATCGTAGAGACTTAGCATATGCTGCCCAAATTGAAACTCAGGAACAGGTTTTAAATCATATTCTTAAAGCAGTTGAACTTTCAGGCAAGAAAAAAGTAGTGTTTTCAGGAGGGTATGCACTTAACTGTGTTGCCAATTATTATTTCTTAGACAAGTTAAATGCCGAAGGAATTGAACTATATGTTGAACCAATATCAAATGACGGTGGCACAGCAATAGGCGCTGCATTATTTGGTCATTATTTATTCTCAGAAGATAAAGTGCCGCACAATAAACGTGAAATTTACACAGGTATGGTGTATAACTATTCTAATAATGATATCGAGAGTGTAGCTAGTAAGTACAACGCAACAATTGAAGATGCTGATGATCAACGTATAATTGAATTAATGACATCAAAAAATATTGTTGCATGTTTCCAAGGACGATCAGAAGCAGGTCCTCGAGCATTAGGCAATCGTAGCTTAATGTTTGATCCAACATTTAAAGACGGCAAAGAATATGTTAACGGAATTAAAAATAGAGAATACTTCCGTCCATTTGCTGGCTCGATACTTGCAGAAGATGTGCATGAATGGTTTGACCTCAGAGGCATGAAAGACAGCCCGCATATGATGTATGCTGTTAATTGCCAACCAGGAATTGCTGAAAAAATTCCTGCTATTATTCATGTTGATGGCACGTGCCGCATACAAACAGTTTCTGAAGAAGATAATCCTTTATATTATAAGATTATTAAAGCGTTCAAAGAAAAGACAGGATGTCCTATTATTTTTAATACTAGCTTTAACTTAGGCGGAGCACCACTAGTAGAAACACTAGATGATGCATTGCACACGTTGGCTGTTAGTAAACTTGAGTACTTATATCTTCCTGAATTTAATAAGCTAATTACAATCAAAAACTGATAAATATTAAAAACAGGGATCCATTATGCAAAATTTAAAAAAATACTTAACAGACGGTTTAAAAAATACATTATTATATAAGAATAATGCTGGCACTAGTCATAATGGGCCTTGGAAGCAAGTATACACTAATACACTATTAGATAGGTGGCATGTTGGAGACTTTGCTAGTGTCGAGTATACTATAAGTGCAGACTTTGATGTTGATAATAAAGAAATTATTAAAGTGTTGATTACAGCAAGTAGAGATCAAGCAAGTGTTGTGCTTTATGCAAGAAATAATACTGTACGTGACTTACTTACTGTAACTGCTACTGTTAATGATAGTTATGTAGATGTTATCTTAAATCCTGTTGTAGTGGACCCTTCCACTACAACATATGCCATTACAGTGGGCGGCACTACGTCGGGCAATAAATACTTCTCAGACGGATTACGGCAAGTTACTTATAATTTAGTAGAAGGTAACACATATAAATTTGATCAATCAGATTCTACTAATAGTAATCATCCATTAAGATTTTCGACATTACCAGGCGGCACTCATGGAGGCGGATCTGAATATACCGATGGAGTTACAACTGTTGGAACAGCAGGCAACGCTGGAGCATATACTCAAATAGTTGTTGCTGCAAGTGCGCCTACTTTGTACTATTATTGTGTTTACCACAACGGAATGGGCGGCCAAGCAAACACACCTGTAACTGCAAATGATGGTGTAAAGGTTATTCACACAGCACAGTACTTCCATACGCAAACTGCCCTTGTAGTCTAACTTTGTTATCTGATAAATAACACTATAGGAGACTTGTATAAATGGCAGTAACTAATTCACCGTTTAAATCTAAATTTGGATTCAACAGTTTTGGATTCGACGTCGACGGCTTGGGAAATATCTCTGCAAAATCTATTAGTTTAGTAGATGCAACGGCAACTGACCCGTCATTACCTGCAGATTATGTATTTACTGAAGTATCTAATAATTTTAGAAATTCGTTAGGCGTATCAAACAATCCTACAATTAGTGTGTATCGTGCAAAGACAACAACTATCGATATAACATTAACTTCTCTTACATTTAATATAGTTACAGCAGATAAAACAACACTTTATTCTACAGGGTTAACACACAATGACGGAACACTTGGTTCTGAAGCTCAAGGAAAAAATTCAGGCAGATTAGCTTGGGCAGTCCCGGTAACAGCTCCTGATACACTTTACTATGCAAATGCGTCCGGCACAATATTTGGAACTATTAATGTTTTAAATGCCCCTAGCGTATTTAGTGAAGCTACAGTAACCAGTGTTTTAGCATCAACTAGTTCTAGCACAGGAGCACTTACTGTTGCAGGTGGTGTAGGTATAGCAGGTGATTTATATATCGGCGGTACGTTGAATATAGATGGTCTTGGCATTACAAATATTACTTCTCCAACGAATTTACAATTTGAAGCTGCAAATCAAATTATTGTAAAAATAGACGGAACAACATTGGGTGTTATAAAAACAACCGGCTCTAGTGTTCCACTAGTTGATACTACTATAAATAACACAGTAATCGGAGCAACAACTCCAAGCACAGCAGCATTTACTTCGGCAGCATTTACTTCGGCAACTATTACAAGTTTACCTACTAGTGCAACTGAGGTATCAAACAAACAATATGTAGATAGCACCGCACTATCACTATCAATAGCATTTGGATTATAAAACATGGCAAAGACGCAGATAAAGAATTATGTATTTAAACCTGGTATCGGGGCAAGCGATAATCGTTTTCCAAAT
>Ga0307997_10000743_pt1 | contig 15052 bp, 18 predicted proteins | sample Davwhametageno36_FD_203165 | JGI IMG/M metagenome (GOLD analysis project Ga0307997, IMG submission 203165) | Marine microbial communities from Davis Island wharf, Antarctic Ocean - #36 | ecosystem: Environmental > Aquatic > Marine > Unclassified | place: Antarctic Ocean: Davis Island wharf... | reverse complement strand
TATCTTTAGGTGTTTTTTTAGATATTTGTTTATGTTTCGATAAATCCATTTGTATAAATCTATAGTTATGATGCTCTATATCAGTGGGTTTAATATCAACGTTATAAACTACAGAATTATCTAGAAGACTATCTAAAACAGCTCTGCCTATGCCTGAGCTACCACCAGTAATTAAATATTTTTTCATTAGACTTTGATTACCCGTTTAGTGGCAAAGTAAATTATTAATGCATACACAATAACTACAAAAGAATTAATCGCATAGTTGCCTATTATAATATTCCAATGATCTGCATAATTTCTGAGCATAGAATAATCAAGCACTAGATTGTGAACAAACAGCGTCAATAAGGTAGATATGATTATAGCAATTGGTAAATTGTTTATTTTTTTGATGATTATATTAAACAAATAAATTTCTAACATTAATGTTGTGAATGATGCTATTAAACCATGATAAAATAACCCAAAGATTTGAGGTCCTAACAAATGAACTGCGTCAGACAAATTAATCAGACTATCTTGTGGCATGTATTTATAAGATGGGAATGCCTGTGAAAGTAAAGGGATTGTTGAAAAAATAGCATCAGCCAAAGTAATAATTATTGCTACCTTTATAGCAAATTTGTACGTTGTAATTCTATTAATAAGATCTAATAAGGCAAATTTCAAAGGATAGAATAACGCAGATAATGCAAACATTAATTTGACATCAAATATAGAAATCTCGAACCAGGAAAAATACAATAGATTGCATGCAAGAGAGACCGCTATTAATGTAGATACTGCAATAGTTATTGTTAATACTTCATTACTGTTGTAGTCCCTTTTAGAATTGTAATTCACAATATTTTCCTTGTTTTTATTTTATTTATAATTGTTTGCGTTATTTCAGTAAACGAATGCTTATCTAGGTTTTGTATAATGTCAGCTTCAGAAATTATATCTAAGAGATTATCATAGTCACCTATCAATTCTTTATTGTGATCGTATATTAAATAATGGCCTGTATCTTCGTTATGGGATACGCTATATTCTGACTTATCTACTATGAAATTGGGTAGTTGCCTGAGTATTTTTCTCATAATAACTGGGTTTTTATAAATGGATGTTTCAGTTGTTAAAAAATCTAATAAATAAGCATTATTTTTTCCAGATATTGTATCTCTGTAGTATACTTTAATGTTATTGTAAGAGTCATTACAGAGATAGATCTCTTCTAACTGCGTTTTAGTTGAGAAATGTAAAGACATCTTAAATAGGATGTTGCTGCTCTTCCATAGAAAGCAACTAATAAATCTTTTCATATTATCATGCTTAAATTTGTTAATCATCTTCTACACCTTTACAGTTCTATTTTAAATTTTTCAGCAACAATTGTTACATCATTAATATCAAATGTTTTATCTACAGATTCTAGAACATAATCTTGAGATTTAACTATGTGATAATCATTATCTACCCGTATTAGATATATATTATTAGACTCAACTTTCATAATATCTAGTAATGGTTTGAATAGAATCAATGTTCCTTTTTTGAATATTGAATCATTAGTTACTTCAATATAAAAATAATCGTCAGGAACATCTATGTTTTTTATTGCAAAGACCTGTTTCTTTAAGGTATAGCTCTCTAATATATATCCTTTATTCTCAACTATATTCTGTTCATAATGATCTAACCATAAAGAATTAAGCCCATAGTGCTCTTCTATGGTACGAGCATATCTCTCTGAAATATTATTTCCTTCCCTCATTAAGCTAGCCATCTTCGCATTAGCAAAGCCACACTTCAGATCTATTCTTCTGTATGATCTTATTTTTTTATTAGTCATTAACTCTACAATTCTTTTTTTTCTAGTCGCGTAAATTTGATCTAAATATTTACTATTGCTCATGGGTTATAAAATAACTCTTAGTAGTTTTTACTATTTTATAACCGTTAAACTAATAATGATAGCTAATAAAATAACTGTGATGAGTTCAAATAAACTCAAAAAAGTTGACAAATTTAAGTAAATTGTGAATACTGATAATATATTAATTAATAGTTGTTGTTGTGAAGAAAGAAAATAGAGTAATCAATATCAGTAAAACTGTTAGAGATAGAATTAGAACTTATTGTGTAGAGCATGATGTTTTCATGATAACTGTGGTTGAAAAACTTATAGAAGATTTTCTAGAAAGAAAAGGAAGCAAAGTGACTCTAGTTACAAAGAATCATTACCATGACGAAATGAAACCTTGATCAATTTAACGCGTTTTAAAAGTTTTACACCTATAAATACACAATCTACCAACCAAAGGATAAATAAAATGAAAAAATCAAAACTAATATCAATAGGATCAATAATTGTTGCAGGAACTCTTTTAGTAAGTTGTGCAAGCTCACCAGCAGGTCTACAAAAGGCAACAGCAAGTAATGTTGGTGGAGTTTTATCTTCACAGGTAAGTGTTTCTGATATAGATAGAGGTGCTACATCAGTAGCATGGAATGCACAAGTTAATACTGACAAATATAGTTGTGAATCAGATGATATGGTTCATAACGTCAGTTGTGTAAAAAACTCTAAGTAGTATAGGTAGTGAGTAAAGTAATGAAATATTCAGTAAAAGAAACAAAAGTTTTATCTTTTTTTGATCCTAATATTATTCGTCTTTTTGATGATAAATCTTTGACAGATATTTTTTGGAATGCTGATGGTAAGATATTTATTATTAAGAGTGGTCAAGAAGAATTCTTCGGTAACCATCAAGGCTCTCTTAGGAGTCTAATTAATGAGATTGCTTATCTAAATGAAACTGTCGTTAATGAATTTAATCCAGTTTTAGAGACTTCATTTTTAGGTATGAGAATTACCGCTGTAATACCTCCGATGGGTGCAGCACCTACATTGACAATAAGAAAACCTAACTATCAAATAATTAAATTAGCTGAATATCTAGATAATGGCTCATTAAGTGCAGAGCATCATGATTATTTGATATATAAATTTGTCTATAGCCCAGTAAATATAATTATTGCAGGATCTACTGGTTCAGGTAAAACAACCTTTGCTAATGCATTGATTGATGAGCTTGTAACAAGAGATAAAAATAATCAGAGAATTGTTTCTATTCAGGACACCCCAGAATTAGTTATTAATGTCCCTAACGTTATCGAGCTATTTTCAACTACTAAAATATCTATGCAAGACTGCTTGAAAGTTACATTACGTCAGTCACCAAAAAGAATTTTTGTAGGTGAAGTTAGAGATAAGTCAGTTATAGCTATGCTAGATGCGTGGAATACAGGACATCATGGTGGTGTGGCAACTATACATGCTAATTCAGCCAAAGATGCAATTCAACGCATTGTTTCATTAGGTAGTAAGGACTATGACTTAAACGAGTTATATAACCTTATAGGATCAACTGTGGGAGTAATAGTTTCAATACAGAATAAAGATGGGGTTAGGTCTATTGATCAAATAATAGAGATTAATGGATATGATTCAAAAAATAATAGTTTAATAACCAAAGAAATATAGGAAAAAATAATGAAGAAATTAGCAAAGAAAATAGGTGCGGTATCAGTAGGTATGATCTTTAGTGGAAGTACTGCTCTAGCGGCAGGCGGTGGTGAAGATCCTCTATCAGACTTTTTAGGTACATTTGCAGACCTTGCAGGCGGTAAATGGGGTGTGGGCATGTTACTTGTTGCATTCATATGTTCTGCTATTGCTGTGGGCCTTGTTGATGAAAAAGTAGTGTGGTTAAAAAGACTTGGTTGGATTTGTGGAGCAGGTGCTTTAGTTGTTGGTGCTGCAAATGTACTTAAGTTGTTCGGTGTTAGCTAATGAATGAAATTAGGGGTGATGAGAAAAACGTAAATAAAGGGATTATGAAATCTGTTGATTTTTTAGGTTGTGAAAGGCAATTCAGTCTCTTTTTAATAATGTTCTGTGTATTGATGAACATTATAGTTTTTCCATCTTTGATCGAACTAGGTATTTTGATTATTACTGGTTTAGGATTAATGGTTGGTAGAGCTATTTACAACAACGACCCCTGCTTTTTCAAAGTGTTTTTTAAAAACATGATATTTGATGATAAACCACGCCAGTATCTACACCCTCAATCAAATGCTAATAAAATATCTATTAAGAACCCTATGTCAGTGAGATTAAAATGATGAACAATAAGTTTAAAACTAATATGACCAAGTACTTACGTGATTTAAGCAGATCATATGGTTATTCGGACTTTCTTAGTTACTCATGGATTCTAAAGAATGGGGTAATCTTGCATAAAGATAGCTCCATGAGTGTTCATTTTGAATATTATGGACCAGATTTGGAATCACAAGTTGATTATTCAGTCAATATTTTAGTATCACAGATATTCCAATCATTATCGCACCTAGGTAATGGTTGGTTGGTAGAAACTAATTTAATCTCTTCTAAAGACCAAGGTTATACAACAACTGAGAATAATAGAGATTTAGTATCTACTGTAATAGATAAAGAAAGAGAGGAGTTCTTTAGATCTACAGATAATGTATACAAGAATAAAACAGTATTATCTTTTACATATAAGCCTGTCAAAAAGAAATTAGACGATCTTAAGTCAGTAATATATGAAACAGAAGATATTGAAAGTACGGCTAAAGAAGATGTCATAGGTGATTTCTCAGTAGTTGATAAATTCTTAAATGATGTAGATATAGTGACTACATTACTTAGAACATATAGCCTCTATACTCGAAGATTAGATGATTCTGAAACATACCAGTTTCTTAAGAATTGTATCAATTGTACTGATATTCCAGTACAGGCATTTGATTACAAATGCTTCACAAATAGATTATTCTTAGATAAGTCTCTTTCTCAAAGTGAAATGAGAACTGGAGCTGAGTTAAAGGTTGGAGATAAATATGTAAGATGTATATCTTTAGATGATCTTCCGAGTTTATATTACCCTACAATACTTAACTCATTAAATGAACTAACCTTAGATTTTAGATTTTCAGCTAGATTTTCATATCTATCAAGCGAAGGAATACATTCTATATTTAAATCCATGAAAACTGCATGGTCATTTAAATTGTTCGGCGGTGTTAAGGGTTTTTTAGGATCACTGTTTAGTAATACAAATGCCCCTATTAATAGGGATGAACATGCAGATACTATGCTTACAGAAGTCGAGATGGCAAAGACTAGAGAGAAGTACGGTCAAAAATTTGGCTACATGAATCTTACATTAATAGTTTTTGATGAAGATAAAGAAGCCTTGCTAGAAAAAGTCACAGAGCTTTGTAATGTAGTTAGAACTGAAGCTTTTACTCCAAGGGTAGAAACAGCAAATGCAACGTACTCTTTTCTAGGTAGCTTACCTTCACATGGTGGGTATAATGTTCGTTGTAATCCAGTTGAATTAGAGTTGTTTGTAAATATGATGCCTTCTATGGGTATCTATCAAGGGTCACCAATTTCAACATTTACTAAGCTACCTAAGGGATCAGCTCCGTTAGTTGAGTGTATGACAGCCCACGGTAATAGAAAGTTTTATTTAAATATCCATGAAGGTGATGTTGGTCATGCTACTGTTATCGGTGGTACTGGTAAAGGTAAGTCAGTAACTGTCTCTGTAATGGGATCACAATGGCTTAAAAAATACCCAAATAGTAGGATTATAGGTTCGGATTCTCATAATTCTATGTTGGGTACAGTTGTATCACATCAAGGTGAATATATTGATATAGCAAGAGATCTAGTTAAATTAGCACCATTTATCAATTGTGATAATAAAACGTACGTAACAACCTTTTTAAATGGTTGGTTACTCAATATATATAGCTTAAACAATCAAGATGTTAGTGCAAACAAGGTTGAGAAAAAAGCAATCCTAGATGCTGTAGAGAGGGTGGCTAAATTCGATAAATTAGACCGTACAATAGAGAGATTTATAGCTCAATTAGATGATGAAAATGTACAGGCAGTATTTTCAGAGTTTAATAGGTCATTACCAAATGAAATACTATCTGGTAATGATGAATATATCTTTGACAATCAATTTGTACTATTCGATAAAAAGCCTATACGTGATTTAAACAGGTCTTTAAGTGAACCTTTACTTGATCTGTTTTATTATAAACAGATTGATTCTATATCAAGGGATCCTGCACCATTCTTGATGATTATAGATGAAGCTAGTTTTGAGTTTTCTCATAAGTATATGAGAACGAAGATGTTTGAATATATAAAGTTGTTGAGACATAAATCAGGAGCAATTATTTTTGCAACACAGTCAGCAGTAGATTTTATTGGTGAGGATGGTGATGAGTCTAATATGACTAAGATATTTGATAATATCGCAACTCAAATATATCTACCAAATGCAGATGCAGCGGCTAATCATATAGTGAGAGAGTCATACGAAAAGGCAGGACTTAATGAGAGAGAAATATCTCTAATAGCTAACGCTGTTCCAAAAAGAGAATATTACATCAAGCAAGCTAGAGGATCTAAGTTGATCAACTTCCTTATTGGAGATATAGCATTGTCATTCGTAGGTAAAACACAAGAGAATGTAAAAGAATTAGACTTTATGATAGAGCAATGTCACAAACCTAATTTTGTTGACATCTGGCTAAAAAATGAAGGTTTAATGTAATGAAAAAGACTCTTTATGCATTTATATTAATAACTGCATGTATCACTAGATCTTACGCTACTTTCGGTTTTGGAGATTTGGTTTTTGATCCTAGTGTTTATGGTGAGGCTATCACTCAAACGACTCAAATGGCTACAGAAGTGGCTAATACATCACAAACCTTGGTTAAAACAGTTGAAGGTGTAAAAATGGCGAAGAGAAACCTAGAGAAGTTTAGTTCGTGGGAGAACGTATCTGGATTTTCTGGTTTAGTAGATAAGATGGTTCAAGCGGGAAATAGAGGTAATAGTTTAGGTGTTGCAACAGGTGGTTTTGAAAAAGGATTATCTGCTTTTACAGGAGATGAATATGACACGCTTTCAGCACTTCAAGATAATTTGAGATCTGTGGGTGGGATTCTGGATGAACAATCAAACGCAATGGATAAACAAAACAGGGGTTTTGATCAAATGATGAAGGGTCTTAACAGTTCTGGTATAGATGGAACGATGGCTGTTTTACAGGGTAATGCTAATTTAATGGCAGGTGTTGCACAACAGAATGAAAGAATTGGACAGCATTTACAAAATCTACAGCAAATCGAACTGGCTAAAGCACAGGCAGAAATTAATCAAAAGAAAAATGAAGCCAATGCTAATAGAAAGATATCACAAATGATGAAGGATGGTTTTAACGAGGTTGACCCTGTAGATAAGCACGATATTACAGTAACACCAAAATTTCAGTATATATAGGTAGAAGTATGTTTGATTATATATTAGAGCATTTAGAAAAAGGATCTCAAGGCATAGCCCATAACATGGCAGCTTGGAATATTAAAATATTCGGTGCTTTGGTTCTTGTAGAAGTTATTATTATGGTAATGGCTTATGCCCTACAACCAGAAAAAATAGAAGAACTCCCTGTTAAGTTTTATAAATTATTATTTTTTACATTTGTAGCAAACACATTGTTTATGTGGCTACCGACCATTTGGGTTGTAGGGTGGGATACTGTTAATTATTTAGCAAGTCTTGCTACTGGTGAAGCAGTTAATTACTCACCATCTGAATTACTCGCAAAAGCCTTTTCTATTATGGGTGATTTACAATCAGCTGCGTGGAGCGATGGTGGTTGGAATTTAGCTAAATCAATTATTAATGCATTATTTGTGATACCTATTTCGTTTGCTGTATTTTTCTTGTTTTTGATAATTATTGCAGAGGTTGTAATCAATTATGTGATGTGGGTTGTTAGCGGTGCTATGGGTGGAATATTCATACTTTTGTTTGTCCTTACCTCAACAAGACCTATGTTCTACAACTATATAAAATACATGTTTGGTTTGTTGTTTAAGACATTAACCATGTTTCTTATGCTTTCAATGTTAATGGTTATCTTAGATAACTACGTTAACTTCAATGAAAAGCTAGGACCACCTCCGACTACACAAACATGCGACACATTAGAAAACCTAAATATCCAAGCATCAAAATGCACGACAACAGATTGCAAGAATATATTAGTTCCTCAAATTCAAGCAGCAGAGCAGAATTGTAATCGTGAGAAAAAAGATTTAGAAGCTTATGAAGTCGAAGCTAATAAAGGCTTTATAGCACGTGGACTAACTCTTTTAATGGCTTTATTTATATTTGTGATGATCTTTAAAACTATACCATCTGCTATGGCAAGCCTAGTGGGGTTTGGTTCATATGAAGTTAAAGGTATGATGCAAGCAATGGGGGCAGCCGCAGGCGGAGCAGCAGTTGGTAATGCAGTCACAGGTGGTAGAGCAGGAGCCGCAGCCGCAGCAGGTGGTAATATGGCGAAAGGGGCAGCAGGAGCAGTAGGATCAGCTGCTATAAGTGGTACAGCAGGTTTAGCAAAAGGAGCAATGGCAGGAGCAGGTATGGGTGCGGTTGATGGATTCAAATCAGGTCAAACACCTCAAGGAAAGGTAGGTAAAGCCTTGGGGGGAATGATGACAGGAGCAGGATCATTAGCTAAAACTGGTATGAGTGAAGGCATCAAATCAGGTGCTAAGCAAGGTATGTCTCATGGTAGTAAAGGTGGTACAGGTAAAACCTTAGCTGCTGCAAAAAAAGCATTTAGTGGCGGTAAATAATGACTAATTGGAATATATATATATTAGTTGTTTCTACAATAGGTGTTTATTACTTTATTAAAGTTACATGCATTATTTGTAGAGACTCTATGTTTGAGTGCTTACAAGGCATCAGATTTTTTATGTCTATAAAGAAACGTAAAAATATTTTTTTTGAAGAAAATATACAGTTTGGTACACCAACAGAAACTACTGTGAAGTGTATTGTTTTTATTTTTAAAGAGCTAAAGACTATAATAAACGTTTGTTTTGAAAACTTACTATTATCTGCACTTATTGGTGGAATATTATTTGTAGCATACTGGTTTTTTACAGCAGATCATGCTAATTCTAGTTGGATTTGGTATGTACAAAAGTTCTGGTGGACATGGTATTTAGTTCGAGGAACTATTTTCTTTCTGTTTGTTGGTGCTGCGTGGAAGCAACTTAAAACATTTCCAAAAATAATCTATTTCAAAGACCTTCGTTTTGTAATTAGTCGTAGTTTTTTACTGATATATCTTGTGGTTTTAATATTTACAATTGTTGAAGTAATTAAAGCTATAGCGTTTGGTGAAATTAATACACCTTTATATATGTACTATGTTGATTGGTATCAACAAATAATTGGATAATTAGGAGATAAAATGAGTAAGTTAGACAAAATAAAACAGGGTATCAGTGATTGGTTTAATCCACCTAAAGAAGATATTGATATAAAGCTAGAAGAAGCTCATCTTAAGATAATTAATCTTATTAATGATGACCCTAAGAATCCATATGTGGGAGCTAATGCAGCACTGTCATATATGGCAGTCGAAAGGGGTAACGAAAAACATAAAGATAAAAAAATAATCAGATTACTGGTTACTTTACTTTGTATTTTTGTGTTCTCTACGGTTTATTTGGCAGCTAGTATTAAAGTAGTTCCTTGGGTTGTGGGTATGAATCAAAACGGGCAGATCTTTGATCTTAATTCATCCATCGAAAACGTTAAAGATTCTACCATAAAGAATCAACTAGCTCTCAGAAATGTAGATGAATTCATAAGACAAGGAATGTCTGTATCGCCAGATGGTGATGTTAATAATTATAATGAAGAAGCAGTCTATTCTATGGCTAAAGGATCAGCTGCTAGTTATCTAAATGAATATTATAATCAAAACAACTCTAAAGAGATTGCTGAAAAATATTCTGTATCTATACAGATGAACTACACGATGCACATATCAGCACAAACAATTAAAGTTTCGTGGACAGAAACTAGAAAGAATTCCAAGACAAGTAATGTAGTTTCACAACAAAAGTATGTTGGCGAATTTACTTACGAATGGGATGTGAGAAGTGGTAATGAACTCATTCAAAGGCTTAACCCTTTAGGCTTTTATGTAAAGTCGATAGTGGTAGAAAAAGATAACGGTTAAATAATCAACAACATAATTATGGATTAAAAAATGAAATTAAGAAATATAGCATTATTGAGTTTAGTAGCGGCATCATTAACAGGATGTGCGGGAGTTAAATCAGATGTGGGTAATTTTTTTGGGTACAGTGATGAAAATTATATATCTAAGGGCAATGCAGATAGTTACTTTAGGAAACATTATGCTAAAAGTACAACAACAGTGCCAACAATTGAGTATGCAGTTGAAAAAATACCTGTGTCAAGAAATGCAGTAATGACTTCTTTTGGGTTTAGCAAAAATCCAGAAGTTAAAGAAGCGTATGAGCAATATATAACTGGTGGGCAGAACTTTGTTGTTAAAAGTGATGGTTTCATAACGTATCCATATGATCAATATTCAAGACCTATTTTAGAATGTTCATTGGGTCGTGTTTGTTCTATTCAATTGGAATCTGGTGAGCAAATGACATCTTCACCATCATTGGGTGATAGTAGTAGGTGGGCGATGGATGTTATGACAACTGGAACTGGTGATGTTGCATCTCAGATAATCACTATAAAGCCTATTCTGACGGAGAAAGCTATGAAGAGAGGGCAAGAGCAAGGCAAACTTAATAAGTTCTCTACAAACATAATGATTACCACTACGAAAAGAGTATATAACATTGGTTTGTTGGCTGTCCCTGATGGAGCAAAAAGCACCACGATGAATTTTTATTATCCGTTTGAAACATCAGAGATGATTAACAGTAAGGTTGAAGCTATTAAGCATAGTAATGGTGTTGGCACGAATTATAGCAGTGGTGGTAAGAATGACGGTATTCCTACTGATGTAGATTTCAATAGTATAAACCCAGAAGCATACAAAATAAAAGTTACAGGTAAAAAAGCACCTAAGTGGACACCTACAGTTGTATTTGATGATGGGCATAAAACATTTATAAAGCTCCCTGCTAATACGGATCAGTACCAACTTCCTGCAGTTTGGATTCAAAGAGATACTGGTGATAAGGAGTTAAGCAGTAATGATACTTTCCAAAAACCATATTTCATCTTGGATGGTGTATACAAAAAAGTATTCTTGTTTAGTGGTGCTGATGTTGATGGTAATAAGCAAGAAGTAGTAATAAAGAAAGATTAGGTGATATTTTATGAATTTTGATAATTTCAATAAATGGAAGGGCTTTGGGCATATGAGTTCCAAAGCCAAGTCTGTAATCATAGTTGGTGGTGGTCTTATCGTAGGTTCTATATTGTATACGGCGTTCATGAAAGATGTTAATACAGAGAAAAATAGAGATATTACCCAGAACTTAAATGATAAAACAGATATATCTGAGAAAGCGATAAAGAAGATTAGAAATAGGGTGGGTGGACTTTGGTTTAAAAACTTTATTTGGATTAAAGGAGTTCAATATGAACTGTTCTCAGATGGTGATGGAATCAAGGTAAAAAAGAATGGTCGTTTAGTTAATATTGCAGACGTCGTAGGTAAGGATGGGGCTATCATCAATAAAGATGGAAGAATGTACTACTATACCAATGAAGGTCGGTTGCTTGATTTAGAGTCTGGTGACGTTGTTAGTGATGATGGTGTTTTATATCAAGTTAAAGACGATGATAAGATTGGTAAATTCGAATCTAATGATCTTTATTTTGATGATGGTACACTCAAAAATGTTGATGGCAATGGAAGTGGGGAAATAGTAGGTGATGATGACGTTGTTACTGTAGACGGTGTTCCTATGCGTATGGAGAGTGGTATATTACGACCACTTAATAACTTTACCTCCAAGTTAGGCGAAGGAGCTTATGTAGCAACAACTAATTCTAAAGGTGAACTTACTTTCTCACGTAAAAGTGGTAATAGACTGAAAGATATATCACGCTCAGAAATTCCTAATGGTGCATCTGTTTTGGTGGATGGTATGCCTATGACAATGATAGATAGCGACCTTATATCCAAAGAAGAAGAAAAAACAGGTGTTCTAACCGCTGATGATATATTTAAGCCTATAGATGGTGATTATATAGTTGAGATGGGAGCAGATGGAGAACCATTATATTACAAGATAATAGATGGCAAGAAGATCCCAGTCCTAGCCTCAGAAATACCTGCCAGTGCCTTGGTATTTTACAAAGGAAAAGCCTATATTAAAGGTGCTGATGGCAAGCTAATACCATTTAAAGCTAAAATAGGCAAACCATTTATAAAGGGTGGAAAGGTCTTTGTAATAGATTCTAACGGCTTACCATTGTTATTAGATGTTGGCGAGGTCGTTGACTATAATTCTGATAAATTTCTAGTCTCTAAAAATAATCACCTTCTGTCATTGTCGAAGAAAATGGAAGATGAATTATCTAAATATCCAAATAGATTGATGGTCGTTAATGGCAACAAGATGCTAGTTGGTGAGAAGGGCGTAATTTCAAACATCAAGCCAACAAATATAATATTTAGAGCAGGTGTTCCATACAAAGAGATTGATGGTCGTTTAGTAAGGTTGAGTAATCAAGAGATAAAGATTTTATCTGAAAAAGGTAAGAGCATTAATAATGCGAAAAGAGCAGAGGATAATCCAGTAAGTACGAAAACTAATTATTCACCTGACTACGAACAACCAACAAACGATTATGACTGGGATTTGTTTTCGGCTACGAACAGCTCTATTAAATCAGGTATGCAGTTACCGAATGTTAAAAAAGGTGGCGATGCATCAAAATTATCTGAATTAGAGCAGAAAAAGAGAGATGTTTTGAACAAGTTCTTAGAGAACAGTGACACATCTATACAGAGTACTTACCAACAACAGAATAATCAGCAGGGTAAGAAAGATTATTTGAAATCTCAAAAGAATAATAAAACTGCGGGAGATGTAAAAAATCCAGATTCACCGTATTCTCTTTTAGTTGGTAGTGTTATTGATGGAACAATGATTACAGGCATTAGTTCAGATCTACCTGGTAATATTGCAGCTGTAGTTAATACCAATGTATATGATTCATTAACGCACAATAACTTGTTAATACCGTCAGGAACTAAGTTGTTTGGATCTTATAGTTCTGATGTATCTTATGGACAGAAACGTGTAGTAATGGTGTGGAACAAGTTGATATTACCAAATGGTCAAATTATAGAGTTAGCAGGACAGCAAGGCTACGATTTGTCTGGCATGTCTGGACTTAAAGGTGAGGTCGATAACCACTATACAGAGTTGTTCAAAAATGTAGCAATGATGTCTCTGTTTGGGGCAGGTGCTCAATACGGTGCGGGATTAGCAGGTGGTGGATCTATTGATGGTATTCAAATGATAGCGGCATCTATTGGTCAGCAAATTGGTGAGACTGGTATTGAATTAATTCAAAGAACAATGAATATTCAACCATCAATTGAAATATATCCTGGTCAAAAGTTCAAGATATTAATAGACACTACGTTTGTTTTCCAATCAGCGTATCATTTTAAAAATCCATTATATTTTAAGAGGTAATAACATGAATAAAGAGACTAAATTAAAGAAAAAAAATTACTTTCGAGTGCTGGTATTGTTTGTACTAAAAAAAATGTTCAAATGGTGGAAAACATCGTTATTCATATTAGTTGTTATTGGATTGTCATTATATATGACTGGTAATTTATTTTATAAAGACTACATAGCAACAGTATCTTGCGAGAGTATGTATACAACTAAGGTTGAAAAATTCTCAGAAAACACTGGTATAACAGCGGATAATATTGAATTTAGTACTCCTGTTATCAAAAAGAGTAAGAATCTTTATAGTGTTATATGGAATGATAATATTGATATTGGTGGCTTAACTGATAGTTTTACTTGCCAATATAGCTTTGCTACTAAAAGAGCGTTAGATAGGACGGAATAAGATGAAAAAACACCTAATATTTTTCTCAATCTTAATATCGGTCTCATTATCAATAGCTAATGCAAATAATGGTATAAGTGATGTAGAGGTTATAAAGATTTCGCTTGAAAACCAAAAATCACAGCTAGAGGAAGCGTATAGAGATTCAAATGAAAAATGTAAGAATAGCAAGTTTGGTTTCAATATCAATATGGTTGGGATGTCTGCACTAAATGCAGGACTTGGTAGTGATAATAAATCCTCTATATCTTGTCAAAGAGCTCAGCAGTTAGAGAAGCAATTAGCCTTTGTAGATAATAAGCTTGAACAAGCAAATATAACAATTTCAATATTAAAGGAGTAAAAATATGATTTTAAGAATTCAAGGACAGGTATTATGTCTATTTAATATATTACTGATTACCGCACCATTTTACTTAATGTTCGGTGCTTATATGAATGGCACAAACATAAGCGATGCATATTTCATAATTGTGCAAATATGGATTGTGCTATTTTGTTTACTCATTTTTGGTTCAGCAATCTTTGCTATGGTCACTGGTGGCGATATATGGATCAAAGAAACTTATAACTTTATTAAATATTTAGCATCGTATTTTTTTCTAAATATACTCATAATGATATCAATCATGATGTTACTACATATTGTAGATAAAGAGTTTGATATAAGTATTATTTATGATGGTATGTTTTGGACAGCAATCAAACTTATGCTATACAACATTGTAATACTAATCGGTGTTCAGATATATAAATCAAGACATAAGCCTATTATAAAAAAGGGTCATGCCGCATATGGCAGTACAAAATCTCTCAAACAATCTATTGGTGGTCACTAAAATGGATCAACACGTACAGAGGCTCATACATGATTGATCTATTGAATGGTTCTAAACTCACACTAACTGGAAGAGGTAGGGTATTATAATACCCCATGAAATTTTAACAAGAATTTTTAGAATTTAGTTCCTAGAGAGGATAAACTATAAATAGTTAATTTAGGAGATAGATCAAAAATGAGTAATA
>Ga0307997_10000741_pt1 | contig 15073 bp, 13 predicted proteins | sample Davwhametageno36_FD_203165 | JGI IMG/M metagenome (GOLD analysis project Ga0307997, IMG submission 203165) | Marine microbial communities from Davis Island wharf, Antarctic Ocean - #36 | ecosystem: Environmental > Aquatic > Marine > Unclassified | place: Antarctic Ocean: Davis Island wharf... | reverse complement strand
ATGTTGGCAGTAACGCCCGCGCCTGTTTCATTATGAGGGGCCATTACTATTTTGATGCCACCACCTGGGTTATCGGCAAGGTCTTGCTCTAGTGCCGCCTTGCATCGATCAAACGGCAGGTCTTCACCAAGTTCTCCTTGTAAGCGTTTGACACCTCTACCCAAATTTTCAACGCAATTGCCCATGGCATTACTGAACCAACCAATCTCCAAGGTTAGGATAACAATCTTGTCGGAAGTCACTTCGTCTGGAGTACGCAATGAGCCTGCAGCTGCTTCGGTAGCTGCTGTTCCAGAACCGTTAAAGAAGAGAGGCATACCGCCTTTGGGCATATCTACTAATTTTGCGTACTCTTGACGAACGGCTGTAAAAAATTCAGCCGCACCTGGACCACGCATACCTCTTGTTTGAGTAGATGAAAATTGAGTGACCAAATCGGACCCAAAAGCGGGACCAGGCGTTACGTTTATGATTTTGTTATGTGGAGACCAAACTGCAGCTTTGTCATTCAGGAAATCGTCGCTAGGCGCTTCAATTTGATTGGTCTCGATAAGATGTCTTAGTCCCGACAGTGGGGAAATTAATTCATGGGCCTTTATTGAAGTTTGCTTTGTCATTTTCAAGTATCTCTTAAGTATCTGCACAATTGCGTTTTTGATAGTTAATAAAAAGCTCGAAACAAACCAAACATCCAGAAATTGAGCAAACTATTTAGATAACCTAAGTGAATAGAGAATAATTAGTGGTGCTCTATCTTCTGCAGTGTTTTTGAACACGGCCTTTACTTTTCAAGTTGCGATGCTATCACAGTAATTAGCAGAGAAATATTGAAGACAGGCCTTAATAGACGAAAAAATTATAAATATAGAATTTTTTTCAGAGATAGTCAGGTTTTCAGCATAATTAGCCACCGGATCGAGTATGGTCTCTTTCTCATATCCTCAGTATTTAAATTAAAAGAGTACTGCTGAAGAACTTGAATTGGGTTAAAAAGCAAGGGACAAGATTTAACCAAAAGGTTTAATGCCAACCATTACAAGGAATGACTCAAGTTATAAATTCCCGCCAGGAAACCAGCGTTTCTTTGAAATCCGTTAAACCGCATTCTGACATTTGCTCCTGATCAAATAATTCCATGTCATCGTCGAGCGCTTGATCCGAATCATAATCTAACGACAAGGCTCGAACTGAGGCTTGGTCTAATTCAACCGTTAATTCAAAGGTTTTGCCAAGGAAGGTTCGCTTAACGATTACTTTATTTTCAATTTCGAAAATGCTGACTAATATTTTATCGACTAGAATAACGTCATTTGACAGATCTTCAGTAAACCACTGGCCAAAAGCTTCATGACCCATTGAAAATTTGGCCATGGGGCGTCCCAAGTAGTTATTTTGAAATTCGTAATCCACGGCAGACTCTTTTAAAATTTTGGCTCAAATGCCATTCTAACCAATTTGGCAAATTAGAAAATGTGAAACAGTCAACTTTTTAAACAAAATTGGTTTAGGCGTCGATATACCACTGGCAGACGCAGCGCCTATAGTGGTGACTGCTGGTCCTAATAAAGCATTTTTGTCCTAGGCTGCGATGAGAGTGCATTGACCACACTTAATCAGCAATAGCTACAGAATACAGTTGTTTTTTAGACAACAATGTATCCTGCTTCTGATTGTGATTAAATGATAATTCTAATGTGATTTGATAAAATTAAATTAATTTTATCAAATAGTGATCGTTTCATTTAGGAGGTCTAGGATTTTTATTTTCCTCGCCACTTTGGACTTTTTAGAGTAGCCCAATACAAAAATAAAATGAGTTTGTTGCCAGTCGATATAATTGACGACTAGCTTAATTGAATTAATGTATTGTTTTTTTGTGATTACATTCAATTTTGGGTTGGATTTTCCCTTCATTTTCAATATTGGCCCACACTTTACTCAGCTTATGGTAAGTGGCAGTTGCCTCAGGTGAAACAAACTCATTCAGTTCAATCAGAATCTTTAAATGATGCTTTACCACCGCCGTGAGGTTTTCTGAATTACCCCTAAAATGAAGCGTTATCAAATAGCATAAAGAGGCTGCTACTAGCTGTGGATCGATGTTTTCAATATTAATGTCAGGGAAAGTTGTATTCATTATTGTTACTCTTTAATTTTTAATTTCTATCAAAATTTATATGGTCTTAGGGGCAAGACTTAATCTTTAGTTAAAAAATTTGATTGGTCACTACTGGTAAATGTGGATATAAAAGAGTCAAAAGATTTTTCATCACTTAACTCAAGTAGGTAGACCTTATGAATAGCTTTGCCATCACTGTCAAAGAATTGCAGGCTCTGACTTTCACCATTGGTTGTGTTTTCGCACACAAAAAACCCCTGATACCAATGACCTATAAATAATTTTAAATTAATCAAATCATCAAGTACAAAACCCATACTGCTCATGATTTTTACGTTGCTATAGACGCCATTTTTTTCACAGGCTGCATATTCATTCCGCGTTAAAGGCATAACGGGCCCTAATGTTTTTATAGCTCGAATAATATGGTTCCATTCTGATTTCAAGCGAATTACTGAGTCGCCACAACCTGCTACCAAAAGTTCAAGTTCACTCATTTTGGCTACTACATTTGGATTGAGCATATCAATTCCTTAATTTTCAAATTTAATTTCAAAAATATGTGTTGCATTAGGCCTAACTAAGCCTACTGACTTTTTCAGATTTACTTTATCCATGCCCAGCAAGAAAAATTTTCTGTATAGCGATAACGGATCTTTATCATTTTCTTACTTTTTAATCCCAACAGAATGGCAAAGTTGTCTCATCAATTAAGTTTCAGCGAGTAATAGGAAGTAACACTAATACTCGCAAATGATAATCATTCGCATAGCATAAGTAAATACATTTTTACAAAATTAGTGTCTTAAATGTAATGTTGTATGAGTTATTTTTTGCAGCTTAGATGTGTCCAACTTGACATCAAATCTGATTATTCGATGTCGCTGGGGAACCTGAGGATAAACTTGCATAATATAATATGCGAATTTAGATATGGACGACCCAGTTAATTCACCTGACGCCGTTTAAAGTGCACTAAAAGCATTGTTGAGCATGCCTAGTGCCATATCTGCATTATCTTTATTGAATATTAAAGGTGGTCTAATCTTTAATACATTCGCTTCAACGCCTACGGTTGAAATTAGCATGCCTTCGTCTTTTGCTAATTCGATCAGGCGAGTAGCCTGTTCGGGTGCATGTTCCTTGGTACTTTGATCCTTGACTAAGTCAATACCAATGAACAGACCTTTGCCTCTTATATCGCCGATGACATTATGCTTTTTTTGGAGTTCAACCAGACCTTCTTTAAAATAGATGCCAGTATCGTGGACACTTTGCAGAATATTTTCTTTATGAATATATTGCAGAACCGCACGTCCAGCCGCAGCTGAAACAGGGTTGCCACCAAAGGTGTTGAAGTAATCAGTAACTTTACCAAATTCTTCTATTATGTGACGTTTGACCACTACTGCAGCTAACGGATGTCCACCTCCCAATGGTTTTCCCATGGTTATAATATCCGGTACCAGATCAGAGTTCTGAAAGGCCCAATAATTTTCACCTTGACGACAAAGACCTGATTGAACTTCATCAAATACAATCAAACCACCGGCTGCGCGGGTTTTAGCTATCATATCCTGATAATAGGTTTTCTCCGGGGTGAAAAGGCCCGGGTTTTCGAATGCACCTTCGATCAATTGCATGGCGGGTTTATGACCGTTTATTGCTAACTGTTTTATCGCTGCATTTATCTCTTGAGCATCCACTTTGCCACGGTAGCTATCAGGTGCTGCAATTTCTGTAATGAAATCAGGACATGGGTGATGGCGTCCTTCAGAAGGTGATAACTCGGATACCAGTGTTGAGTTACCGTGATAAACATTTTCAGTAATAATAACCCCCTTATTCCCTGTCACTGTGGAGGCGATGCGGTAGGCCAGGTCATTTGCTTCGGTGCCTGTACAAACCAGTAGAACAACATAGTCATCTTCGGGGATGGTTGCTGTCAGCATTTCAGCGTATTCGATTACATTCTCATGCAAGTAACGAGTGTGAGTGTTTAACGTGCTAATTTGTCGAGTAATAGCTTCTACAACGAAGGGGTTACAATGACCGACAGAGGGCACATTATTGTAACAATCGAGATATTGTTTACCGCTACTGTCATAAAGCCAAATACCTTCACCCCGAATAATATGTAATGGTTCGTCATAAAAGTGGGTGTAAGTTGGGCCGAGCGCTCTGCTGCGACGGCTAATAAGATCATGGTTGTCTGTAGTCATCAAAAACTCAAATGGTCGGCAATAAGATTCAAATTAAATGGCAATTTATAACAATATAGTCCTTGGTTACTGAGCCTGAATGGATGAAACATAATCAATAAAGACATCGCGATCAAATCCAAGGAATATTTTGGCTTTTTCAAGCGTACCTGAAAAATCTTCTTCTAGTAATTTTTGCACATCGTGGGCATGATGTATGGTGCGATAGTATAAAAGTTGCACCGTCAAAATACTTCGTACTGCAAGTGCGTCATAGAGGAGTTTTAATTGATTGTCAGGAATAACGGTATGCTTTTGATAACCTTCCAGCATGGCCGCTGTGGCACCTAATATATCAGAATTATGATCTATCATACTATTGAGGCAGACCGCTAAATCAACCACAACTGGCCCTAAAACTAGGTCACCAAAATCGATAACACCAGTGACATTTTTGGGGCTGTCTGGAGAGCACATAATATTGCCTGAATGCCCATCGTTGTGAATGACTTGTCGTGGGAGAGCCAATAGTTTCGGCATAGTATGAGCCTGTAACCGCTGTAGATGTTTTTCGGCTAATGGCTTGAAATCATCTGGGGTGTAATTTTGACGTAATTCGTCAGTAAAAATCAGTTCGTTCAAGCTATCCCATGGCATAAAATGGCTTGCAGCCGAATGGTTGAAACTACTTAAACCAGCACAAACTCTACCTGTGATATTGCCAACTTGTCTGATTGCATCAAGCGGTAGATGCTCGAACTCACTGATTGGAATGCCTTCAACATAGCTTAATAACCGCGCTAGATGGGTATGTCCGTTTTCGCTGATTAACGTGCTGTATGACTGACCAGACTGGTTTCTAATTTGACGTGGTACAGATAATTGAGGATCGTTTTTTTCTAAATATAATAGTGCCTGAATTTGCAAATCAACCGATTCGTTTAACTCCTCAGAGCTAGAGACTTTAAAAATATATTGATGGCCCTGCTGCGTTGTAACACTCACATTTTGATCGCGTTCACCAGCCAGAGTTTTGAAGTGACCAGTAATGCCATAATTTTCGTATAGACATTGGCGTAATATATTTTCATCAAAACTGGGAGGATTGAATCTAAGATCATCTGGATTAAATTTTTTCATCGTTTTTATAGTCTTTATTTAAATAGAATCTAACAATCATATTTAATGATAAACCTTTCTCTAGGATAAATTAGTTTGCATGTCAGTGGAATAGGGAATTAATAGGCAAAAAATGTAGATTTATCGGGGAGTTAATTTAATGGTCTAGTCTCACCGCTCATATTTATCCATAAATGCCAACCGAGCCTAGTTTTTTTCCATACGAAAATGCCAAGCTGCTATTGGCGTAGTCTTAATGATTTTTATCGGTTTAAAGGTTTTTTGATTGGCTAAAAGCATTTTCGTATATTAGCAAATTTTTGATTTTCGATTGGGTTCTGGCAATTGACATTATTCGATAGGGATTTTATGATTTTTGTCATTAGCTCAAGATAACCTCCCAACAAAATGGTTTTTTATATGAAAAAGTCGACTTCAATAATGGCTGCGGCTATCAGTCTCACGCTAACTTTCTCAACGCTTTTGGCCAAAGAAGCGCGCTACCCAGAATTTGGTAATGGCCGTATCGAACAAAAACTCGTCAAATCAAAAAATTACATGGTTTCGTCTGCAAACCCTTACGCAAGCGAAGCCGGCATGAGAATGTTGGCAAAAGGGGGTAGTGCGATTGATGCCGCCATTGCTGTGCAAATGGTTTTGACTTTGGTGGAGCCCGAGTCGAGTGGGATTGGTGGCGGTGCATTTGCTCTTTATTGGGACAAGGCAAAAAAAGAGTTGCAAAGCTTTGATGGGCGAGAAAAAGCGCCTATGGCTGCCGGTGGTAAACTTTTCCAGCAGGACGGAGCCAATATGAACTGGTGGAACGCTCTAGCGGGTGGCCGAGCTGTCGGTGTTCCAGGGGTTGTTGCTATGATGGAAAAAGTTCATCAACAACACGGCAAGCTTCCTTGGGCTGAATTGTTTGAAGATGCAATCAAGCTTTCTGAAGACGGTTTTGAGATCTCTCCAAAACTAGGGGCGTCTATTGCCAGAGGAACAAACCCCGCACTAGGACGCTATGAAGCTAGTTGGAATTACTTTTTCCCTGATGGCAAACCATTGCAGGCCGGTGTAATGAAGCAGAATCTAGCGCTTGCGATGACATTCAGAAGAATTGCGTTGCTTGGCTCGAGTGGCTTTTATAAAGGTCAAATTGCGTTGGATATCGTTAATGCAGCGCGTAACACTGCAGCAGATAACCCAGGACTGATTACCATTGATGATATGTTAGCTTATGAAGCCGTTGAACGACCTCCTGTTTGCGCACCATACAAAGCTTTCAAAATTTGTGGCATGGGTCCGCCCACATCCGGTGGTATGACGGTTATTCAAATTTTGAAGCTGCTTGAGAGTAAAAATCTAAGTCAGTACCAACCTTTGTCAGCAGAAGCGGTTCACCTTTTTACTCAAGCAGGGAAATTGGCCTATGCTGATCGCGGCAAATATATGGCTGATGCTGACTTTGTGGCTGTTCCGGTTGAGGGCTTGATTGATGCCGATTACTTAGGCCAACGCGCCAAACTCATTGGCCTGAAGGACATGGGAAAGGCATCTCCCGGTATTCCACCCAACGCAGATGCAAATTGGTTGGTTTCAACGTCGCCAGAGCAACCCAGTACGACACATTTTAGTATTGTCGACAAAGCCGGTAATGGCTTTTCAATGACATCCAGCATTGAAATGGCCTTCGGCTCCACTGTCATGGTGCATGGATTTTTGCTCAACAACCAACTGACCGATTTTTCATTCAGTGAAGAAAAAGACAACGTGTTAATCGCTAATCGTGTGCAGCCAGGCAAACGCCCTAGAAGCTCTATGTCGCCTTTTATGGTGTTTGATGAAAACGACAATCTATCAATGGTGATCGGTTCTCCGGGCGGCAGCCGTATCATCAACTACGTTGCAAAAACTATGCTTGGGGTACTTGAATGGGATATGGATATTCAAACGGCAATCAGCTTGCCACATTTTATTAATCGCAATGGTGGAACTGACCTAGAAAAAAATACGGATGCAGCAAAGCTAAAAGGTGCACTTGAAGCGTTGGGTCATAGGATTAGTGTTCGGGATTTAAACTCTGGGTTGCATGGCATTACAATCAATAGCGAAGGCTTGCAGGGTGGTGCTGATCCGCGACGTGTCGGTCGTGCGATGGGTCAATAAGCTCGGTGATTAGTACATGTTATTTAAGCGGACTGTGAACCATTGAGATTTTTCTCATACTTCACCGACCCTTTTATTTTTAATCGGCCATGCTTTTAATATTTAACTACTTTAGAAATAATCAGCACCTGCAAACTATTTTATATTTTGTCTAGCAAAAAAACTGGGATCTATGGCGTTTTAAAAAGTTTTAATCTGCTAATAAATTAACGAACATAGCCTTTCATGCTTCATGAAGAATTGGTGCTGAATTAATGTTAGCCCTAAGTCTGAGGCTAATATTGAGGCATTACCGGCCTGATTTAGAGTATAGAAATAATAGTATTTGAAATACTTCATTTTATAAATTTAATTTAAAAGTACGGGTGGTGTTATTTATGTTTAAAAAATATGTTTAGAGTTAATCATGTTGGAGTTGTTCACATCTTAATGACGACCCTTTATTTTTAATCTAGTGCTGTAATAGGTATACTTTTATTTTTCAACCTATAGATTATTAATATGACTCTAACAGCAAAACGAGCCTTAGAAGCTTGGGACAAAACATTTGAAACCCAAGATTTTAGTCATTTGGGCGCAATTTTATCGGATAGTTTTAATTTCATAGAATCAAATGGTCATTCACAGGAAAAATCAGAAACGCAAGAATGGGCTACTGCAGGTATTATTCGTATTGGTGACTTTCAAATCATTCGAGAAACAGAAAGTTACATGGTTGGAACCCACAGTGCGTCCGAAGAAGGGAAGGGGCCTTCAACGGTCATGTTTTATGCAGAGCATAGCAATGGTCTTATTACCTATTGGAAAACTTGTCGGTCTTTTGCTTAGTTTTAATTGGTGGTTCTAAAAAGATTTTTTATTCAAAACGGAATAGCTAATTCAATACCGTATGCAGGCCTAAGAGGGTGGGCTGATCATTGTAATGATTCAACGAGTCAACCACCCCTCTATTTTTAGTCCACTGTGTTAACCGTTAATTCAATATCGCTTAACGTGGTGTATAGCATTTAACCTCATTGCTTTATTTTATTGCTTTAATCTTGTTGTTTTATTTAGTCAAAATGGGTTTTAGTCAATGGACTGTCGTCTGATAGGTTTTTAAATAGTTTAAGCAATTGTGCATTTGAGTCGTTATCGACATTGGGCGCTTTTTCACCCGACTGAATATCTTGCCAATTGACGGTCCTTGTTTCATAGCTAAATCGAGTATGATTGGTAACGTTTGTACTGGAGCCATGTAAATGAGCCGCAGAAAAACACAATAACTCACCGGGCTTAATGGTGGGTTTAAAAATAGGACCCTTAGGTTTCTCTAGTACGGATGGTATGGGTTTAAATTTTGGCTTTAACTCGGCTGATTGGACTTGACGTGCACTTGCAAATTGCTCATACCGCCATTCGGCAGAAGTATTGGCTATGGGCTGTTTAAAGTGATCGGGATAAAATTCTATGCCATTGCCTGCCGCATAAGAATACACTGGCCCCCACCAGTTTATTTGTTGATAAATTCCTGCACCCCAAGTATCTCGGTGGGTTTCAAGCCAGCTATTTGCACCTTCAGCCTTGTCGTTTTTGGGTGGCACTACCCGAAAAATAAACCGATCGCAAAAAGTTTCATCAAGCCTTAGACCGATGTTTTGCAATGCTTCTGAAAATGCTTTTTGACACTGTGCTTCTCCTTGCGCAGCTAGTTGATACTGATAAATGGCCTTTAACCAATGACAGTAACTTCCAGCCTGATGAGAGTTAACTGGGTCTGTGTTTTCCAAAGCTAATTTACAAATTTGGCGGGCAATGGCACAAAATTCATTTATTGCCGGTATTTGGGTGAAATGTAATATCTCTCCCCTAAACACTCGGGTCCGTAATTCAGCCTGAGAAATAGGCTGCTTTATTTCATGTAACATGTTTTTAGCTCTTTGATGTAACCAATCTTGCAACGGATATTGTCTGCGGTACTCAATACGGTGACGGGTCACTAAAGTCATTCTGAGGTGTGTCAAGATTTTGATTTAATTGTGACCGATCAAAGGTTGAGGTTACACCATGAATAAAATAAGCAATCATTTTAATTTTCAGTATTCACCAGTGAAATCCCGACGGTTTGGTCTTGAATTGTGAAGCCTCTCATTAGGTATAAAATTTAGGTAAACTGTAACCCAATGATCACTTTAGTTTTTTACAGGTGGCGTTTTGTCTTGGTTCCAACAATAGTGTTTTCACTAATTGAAGCATGGCTTTTTGATCAACAGAGCATTATAGAACGCGACATATGGACAACACTTTAGACACCACCTCAAAATATCAGGATAGTTTATTTATTTCGTCTGACGAGATTATGGTGCGATTGGAGCAGTGGGGTATTCAATATCAGCGCTTCGATCACGTCGCCCTGAGAACGGTAGACGATGCAAAGAAAGTCGAATCAGAATTCTTGTCTTTTGGTCAGGGTGGGGGGCATATTAAAAACCTGTATTTGCGAGATAAAAAAAAGCGAAATATTCTGTTGGTGGCGGAACAAGACAGGCAAATTAACCTTAAAGCTTTGTCTGATCTATTAGGAACTGGACGCTTATCTTTTGGCTCTGCCGATCGACTATTGGAAAATTTGGGTATTCGTCCGGGGGCCGTTTCGCCGCTATCGATGATCACGGGGGTGAAGAATGGCGTTGAACTTTTTATCGACTCTGATTTGAAAAACTGTCGTAAGCTTTATGTCCACCCTTTGGTCAATGACCGCACGCTTGAGATAAGTGTGGATGGACTAAATGTGTTTTTTAGTAAGATTGGTGTTGAACCAACATGGGTAGTTTTGTGACTTGTACTTGCAAAGGCATCAGTTTAGTTAGGCCATTGGTCTAGTCGAACTGATTTTGATTCAGATCGATATCAATAGACTCTTTGTTTGACGCTGATTGAAGTCTTGCACTAGTCAACTAAGGTTAGGTTTATTGACTATTTCGCTTTAGACACCCGCGTTCTGGCCCAAGCAGAAACAAACTCTGAAATTACAACAAGGATTATAATTGTAATTAAGATAGCGGCTGTGCGTTCGGTTTCGATCTGTTGCACGTTACGCTTGAGATACCATCCCATACCGCCAGCGCCAACAAACCCTACCACTGTTGCTGCGCGAAATGCGACGTCCCAGGTGTAAATCGCGATGCCGGTAAAGGCGACACGGACTTGAGGGAAGACTCCAAATACAAACACTTGTAAATGACTACCACCCATGGCGCGTATTGCTTCAACCTGACCCATATCAACGGATTCAATTTCTTCAGCAAACAACTTACCAGCAAAACCAATTGAGAACATGGTTAATGCCAGTACACCAGGTAGCATGCCAAAGCCTAAAATAGTCACAAACAATATGGCCCAAATCATTTCATGTACGGACCGACAAGCCATTGCGAAGAGACGGGCTACGGGGTAGATAAATGTGCGTGATGGGCTGACATTATAGGCTGAGAACCAACCCAGAAAGACCGACATTATGATGCCGAACAAGGCTCCTAGATAAGCCATTTGAATGGTTTCAACAATGGCACCAAAGTAGTCCATGTCGGCTATATACTCAAGATCTGGTGGATAATACCGATTCGACAGCACATCACCAAGACGACCAAACATACCCAACATTCTTTCGAGTGGAATATTAAGGTAGTGAACTGAATAGGAGAAAAATAATAATAGGCCTAAAAAAATACCGTACTTAATTAACGAGCTGGGGTACTTAAATCGATGCCACTTGCGATGAACATTGTCACCTTGGGCGGAAAAACCCTGTGCTTTTTCAGACGTGCTCATAAGTCTCTCTTCCAGTAAAAACAGGCATTAGATCATTGCCTTACGGGCGAAATGCGATGCTATCTCACCAATCAGAATTAAGCCTAAAATGGCCAGAATAACGGTGGTGACACCGGGAAAATTAAAGGTATTCATTTGGCGGAAGAACACCAATCCAAGGCCGCCAGCACCCACTAGGCCTAAGATGGAAGACCTGCGAATATTGATTTCCCATTCGAAGATGACGATACCTAATATCACTGGCATTACTTGCGGTAAAATGGCGTATATCATGACTTGTAACTGACTGCCACCCATGGCGCGTATTGCTTCAACTGGCTTGTCATCTATATTTTCAATCGCTTCTGCAGACATTTTTGCGATGAATCCAAGCGAGCGAGCAGCAATGGCTAGAATGCCGGCAAACGCTCCTAGTCCAACGGCGGACACAAAAATCAGGGCCCATACAATTTCATGGATGGATCGGCTGAGTGTCATTGCGATTCTTGCAATTGGGTAGGTCACGGGTTTGTAAGGTGTGACGTTGAGTGCACCAAACCACATCGCTGGGATACAGATAACCAGTCCAAGCAAGGTTCCAATACAGGCGATCATAAACGTTTCAATCGTAGGTCCAAGCAGATCTGGGATTAAGTCAAAATCAATCCCAATAAAGTGAGAAACCGAATTGCCTATCTCAGACAATGAACCGATTCGGTCCCAATCAGTATCGTCAATGACAGTGGCTTGAATACTCCATAATACAAGGCCAATTAAAGCGAGGTAAAAACTAAATTGGACCGCCTGCTTTTTACGACGCGCTCTAACGATTGCCTCTACGGTAAATGCTGAACTAGAATTTGACATACATTGGCTCCTTTGGTTACAGGACTTCCATCGAGTAAATTTCATCCAAGTTTGATTGATCAAGCGTCTCCGTTGGGCCATCAAACATCTTCACGCCATCTTGTAGGCCAATGATTTTGTTACAGAATTCTTTCGCTAGTTGTACATCGTGAATATTACAGAGAACCGGCACTTTGAGCTCTGTTGCCATGGTTCGAATTAATCCCATGACTTCTCTAGAAATTTTTGGGTCGAGCGCTGAAGTCGGTTCATCCAGTAACAGCAGGTTAGGTTCCTGCATCAGGGCTCTTGCAATGCCCACTCGCTGACGTTGCCCACCAGAAAGTTGATCGGCACGCTTATCAATATGATCCTTAAGACCCACTCGCTCAAGAAGTTCGAGTGCGCGTTGGATATCTTGGTTTTTAAACACCCTGAAAATACTTCGTATCGGACCAACATAGCCCAATCGGCCAGATAACACGTTATCCATCACTGACATTCGATTAATCAGATTAAATTCCTGAAAAATCATACCTATATGACGCCGCATTCGTCGAAGTTCACCAGCCTTTAGCGACAGCATATCGGTACCATGCAATTTAATACTGCCCGAGCTGGGTTCAATCAGTCGGTTAATGCATCTGATTAAAGTCGACTTACCGGCGCCACTGGGTCCGATGATTGCAAAAAAGTCATCTTCTTCAACCTGAAAACTAATACCCTTTAAGATATCTGGGCCACTGAATGTATACTTTGATCTCAGGTTGTCAACTTCAAGAATGGCCATTTAATTAGGTTCTCTAGTAAATTCTTAGGGAAAAGTTTGGTCTATTTGCCGAAATATAAACTCAGGCTACGTTGTAACCAATGTATTTGATTGACAACGTAACCTGACATAAAACCCAGCCTAATTGGCTGCTTTTTTGGCGTCTTTTGCTTTTTTTAGATCACGAATGACATCGTAATCAGATGACTTCATAGAAACAAATGTATTTGACTTAACATTTTTCAGAAACGCCTGTGCTGATGGATCATCTTTCAGCCCCAAAAATGTTTCGCGAATGTTAGCTTTGATATCGTCACAAAGTGGGCTTCGATAAACAAACGGATCCTGTGGAATTGCAGGAGATGACCAGATTATATTGAAGTCATTCAGTTTCACGTCGCCTTTCGATACAACATTATCAAAACGATGTGAGGCAACGAATGCAGCATCGACCTTACCCTGATGAACGGCAACGGTGGAAAGCTCGTGAGATCCGGTATAGACACTTTTCTTGAAATAATCGTCAAAGTCCATATTGACAACCTTTGCGAAAACTACGCGGGGTACTAGGTTGCCAGATGTACTACCGGGGTCGGTTAAACCAACCAATGTTCCCTTTAAATCTTTAATTGTCTTAAAGCCTGATCCCTTTTTTGATACTAAAACACCTTTATAACCAGGGCCTTCTTCTTGAAGATAGCCTGGTTTTTTGGCATAGGTGGCAAAGACTTCAATGTCCTCATCTTTGCTATTAGCAATTACATAGGAGTAAGGTCCTAGTACAGCTACATCAACAAACTTACTTAATAATCCTTCTACAACGGAGGCATAAGATGTTGGCATAAAAAATTCAATCTTCTTGCCAGTTAGCTTGGCAAGTCGATCAGTAACTGGTTTATACAGCTGCAATTCGGCGACTGACTCTTCGGTCGGAATAATGGCAAACGTGAGGCTATCTGGATTTTCGCAAGACGCACCTAGGGCTGTGGTGCTGGTGACCATCCCAATGCCCATTGCTGCCACCAATGCGGTAGCACCTACACCTAAACGTTTACCTAACGTTGATAAAGGTGACGATAATTTCGAATTATTACTTTGCATTTCTACTCTCCACTTTTTTATGATTTTTAGATACATGAAACAACTACTTACTTCTGTTTACATCAAAATCTCCAATCCTTCGTTATTATTGATCAGTAACTAATCTAAGAAATGATTAGGTTTTTCATCACACTGTCATGTGAGCCAATGAAGTTTTTCCCTCTTTCTCCTGCTAAAGCTTCGGTTAACAACGCCTTCCATTCGTCATTTTGAACTCCATAGCTTGATGCTCTTGTTGACACATCAAGGCTATTAATAAAATGGTCAAGATTTTTTACCGCTAAAATAAGGTCATCACCAAAAATTCGACGAAGACTAACGTCACAATCTTCATTTTCACCAATCACGCTAGCCAACACCATCGGTAAGCTGAAAGAGCAGGCCAGACCGTGTGGTATTTTATATTTCAGTGTTATAGGGTACGAAACCGAATGAGCTAGTGCTGTTTTTGTATTTGAAAAAGCTAAGCCGGCAAATAAACTGGCTCTGGCAACTCTAGATCGAAGCTCAATATTTTGTAGGTCATCGGCAAGCAGTTTTAAGGTTGCCAATATTTCACTCGCGGCAAAAACAGCGTGATTGGCTGATACTGGATTGCTATTCCGGTTCCAGAGGCTTTCGAGAGAGTGTGATAGTGCATCCAGTCCGGTACTGACAGTAAACGCTTTTGGTAGCCCCAACGTTAGTTCTGGATCAACCACAGCATGAGTGGGGTAGAGTGCTTCACGAGCCAGTGAATATTTTTTTTGTGCTTGCGTATCCCACACAGTCGCCCAATGGGTTACTTCGCTCCCTGTGCCAGCCGTGGTTGGAATAGCAATGATTGGATAAGCAGACAAATGCTCTTCACCTGTTCCTGTCTTGAGGAACTGACATACAGGTTCAAATCCATTATTACTAGAGGCCAATACTTTAGCCGCGTCGATAACAGAACCCCCACCAAGTGCAATGATAACGGTATCATGA
>Ga0307997_10000736_pt1 | contig 15106 bp, 14 predicted proteins | sample Davwhametageno36_FD_203165 | JGI IMG/M metagenome (GOLD analysis project Ga0307997, IMG submission 203165) | Marine microbial communities from Davis Island wharf, Antarctic Ocean - #36 | ecosystem: Environmental > Aquatic > Marine > Unclassified | place: Antarctic Ocean: Davis Island wharf... | reverse complement strand
TCAAGGTACGCAACAGCTTGGGCGCAATCCACCACCTGTCGCGCGCTGGATGTGCCGATGAGTGCCGTGGTCACGCGGCCGCCACGCAGCACCCAAGCCAGTGCCATCTGTGCCAAAGTCTGGCTGCGATTTTTGGCCAAGTCGTTCAAAGCCCGAAGATTGCCAATCAGTTCATCGGTCAGTTTATCCTTGTCTAAGCTTTTTCCCTGCAGCGCCCGGCTGTTTTCTGGAATACCGTTAATGTATTTGTTGGTTAAAAGGCCCTGTGCTAGGGGTGTAAAAGCAATGGAGCCGATCCCCAGATCATCCAATGTATCCAGAAGCCCATCAGTTTCGACCCAACGGTTGAGCATATTGTAGCTAGGTTGATTGATCAAACATGGGGTTCCTAGATCGTTGAGGATCTTGACTGCCTCTTTAGTGCGCTGGCTATTATAGCTGGAAATACCAACATAAAGCGCCCGGCCAGAACGGACAATATGATCCAGTGCGCCCATGGTTTCTTCTAGCGGTGTTTTGGGATCGAAGCGGTGTGAATAGAAAATATCCACGTAATCTAAGCCCATACGCTTAAGTGACTGGTCGCAAGAAGCGATGAGGCTTTTTCTACTGCTCCATTCTCCATAGGGTCCGGGCCACATGTCGTAACCGGCTTTAGAACTGATAATCATCTCGTCGCGCAGCCCTTTAAAATCAGTCTTTAAAATTTCACCAAAAGCGGTCTCGGCACTCCCAGCGGGGGGGCCGTAGTTATTGGCAAGATCAAAATGAGTAATGCCCTCATCAAAGGCGGCTTGGCAAATTTCGCGTTTGTTTTGATGTGGGAAATCTTCGCCAAAGTTATGCCACAGGCCCAGTGAGATCGCTGGAAGTTTTAGTCCAGAGTTGCCGCATTTGCGATAGACCATCTTGTCATATCTGTTTTCATTAGGACGATATTGCATGCCCACTCCCACCTTACATTAGCTCTAAGTGTCAGATTAGGTGGGTTCCCGACGGTTCACAACTTTAAATCGGGTGGCGATTTACTGTACTTCTTAAAATGCTGACAGCCCCATGGAGGGTGCTGTCAAACTAATGAGAACTCGCACCGGATTGCTAGGGTCAGGACTCATTAACCGGCTTGACGCTGGGTTGTCAGTGTTGTCAGATAAACTTGACGGTTTTGCGGTCGGTCCGTATTTTTGGTAGATGACAACAAGTTCTCCCTTTAAATACTTCAAGACTTCACCTGCAATCATCCGATTGGCAGTGATGTATTACACGCCTTACCCATTGAACATTCGTCAGATGGAAGACATCTAGTTTGAAACGGGCAGGGCAGACTCTTAGTTTATTAGGGCGAGGTTTTGGGAGTATTAGATATGGCGCTAGGAACTTCGTTAGCTTTTATGCCATGTTTAACACAGCATTTCTGCTCTATCCTCAGATGACACTAAAAACACACTATTAAGCACACCTTAAATATCACCACACAAGTCATTGATTATAATTTCATAAATTACGCCACCTGTATTGAAAATCCTCGTGTCGGTGGTTCGATTCCGCCCTCGGGCACCATTTAAGTCAACAATAACAATGACTTAATCTAGTGTTAAATTTCAAAAAACCGCTAAAATCAAAAACACACCTTAAACACACTTTTTGGCGTGTTGCTGACTATTTTTAGGGCTGAAACACGGTGTTGAACACTGTGTAAGCTAGTGCTGTGTTGCAAACACTGTGTTGGCGGAGTTTTGGGGCAACATTGTTGGGAACACAATGCTTGGAAAATGCTTGTTGTAACCAAGGACTTCGCAGCTTCGCCTTTAAGCAGACATTGGTGCATCTCGCGGCGAACGGCAGCAACGAGCCCAGAGTGCAGAATGCTGCGGACAAAATAAATGTCCGCTTTCCCTAACTTAGCCTTTCAAAGCAAAAAGGGCGTTTGAACATACAAACGCCCTTAATCCTAACGCTGGAAACAAAATTGACGCTAGTCTTGGCTAACTGCCACTGCCTTCGCAGGAAGTTCATACATGGTGCTCCGTGTCTTGATGTAGGGGCCCCGTATTGAATGCTGGTTTTCTGGGTTTGGCCCATGACGGATTTGAGAAATGCTGTGCCGTTACCAACATCGGGAAGGTTTCATGGATCGCTCGTATTTAGTACATCTGAAGGACATTCACTTCTCACAATCAGTTTAGCTGGGCTGTCGCCTCAATCTCGACCAAGGCGTCATCTTCTACTAAACCTGCAACCACCAACATTGACATCGCAGGGAAGTGTTTTCCAAACACTTCCCGATAAGCCGCTCCGACAGCGCGCTGGTTAGCAACATAGGTGGCCTTGTCCGTTACAAACCACGTCAGGCGAACGACATCTGATGGCTTCCCACCTGCGGCAACCACGATGTCGACAATGTTCTGTAGGGCTTGGCGCATCTGTGGGACAAATTCTCTGAACTCAAAAACCTTGTCTTTATTCCACCCAATTTGTCCGCCGATGTGGAGCGTACCATCTTTGGTCAGCATCCCATTTGCGTAGCCTAGAGCTGGTGCCCAGCCTTCTGGATGAATCGTTTTATGTGTCATGGTGATACCTTCGTGAAGTCAATTAGTCGCTGTTTTATGTTATCAGGTAGCGGTGTTGGTTTGCCGTCCAAATCGATGTGGACAAGGGTTGCGTTGGTAACAAAACGTTGTTCGTTCCCGCAATGACACCTCATTTCATAGTCAAAACTTGTCTTACCAGTCCGTGTCACATTTAAGCGCAGGTCTACGAGATCACCATGGCGACTGGGGTTGGTGAAGGTTGTCGTGATGGTGGCTGTGGGGATGCCCGCAGTTTGAAGAAACTGCTCGAATGGACAATTCAAACCCAAATCAAAGAATGCTTCGACACAATCGTTCATCATCTCGAAATAACGGGGAAAAAACACAATTCCAGCCGGATCGCAGTGCCTGAACAACACCTTTTGCTGTATTTCAAACATCATCTAAACCCCGATCAGTCGCTGAGAAATATCTGAGGTTAAGTCCGACATCGCGCCGTCCCAAACAGTTTTGCCACGTTCAAGAATGGTGGCGCGGTCGCAGACCTGCGCCAATTCGGTCAAAGATTTGTCTATTATAATAATAGCCATGCCCGTCTCGTTTTTAAGCTGGGCGATGGCCCCCCAAATTTCCTGTCGGATAATGGGCGCAAGGCCTTCTGTGGCTTCATCAAGTATCAGCAAGCGGGGGTTAGTCATCAGCGCGCGGGCCACTGCGACCATCTGCTGTTCGCCCCCTGATAATGTGTCCGCGCGTTGGTGCTTGCGCTCTTCCAAACGGGGGAACAATGTTGTGACACGTGCCAAATCCCACGGACCGCTGCGCGATGCGGCTGTCAGGTTTTCGGTGACAGTAAGATCGGAAAAACAACGGCGCCCTTCGGGTACAAGGCCGATGCCCAAACGGGCGACTTGATAGCTTGCAAGGCGGCTTAGGTCATGGCCATCGAAGCTGAGTTGGCCGGATGCGAGTATCATCCGGCAAATTGTTTTTACGGTTGTGCTTTTTCCCATTCCGTTGCGTCCCATAAGGGCGACAACTTCGCCCTCAGACACATTTAGATTGACGTCAAACAGCGCTTTGGACGACCCATAGCTGGCTTTAACATTTTGGAGTTTAAGAAGGCTCATGCGTCACTCCCCAAATAGGCTTCGCGCACGGCTTTGCTGGACCGGATTTGATCAACTGTACCGGTCTCGATGATTTGCCCGTAGACCAACACACTGATGCGATCCGCTAAGGCAAAGACAGCGTCCATGTCATGTTCCACCAACAGAATAGGGGCTTCGTTGCGCAAACCATCTAGAAACGCAGTGAGCGTTTTTGAACCTTCTGCGCCCAAACCTGCCATCGGTTCGTCCATGACAAAGGCCTTGGGTTCAAGCGTTAAGGCGACCGCGACTTCCAGCTGTCGTCTTTGTCCGTGACTTAAATCTGATGTGCGCCGTGCCGCGTCATCTTGTAGGCCGACACGTTTCAAAGCGTCGTTTGCTTTGGAACGCAATGCTTTATCAGCCAGTACAGGGCGTAGAAATCGCCATGGTGATCCAACGGCCCCCACCGCGCCAAGAAGGACGTTTTGCAAAACCGTATCCTCCATCGCCAAGGCCGAGATTTGAAACGTGCGGGCAATGCCAGCCTTCGCCCGCGTTAAGGTATTGGTATGTGTGACGTCTTGGCCCAACAACTCGACACGTCCTGCGTCGGGCTTTAGCCCACCACAAATTTGGGCGATCAAAGTGGATTTCCCAGCGCCATTTGGACCGATGACAGCGTGTATTTCCCCAGGGTAAAGATCGATAGATACATTATCGGTGGCTTTCAATGCGCCAAACGATTTTTGCAAGTTGTGCGTGGCAAGGATCGGATCAGTCATGTGCGACCTCCCGTCCAGCAATCAGGCCAACCAAACCTCCGCGTGCGAAGAGCACGACAAGCAACAGAAGGGTCCCAAGATAGATGTGCCAATATTCACTTAATCCACCAAGGAAGTGTTCAAGCATCACAAAGACAACCGCACCAACGACAGGGCCGCACAATCGTGCCGTACCACCAAGAATAATAAAGATCATGATCTCGCCCGACATTTGCCAACTGAACATCGTGGGGCTTACAAAACGATTGAGGTCAGCAAACAAGGCACCCGCCAATCCAGTGACCACGCCTGATATGACAAACGCCACCAACTTTAGGCGTTGTGGGTCTAACCCAACCGTCTGAATCCGTTGGGGCACCTGACGTGCGGCGTTAAGGGCCAAGCCAAAGGGTGATCGTGCAATCAATCCATTTATAATCAGGACCAGACATAAGATTGCGAAACAAATGGCGAAAAAGTTGATGGGCACTAGGGTGTTTAGCCCGGGAAAGTCGTTGCGAATGTAGATCGACAATCCGTCTTCTCCGCCGTAGGCGATCCAGCTGATTGAGAAGAAGTAGAACATCTGTCCAAAAGCGAGTGTGATCATAATGAAGTAAACGCCAGTGGTGCGCAGCGATAACAATCCGATAAGCAGGGCTGCAATTCCAGATGTCACCATCGCCACCAGCCAAATCACCGGCATGGATTTGGTGCCCTCAATCACAAAGGGGAACTCCATCAGTGGAGTGTATGTTTGGGCGTGATAGGCAAGAATACCCATCGCATAACCGCCAATACCAAAGAATGCCGCATGTCCCAGGCTGACCAATCCGCCCAATCCAAGGGCAATGTTTAGACCAACCGCGGCCAGTGCAAAGATCACAGCGCGTGTCGCCAAAGTGATCGTAAAGGGCTCGTCGTTAGAAAGCGCCCATAGTGGTACGGCAAACAAAAGCACTAGCACCAACCCATTCAAATATCGTTCACGGATCATGTGCGTGCTCCAAACAGGCCAGTTGGCCGCCATATCAAAACAGCACCCATCAATATGTAAATCGACATCGACGCCAAAGCGGAGCCAGAGGTTTGCGCAGCGGAAGGTTCCATAAATAGTTTGAACAGTTGAGGTAGGAAGACGCCCCCTAACGTGTCGGTCAATCCAACCAAAAGTGCGCCAATCAGGGCACCTTTGATCGACCCGATGCCGCCAATCACAATGACCACAAAGGCAAGGATCAAGACGGGTTCGCCCATGCCCACTTGGACCGATTGGATTGCACCAACCAACGCGCCAGCCAACCCAGCAAGGGCCGCGCCAAGGGCAAAGACCAATGTATAAAGTTTTGAAATATCAACACCAAGGGCTGCAATCATTTCGCGGTCATTTTCACCAGCGCGGATTTGAACGCCAAGCCGCGTCTGGGTGATCAACAGACCAAGGCCAACTGCAACAAGCAACCCGACACAGATCAGAACCAAACGGTAAAACGGGTATTGTATCCCACACGGTAAGGTCACTGGTCCAGACAGGTAATCCGGTATGTCTAAAAAGAGGGGGAATGATCCGAAGGCCCAGCGTGTGCCTTCGGAGAAAATCAATATTAGGGCGAAGGTCGCAAGCACCTGATCAAGGTGATCGGTCGCATAAAGTCTACGTATCACCAACATTTCCACAAGCACGCCAGCAAGGGCGGCGGCCGCCATCGCTGCAATTAGGGCCAACACAAACGATCCAGTCAGTCCGGCGACTGCCGCCGCCGCAAATGCACCAATCATGTAAAGCGACCCATGCGCGAGGTTGATTAACCCCATGACGCCAAAGATAAGCGTCAGGCCTGCCGCCATCAAAAACAGCATAATGCCTGATTGCAGACCGTTTAAAATCTGCTCAATGATCAAGATTGTGGACATAAGCATTGGAACCCGTGTTGAGGTCTGGGGAAAGCGAACCTGCCCCAGACTTATTTCAACTTAAAATGAACAATCAGCAGCGTAAGCGTCGCCACGATTTTCAAGGGCAACACCAATGATCTTGTTGGTGTAAACGTCACCTTCTTTGATCACTTCACGGGCGTAGATGTCTTGGATCGGGTGGTGGTTTGGTCCGAACTCAAAATCACCTCGTGTGCTGTCAAAGTTGGCAGCTTTCAGCGCTGCGCGGAATGCATCTGCATCATCCGGATGTGCTGTTTCCAAAGCGGAAATCAGCAAGTTGGCCGTATCAAATCCTTGGCTGGCGTAAAGGGATGGCAAGCGGCCATATTCTACCTGAAAGGTTTCAACAAAAGCGGCGTTGGTCGCGTTGTCGATGTCCTTGTTCCATTGGCTTGTGTTGATGACGCCAAGCGCGGCATCGCCAACTGCTTGCAAGATACCTTGGTCAAAGGAAAACGCGGGGCCAACAACTGGAAGGTCGACGCCACTGTCGGCATATTGCTTCAAGAACGAAATCCCCATGCCACCTGGCAAGAAGAAGAACACGCTGTCAGCGCCAGATGCGCGAATTTGTGCGATTTCAGCCGCGTAGTCTGTTTGGCCAAGTTTGGTGAAAATCTGGCCAGCTAGTTCGCCTTCGTACATCCGCTTGTAACCGGTCAACGCGTCTTGGCCCGCGGGGTAGTTCGGGGCCAGAATAAAGCTGTTTTTGTAGCCGACACTTGAAGCATAAGCACCAGCGGCTTCGTGCAAGTTGTCATTCTGCCAAGCGACGTTGAAATAGTTTTCATGACAGGCTTTACCAGCAAGTGCTGAGGGTCCGGCATTTGGCGAAAGATAGAACTTACCTTGCGCCGTCGCGCTTGGGATCACAGCCATTGCAAGATTGGACCAAATGATCCCGGTCATGACGTCGACTTTTTCAGATTGGATCATCTTGTCGGCAAGTTGAACTGCAACATCAGGTTTGCGCTGATCGTCTTCAATAACGACCTCGATATCAGTGCGATCCGACTGCCCAATAGCCAGCATAAATCCGTCGCGGACATCAATGCCCAGTCCAGCACCGCCGCCCGAAAGCGTGGTGATCATGCCTACCTTGATGCTTTCGGCTGATGCGCCACTGGCAAGTGCCGCAAGGGCTGTCGAAAGAATAAGTGATTTCAGTTTCATAGTGATTTCCCTATTAATGGAAGGTGTCTTGTTTTGTTTAGAACAGGCGTTTTGCCCTTGGTGTTTTGGCCACCGCAACGATGATACTGATGCGATGGATGGTACGGTTTAGTGATATCTAATTATTTCCTTGAGCCACCAACAAGAAACGCTGGATTTTCCCAGTCGCAGTTTTTGGCAAAGTGTCGGTAAACACAATACTGCGTGGGTATTTGTAAGGGGCAAGCATGGCTTTGACGTGATCCTGAAGCGCTTTTGTCTGCGCCGCGTCACCCGCTGCATGTTTGTCCAGTACGATATGGGCCTCAACGATAAAGCCGCGCTCTGGATCAGGGGCCGCAATGACTGCGCATTCTTTCACACTGTCATGGGCCAACAACGCGGCCTCAACTTCGGGACCTGCAATATTGTAGCCTGACGAGACGATCATATCGTCGTTGCGTGCGGAAAAATGAAAATAGCCGTCATCATCATGAACGAACGTATCGCCAGAGATGTTCCAACCGTCTTTCACGTATTCTTCTTGCCGCTGACCGCCCAAGTAACGGCATCCAGTGGGGCCTTTCAGGGCCAGCCGTCCAGGGGTTCCGCGTGGTTGTTCTGTTCCATCTTCGGCGATGACTTTGGCCACATATCCAGTGATGGGTTTTCCAGTACAGGCGGGGCGATGATCATCAAACCGGTTTGAGATGAAAATATGCAGCATTTCAGTTGCACCTATACCATCCAGCATCGGTTTGCCCGTCTTGGCAATCCATTCATCATAAACGGGTGCTGGCAATGTCTCGCCCGCAGAGACAGCGGCCCTTAGGGATGACAGGTTCGCGCCTTTATCCATCGCGCGCAGCATGGCGCGGTAGGCGGTGGGGGCCGTAAAGCAAACGGTTGCGCGGTATTTTTCAATGATTTCGATCATGTTGGGCGGGGACGCATTTTCCAGCAATGTTGCGGCGGCCCCAAACCGCAGCGGGAAAATGGCAAGCCCGCCAAGACCGAAGGTGAAAGCAAGTGGGGGGGACCCGACAAAAATATCGTCCGGCACCACACCTAGAACTTCTTTAGCATAGCTGTCTGCGATGATCAGCAAATCGCGGTGAAAGTGCATTGTCACTTTGGGATCGCCTGTGGACCCGGATGTGAAGCCTAACAATGCGACATCATCGTTGGCTGTTTGTACGGCCTTAAAGATTACAGATTTTTCCAATGCCAACCGATCCAATTCGGCCTCATGATTGGATGTCCCATCAAAGCCCATCACCCGTTTCAAGGTTGGATTTCTTGCGGCGCACACATTCAATTCATCCATCAAACGCGAGTCGCACAGGGCAAAAGCGATCTGTGCTTTGTCTATATAACTGCTCAGCTCACCCGCCCGCAGCATTGGCATTGTGTTGACAACAACCGCGCCAACCTTGGTCGCGGCGAGCCAGCAGGCGACCATTGCGGGATTATTTGCAGATCTGATCAAAATGCGATTGCCGGGTTCGACCCTCATGTCTTCGACCAAGACATGCGCAATACGGTTCGTCCAATCTGTTAGCTCTTTATAAGTGCGGCGGCGCCCATTTCCGATCAATGCAGTGTGATCACCAAAACCCTTCGTGACCATCGCATCCGTTAATTCGGTGCCTGCGTTCAGATGATCAGGATACTCATACCCATCTAGCAATAGCTCTGGCCAAGTTTCGATCGCTGGCAGGTTATCGTGGGCAAAAGTATCTGTATGGGCGGACGCATGAGCCATGATTATGGACCTTCCTTATGGGCACCCAAAGTCTGCCGTGCGATAATGATCTTTTGCACATCAGAGGCACCCTCATAGATACGTAAGGCACGAATTTCGCGGTAAAGCCGCTCAACAGTTTGACCCGTGCGGACCCCGTCACCGCCATGTAGTTGGACCGCTTTATCAATAATCACCTGTGCCTGTTCGGTGGCAAACAATTTGGCCATTGCGGCCTCGCGGGTGATGCGCGGCGCACCGCTGTCTTTGGTCCAGCCGGCGCGGTAAATCAAAAGGGCCGCGGCATCAATATCCAATGCCATGTCTGCAATATGACCTTGCACCAGTTGTAATTCAGCTAAAGCTTGCCCTTGGACTTGCCGTTTTGTCACGCGGGTCAGGGCCTCGTCCAAGGCACGCCGCGCAAAGCCAAGGGCCGCTGCGGCAACGGTAGACCGAAACACATCTAATACCGACATTGCGATCCTGAAACCTTGCCCGGGTTCCCCGATCATATCCGCGGCAGGGACGCGGCAATCTTTAAACTCAAGCGTTGCAAGCGGATGCGGCGCAATTGTTTCAAGCCGTTCTTTGATGTTCAGCCCAGTCGTGTCTGCAGGCACAATAAAGGCCGACAAACCTTTGGCCCCCGGTGCTTCACCTGTGCGTGCAAAGACGGTGTAGACATCAGCGATACCGCCATTGGAAATCCACGTTTTCTCTCCGTTTAGAATGTAAAATTCGCCGTCGCGTGTCGCTGTCATGGTGGAATTGGCAACGTCAGACCCAGACTGTGGTTCGGTCAATGCAAAGGCAGATATAGAACGACCCGAACGGGTTTGACTAAGCCAAGTTGTCTTTTGTGCCTGCGTTCCGAACAGCGTAATCGCGCCAGTCCCAAGACCCTGCATCGCAAAGGCAAAATCAGCCAAGCCGTCGTGGCGCGCCAATGTTTCACGGATCAGGCACAGCGTGCGGACGTCAAATATTCCGTCCTCAGATACTGAATGTTCTAACCAGCCCGCATCGCCCATCATCTGAACAAGTTTGCGACACGTCGCATCTGTATCTCTGTGATCCAGTTGCGATAAATTGGCCTGTGCCCAGTTCTCTAGCCTGTCAGCCAAAACGCGGTGGCTGTCGTCAAAAAACGGCCACGTTAGGAAAGAACGATCTGACATCAGTCACCTCCAAACACTGGTTTTTCTTTGGCGACAAAAGCATCATATGCACGTGTGAAATCGTTGCCTTGCATACAAAGCGCTTGGGCTTGGGCCTCGGCTTCGATGGCCTGATCGATGGTCATTGACCATTCTTGAGCCAACATCGTTTTGGTGATCGAATTGGCAAATGTAGGACCTGCAACAATGCGTTTTGCCATATCTGCGGCCGCTGTTTCTAAGGCATCCGCCTCAACAACAGTGTTGAAGAACCCCCAACGTTCCCCTTCGTCCGCCCCCATTGATCGCCCAAGATATAGGAGTTCTGCCGCCCTACCTTGGCCGATGATACGAGGCAGAATGGCGCAAGCGCCCATGTCACAGCCTGCCAAACCAACACGGTTGAACAGAAACGCCACCTTTGCGGATGGGGTCGCGATACGAAGATCAGACGCCATCGCAATAATGGCACCAGCGCCAACGCAAATTCCGTCAATCGCCGCGATTATGGGTTTTCCGCAATGTATCATCGCTTTGACCAGATCACCGGTCATGCGGGTGAATTGCAAAAGCTCTTTCATCGACATTTTGGTCAGTGGCCCGATGATTTCATGCACATCGCCGCCAGAGCTGAAGTTCCCGCCGTTCGATCCAAAAACCACGGCATGGACATCGTCAGCATAGACAAGATCACGGAACCAGTCGCGCAGTTCTGCGTAGCTGTCAAACGTCAGTGGGTTCTTTCGATCGGGCCGATTAAGGTTTATGAACGCGATCCCGCCAGAAATCCGGCATTGAAAATGTGTTACGTCACTGCGCATCGATTTCCCTTTCTGTTTTACCAAGCAAAGTTTGGAGAACGCTGGCGTCATCCGCGTTCAATTCTTTTAACAATTCATCCAACCAAGCTTCGTGCGCTTGCGCCAATTTGGCAAAGGCAGCCTGCCCAGCTGGTGTCAGCCGCGCCAATTGCGCACGACGATCACCGGGGACAGCCACGCGCAGCGCGTGTCCATCATTTGTTAGCCTGTCGACGATGCCTGTGACGTTGCCATTGGAAACGCGCAAAAGGTCGGACAGTTCGCTCATTTTCAAACCGTTGGGAAAACGTGATAGGGCTGCCATAACGTCAAAGCGGGGTAGGGTGGTCGCATATTCATCGCGAAAACGACGGCGCAGTTCTGCTTCGATCCGACTGCTGGTTTTAAGCAGTTTCAACCAAAGGCGCAGACGTGTTTTCGACATTGGTTCTGTTGGAGTGACAGATTGAGCGATCATATCTCTCCTCCCGAAAGGGTAAGGGCGTGCCCATTTACGGAACGTGCGGCGTCCGTGCATAGCCACAGGGCGGTCCCTGCAACCTCATCTGTTTGGATGAACCGCCCTTGAGGGTTGTCAGCTTTCAAGGTTTGTGCCGCATCTTCCGCGCTCATACCCGTAGCTTTGGTGATTTTAGCAATGGAGCGGTCCAATAACGGGGTTTCGATGAACCCCGGACAGATCGCATTTACCGTGATGCCAGTGCAGGCCAGTTCCCGCGCCAATGATCGTGTCAGCCCAACAACCGCATGTTTCGCGGCACAATAAGCGCTGACATAGGGATATCCGCGCAAGCTGGCGGTCGAGGCGATTGCGATCATACGGCCCCAACCTGTCGCTTTCATGTCAGGCAAGGCAGCTTGCCAGCAATTAAGGACGCCATTCAAGTTGACGGACATCATTTCATTCAGGGCATCAGGGGTTAGTTTCGCAAAAGGAACGCTTGATACGGCCCCCGCGTTTGCCACCATGACCGCCACAGGACCGTGGACTTCACGCGCAGCGTCAAAGGCGGCTCCGACGGCCGCTCGGGCAGTGACGTCACAAATTTGATAGGGCAATCCTTGTTCCACCAAACTGTGTTCAGTGCGCCCCATGATCGTAACGTTCGCACCAGCCTCAGAAAATTGGCGAGCGGTTTCTGCGCCCACGCCAGTACCGCCACCCGTCACCACAACATGTTTCCCTGAAATATTCATGTCTTATCAGCCATCTCGGCTTCTCGATCGGCAAGCCTCCAAAGTTGATCACGACCAGCTTCGTAAGGTTTTGACCAATCGGTTGCGGCACGGTCACCGATTTTTGCGGCCTCGTGCAGCGTCCAATTCGGGTTGGCAAGATGGGGGCGACCAACGGCCACCAAATCAGCGCGGCCCGCCATCAGGATCGAATTAGCGTGGTCCGCTTCATAAATATTGCCCACAGCCATAGTGCGCAGGCCGGCCTCATTTCGGATCAGATCGGAAAATGGTGTCTGAAACATCCGCCCATAGACGGGTTGCCCCTCGACAGTTGTTTGACCGGAAGAGACATCAATCAGATCGGCACCTGCATGTGCGAACATTTTTGCGATTTCGATGGCCAGATGTGGGGTGACACCATCCTCACCAACCCAGTCATTTGCCGATATACGAACCGACATCGGTTTGTTGGCAGGCCACGCGTCGCGCATGGCTTTTAAAACGTCCAAAGGCCAACGCATCCGGTTTTCAAGACTGCCGCCATAAGCGTCCGTGCGGGTGTTCGAAACTGGCGAAATGAACGAGGACACCAAATAGCCATGGGCAGCATGAAGTTCGATCATGTCAAACCCCGCGCGGTCGGCCATCTGTGTTGCCGTTACAAACTGTGCCTTCACTTGGTCCATTTCCGCGTGAGATATTTCACGCGGGGTCGCGTTGTCTTTGGACCATGGAATGGCCGAGGCGGATAAGGTTTCCCAATTTTCCGAGGCGAGCGGCGCATCCATGCCTTCCCAACCGATATTGGTAGACCCTTTTCGGCCCGAATGGCCAATTTGACAGCAGATTTTTGCATCCGTTTGATTGTGAACAAAAGTGGTTAACCGTGCCCAGCCCGCCTCATGCTCTGGCGCATAAAGACCGGGACAACCCGGCGTAATCCGCCCCTCAGCACTGACACATGTCATTTCGGTATAGACCAATCCCGCGCCACCCTTTGCACGTTCACCGTAATGGATCAGGTGCCAGTCATCGGGGATACCATCCGTGGCCTTGTACTGCGCCATAGGGGAGACAACGATGCGGTTTTTAAGTTGCATATCCCGCATTTTAAAAGGTGTGAACATTGGTGCGCGCAGTGGGGTCTCGGCTGGTAATCCAGCTTGATCCATAAACCAGCGTTCCGCTGATCCAAGCCACTCTGGATCGCGCTCGCGTAGGTTTTCATGGCTGATCCTTTGACTACGGGTCAACATGGAATAGTTCAATTGGACAGGATCCAATTCAAGATAACGCTCTACTTGCTCGAACCATTCAAGCGAATTGCGTGCAGCCGATTGAAGGCGCAATACTTCAAGCTGGCGATCATCTTCATAAGTTGCAAATGCTTCTTTGAGGGATGGTTTTTCATGGATCTGCTTTGCAAGCGCTGCGGCACTTTCTAACGCAAGCTTGGTACCTGATCCGATTGAGAAATGTGCGGTCGCAGCAGCGTCACCAAGCAACACAACATTTTCGTGGCTCCATTTCTCGCATAATACCCTAGGGAAGCGGATCCAAGCGGACCCACGGATGTGATTGGCATTTGTCATTAAGGGATGACCGCCCAAGTGGTCTTTGAAAATGTCTTCGCAGATGGCGATGCTTTCTTGCTGAGACATGTCACCAAAGCCCCACGCGTCAAACGTGCCTTGGGTGCATTCTACGATAAATGTCGCGGTGTTCTCATCAAATTGATAGGCGTGAACCCAGACCCACCCGTGTTTGGTTTCCTCAAAGATAAAAGTGAACGCGTCCTTGAACGTTTGATGGGTGCCGAGCCAGACAAACTGGCATAATCGTTCATCCACTGCGGGTTTGAACGTATCTTGATACAACATCCGAGTTTGCGAATTTAACCCGTCACATGCCACCACAACATCGTATTCGATGCGATAACTATCGGCGCTGTCCACGTGGGTTTCATATCGCAGATCGACGCCTAATGCGTGGGCGCGTTCTTGTAATAACAACAACAGTTTCTTGCGGCCAATTCCACAAAATCCGTGACCTGTGGACACCATACGTTCGCCACGAAAATGCAAGGCGATGTCATCCCAATAGGCGAAATGTTCACGAATTGCTGCAGCACTAACCGGATCATTTGCATGCAGATTATCGAGTGTCTCGTCTGATAGAACGACACCCCACCCAAACGTGTCATCAGCCTTGTTGCGTTCCAGGACGACAACCTGAGAAGCGGGATCACGCAGCTTCATAGAGATAGCAAAGTAAAGACCAGCAGGTCCGCCACCAAGGCATGCGATTTTCATAATGCGTCGTCTCCAGATCGATTCTTGAGTAAAGCATGATTTGGAAAGTCATTTATTTCAAGTATAAAGCTTCAAACATAAAATTTATTTACTTAAATAGTACGATACCAACATCAGAAATATACAAGGGTGTTGAGATGACGTTGCACAAAACGCGGAACGAACTTCGTGCAGCCGAAACGTTTCATTGGCGGCGCAATTTTCTGACCCAAAATCGGCGGCCTGTAGATCTTTCTTCTCCGCTATCATGATACAGCAGCAACGAGCGCAATAGGATTATTAAGGGCACTGTCAGACAAAACGAGCTTGAGACGGGCAGGGTGGTTTCGTAGGCTCGCCGTATGAGAAAACACTCTCCATTCAGGTACTTTAAAACGAGCCCAGAGATCATCCGCCTGGTTGTGATGATGT
>Ga0307997_10000735_pt1 | contig 15107 bp, 13 predicted proteins | sample Davwhametageno36_FD_203165 | JGI IMG/M metagenome (GOLD analysis project Ga0307997, IMG submission 203165) | Marine microbial communities from Davis Island wharf, Antarctic Ocean - #36 | ecosystem: Environmental > Aquatic > Marine > Unclassified | place: Antarctic Ocean: Davis Island wharf... | reverse complement strand
TTTATCTTCTTTGTCCGCACGCGATTGAATTAGATCCTTTGCCCGCAGACGGTCAACGACGCCCTTAACCGTTGCAACGTCCATCGATGCCAAGCGGCCTAAATGATTCTGCGACAGTTCCCCACCTTCAGCAATACGCATAAGCGTCGAAAACTGAGTTGGTGTCAGGTTTTCAGATATTTGCTGAAGAAAAATCACGGCGTGCCGTTGGCTGGCCAAACGCAGCAAATAGCCGACTTGGATGTCGAGGCTATAGTCCTGCGTCTCAACGATGTCGTCATTCAGGTCAGTCATTCCACTTTTTAACTGTGAAATGACTGATGAGCAACCTCAGCAAAAAGGCCCGTTTTACTTTAATCCGTCTTTCCCAATAGCGTCGGCATGGGTCAACCCGCCCACACGTGGCAAAGGGCGTCCGCTATCAGTCACAGCCACGGCGACCATGATCTCATTCGCGCGCGGCGCATCATTCAGACGGACTTCGATCCCATCAAAATGGCTGCGCACATAAGCCGCATCTTTATGACCCAATGGTACGTCAAGAACCTGACCGGGGCTGCCCATTTTCTTGGACGATGCCACCAAAGCCGCACCTTTTTCGACTTCAGCCCGAAGCGGCGCACCCAGTTTAGGGTGCAAAATTGCAGCGGCATGTTCCAATTCGCCATTTTCGCCGACCATCGCGGATTTGCCATAGCTTTCCGCCTCCGCAGGTGTAATCCCAAGGGCCTCAACGCATTTACGACCCAACAGGGTCCCCAGTTCCGCGCCAATATCTATAAGGACGCTCAAGTCTTCTTCATAGCGACCGGCAAACGGGTTTTCGATCACTGCGACGGCGACAGCTTTGCGCGTCGCAGGCGAGATTTCCCGACCTATCTCGCGGTGAGTTTCTTCGACGTTCACGGCAATTTTTCTGATCTTCAGGGTCATCTCAGGCCATCCTTTCCGACGATGTCTTGAGCGGACAAACCACCTGCGCGATTGTGGACACGTGCGCCCGTGCTCATCACCAAAATCAATGCCATCTCATTAGCTTTTGGCGCGTCGTTCAATCCGACTTCCATCGAATCGAAATGGCTGCGCACATAAGATGCGTTGATGTGGGTGATCGGCACATCAAGTCGCGATCCAACACCGCCAACCTTTTTCGATGATGGAACAATCGCGCTGGAATCGTTCAACAATTTACGCATCGCATAACCGCCCGGCGCATGCCAAAGTGCGCCGTGCTCCAGTTCTCCGTCGGCACCAACCAGCGATCCTTTGCCGTAACCTTCAATCTGATCCGCACCACCCAGCATTTCAACAAGGCGCGTCGCGAGCTTTAGACCAAGGGGTTTTAGGTCTTCCATGAACCCTTGAATATCCGCCTCATACCGCCCCGCAAAAGGGTTTTCGATGATGGCGATCGCAGCCGCACGGCGTGGCGGATTGCTTGAGACGGGCCCACCTTCATGGAAGGTTTCTTCAATTGAAAAAGCTGTTTTTCTTAGAATGACGTCAGGCATATTCTTTGGTCCTCGTATGGGAAGAGATCATGTTTGTAACGGTTGCTAGGGCTTCGCCTTGTAAAAACAGGGCGGCTGCGTGGATCCTATTTTGGTTTACCATGGTTAAGGCGTAATCAAGGCCGGTACACAACGCTATGTTCCGATCATAGGCGGAAAGGGGACCACATCCGGTAACGACTGGACGTGCCCCTAAATCGCTATCGTCGACGATTTCGTTTGCAGGACGCCTTAGGATTGCGGGGTGGTTTGGAAGATCGACGGCGTTGGCAATCAAAGTCGCAGCCACATCGGCATTTGCCGCGCTAGACGACAGGACTGTGACACTGTCTGCAATGCCACGACTAAGACTGCGCCCGTGCCGCCCGCTTGTCGCTATCCCGCCAACATGGTCGCTGGAATGGATCAAAATTTGCCCCAGCCCATTTCCATCATGGCTTGCCATTCCCGTGGAATAACTTTCACCAGTGTCCAAATGCAGCGCGATATCACCGCCGTTATTCACATAGGCCCGACGCAAATCTGCCGCATCGGTTATTGCCTTCAATATCGTGTCAGCCACTGAACCCGCGACAGCCGCCATACGCGTAAGGTAACCGTAATCTGCAAACGTGATCGCTGCTGCGTGCATCCGCTGGGCAACCGCGCCTTTGGGGCATGGAATGGTCGGCGCCATTGGCTGTTTCAGCACCTCAAGCTCACGCACAAGTTCTGTCAGGATTGTTTGAAAACGCGCCCGCGCCGCTTCGAAAGCGCGGTCTCGTTGACCATCTGCACTGATGATCAAATCAATCGGGCCGTGCTGTAGGTGTAGCCTTGTCCCGCAAGGCAAGATCGCGGCAACAGGGTCCATCAGCCGTTTCCATCCTTAGCCCAGCGATAGTTGGCACGCGCCATTGGATCATGCGCGTGACGATCATGATTGACAGCCCGTAGATCACCAGTGGTTACTTCATCAACCGGTTTGATATGTTCCATATGGCCCCCTAACGTCCGGTAATCGCTAACGCGCAATGTAAATTCAATCGGCGCGACCAACGCAGGTGTTGGCACGTAACCAAAGGACTGCGTTGGCATATCCAAGATATCGACCATCACTGTAATCCCGCCGCCCGGCCAGACATAGGCCTCGGCACCGCCGCAAGACACATGCGTCAGCGACTCTTTCACTGACCGCGTTAGGCGCACTGGGTTCTCGGTCACACCAGCCCGAAGACTGCCGCCTGCCCCGCCCATAAACAAGACAGAGCAAACCGACGGCTCGCAGTTTTCGGCGATCAGATCCGCGGAAGCCTTTAGGATCGTAGGGATTGCTTTGGGTTGAGGGATAAGATCTGCATCCAGCTCATAATACGCGAATTGCTGGCCTGTCGTCGAGACCATCAAAAGGCGCAAACCTTCCCAGGCAACCTTTGGGTTGAAGGGCTTGAGGATTGTTAACGGATCTTCGATATCCGTGCCGCCCCAGCCAATCCCCGGTTCCGCTACTTGGAAGTAACGCCCCGGCGTCGATCTGCGACCGTTTATTTTGATGCCGGTTGCTGGCACATCTAGCTGTTTACCAGCTTCATGTTCGGACAGAATTCCGGTGATATGGTCATCCACGACAACGACTTCGTCCACATGTCCAAGCCATTGCATCGCAAACATACCAATGGTCGCCGACCCGCACCCAACGCGCATTAGTTTTTCTTCAACACCGTTGACGATAGGCGCTTTGCCCGCCTCGACAATCAACTCAATCTTGTGGACGGCTTCGCCAATGCTCATCGTTACAGCTTCGCGGTTGCACAGGCGCAGTAACGCGTCACAGGTCACGCGCCCCTCTTTTTTGGAGCCGCCCGTCAAGTGTTCGACACCACCCAAGGACAGCATCTTTGAGCCGTATTCCGACGTCATCACGTGACCAATAGGTTCGCCATCCGCGTAAACAACATCGCGCTCATGGCCAAGATGGCGATCCGTGTCGATCTTCACCTTCACACCACAGTAACTGAAAATACCCTCGGTAACGACGGTCACCATATCCACGCCGTTGTTGTTCTGGCTGACTATGAATGGGGCTGGTTTGTAATCGGGATAGGTCGTGCCCGCGCCAACAGCCGTCACAAAGGGACGTTCGCCTTTGATGATATCGCCGTCCCAGATGTCCGCGTCTCCACCCTTCATAAAGGGAACAAGTTTTTGATCTGTCCTTTGAATAATCGTCAGTGGATCAAGCCGAATTAACTCACCATCATGGTTTGCATAGCGATCACAAGCACCTGATTTCCCCTCAGAGATCAAGCACATCACGGGGCAAGCATCACAGCGGATTTTCTCTGGTTTTACGTCAGGTGTCATGCTGTATTCCCAATAATCAATGACCGCATACGCGACGGCGTTGCTGGAACCTGCCGCACACGAACCCCCGTTGCATTTGTGATCGCATTCAGAATGGCCGGAGCGGTTGGGATCAGCACATGTTCCCCCAAGCCCTTGGCCCCGTAAGGTCCATGGCCATCTGGTTCTTCAATAATGATGGTCTCAATCGGTGGAATATCCCCGATTGTCGGAATCAGGTAGTCGTGCAGGTTTTCTGTGCGTCCCGGAATGTATTCTTCCATCAACGCCATACCCAAACCTTGGGCAATGCCGCCCTGAACCTGCCCCTCAACCAGTAGCGGATTGATGGCCTGACCAACATCATGCGCGGCAACAAAGTTAAGCGGTTTCACTGTTCCAAGGGCGGTATCCACCTCAACCACCACCAGATGCGCGGCGTAGCCAAATTGGGCGTAAGGTTCGCCTTGGCCATTCGCGTCAAGCGGTTTGGTTGGGGGGTCATAAGATTCCTCTGCCCGCAGCACATAACCTTCCGCGTCGGCCGGAAGTGTTGCAAGCGACAAGGTGTGTTTGCCAGACGTGTCCGTTGCATGAATGACGCCTGCATCAATCGCAAGAGCCGCATCCTGTTCCACATACAGGTTGTCCAAAATACGGGCACGCAGGGCCTCACCCGATAAACGCGCGGCATTTCCAGACACATATGTTTGGCGCGAGGCCGAGGTTTTACCAGCATCTGGTGTCACATCAGTGTCGGCACCAATCAATTCAATCTTATCAATCGACACGCCCAAAGCGGTCGCAAATATCTGGGCAATGACCGTGTTGGCGCCTTGCCCGATGTCCATCGCGCCCTGATGCAAAACAACCGTTCCATCTGCACGTATGCCGGACTTGATTGTCGATGGGTTTGGCAGCGAAGTATTGCCACATCCATACCAACCGCCAGCCAGTCCAACACCTCGTTTCAAAACCGTGTGCGTCGCATTGAAAGCTGCGCAATTTTCATTCTCTTGCAACCATGCTGGACGAAGCGCAGTCAAACATTGCGTGATGCCAACGCCTTGTGAAAACACTTGCCCACAGACCGTTGGGACATTGTTTTTCAAGGCGTTGATGATGCGGAACTCAAGCGGGTCGATATCTAACTTTTGGGCAAGTTCATCGAATAAACATTCTTGGGCGATTGCCGACTGAGGCACGCCAAACCCACGGAACGCCCCGGCAGGCGGGTTATTCGTGTGAATGCCCTTAGATTCGGCGCGGTAATCAGGGATTTCATACGGGCCAGAGGCATGGACTGGCACGCGGTTTGCAACCGTTGGTCCCCAGCTTGCGTAGGCACCGGTGTCAAACTCACCGTAGAAGTTGAAGCCCGTTATTTTACCTGCCGCCGTCGCACCAATCTTAAGTCTAATGTCCGAAGGATGCCGTTTGGTTGAACTTTGCATCGACTCTGTTCGCGAATAACAAATACGCACAGGCTTGCCGGTTTTCATTGCACCAAGCGCAAGAAACGGCTGCACCGAAATATCCAGCTTTGATCCAAAACCACCGCCCACAGCCGTGGGAACGATCCGGATCATAGAGCGGTCAATGCCCAATATGATCTCAAGACTATCAAGGTCCATAACCGGTGCCTGAGTACAGGCATGTACTTCAACGCGACCATTCACCATTTGCGCAAAACCGGCCTCCGGTTCAATATATGCGTGTTCCACAAAGCCGCTTCTATAGTGGCCTTCGACGGTGACATCCGCGCGCTCAAGTGCGGCATTTGCATCTCCAGAGCTAACAAAACCACCGCACATTACGTTCAAATCACGTCCTTCGTGCAATTGTGCCGCCTCAGGACCTTGTGCAGATACAATGTCATTAACTGATGGCAGTTCATTCCAAGTCACAGGGAATGAATCGGGATCAAATTTGGCGATTGTCTCAGGTGTTCCGATCACAGCGGCGACAGCTTCGCCGCGAAAACGGGTTTCAGTCTCAGCAAAGACAGGTTGGTCCATGAATTGGGGGATGACGCCAAATACATTACGCCCCTTCACATCTTCAGCCGTTAGGATCCCTTCAATCCCGTCAGCATTCGACAAGAACCCGTTCATATCGCCAAACGAAAACGCAGCACGGTGAGACGGTGAACGGATCACAAATATCTCCAGCGTTCCCGCTGGGGCAACATCATCACCAAAGGCTTCGCGCCCTGCAACTTTATCCTCACCATCAAGTTTGCGGATTGTATCGCCCACTTGACCGTCGGATTTTTTAATATTGGCGGGTACCCCAATAACGGCGTCGATAATCTTGCGATAGCCCGTGCAACGACACAACACGCCGCCTAGCGCATCTTGCACCTCTTCGACATTTGGCTCAGCGTTTTCACGCAACAATGCCACGGCGGATACCATCATGCCCGGTGTGCAAATACCGCACTGTGCAGCGCCATGATCCTGAAACCGTTCTGCCAAATCCTTGGCATGGGTATCCGTTTTATAAAGACCGCTTAACGTCTCAACGGATCGCCCTTCTGCCTGATGGGCAGGCATCAAACAGGCGCAAATCGGATCGCCGTCAACTAGGACTGTGCAGGCCCCGCAGTCACCTGCGTTACAGCCAATTTTAACATCACGTGCGCCAAATTCTTCGCGCAGCATACCAGAAAGCCGCGCGCCGGTTTCTGGATATGACGTGACCGTCTCCCCATTCAATTGGAAAGAAGTTGCGGTTTTACCTACGAGATCATCCATTTACGGCGGCCTTTTGTACGGCCCTACGGCACTGTTCTTGAACGATATCCAAACGGTAGCCGCCGGATCCCCTGACGTCATCAATGGGGGATAACTGCGAAAGATGGCTGGGCAATATTTCGACCTCAGACGGTTTTGCTCCGATCAGGTCGGCTTCCAATTGCGTCAGCCGCAGCGCCACCGGCGAACATGCCCCGACAGCCACGCGGGCTTCTGAAATCAATCCATGCGCGTCACATTTGATTAGGGCTGCTGTCATCGTAATCGAAATAACCAAATACTTGCGGCTTCCTAGCTTTTCAAATGCGGAGCCTGCACCATCGGGTGGGGTTGGGATATGAATTGCCGTCACAATTTCATCTAAGGCAAGGGCCGTGTTTCGAACCCCAAGGATGAAGTCCTGTAATGGAAGTATCCGCGCCCCTCTCGCCGCGCTTGCCAGCTCAACCTGCGCATCCAACGTCAATAGTGGCGGTACCCCGTCAGCGGCGGGCGAGGCATTGCAAAGGTTTCCAGCAATGGTTCCCGCGTTTTGGATTTGAAGGCTTCCGACCTCTTTGGCAGCCTGTTTCAAACTATCAAAAGCAGCAGGTAACTTCGCTTTAACAATTTCGGTCCAAGTCACTGCCGCGCCAATGCGAATACCTGTTGGCGTGACTGTTATGTTCATAAGCTCTTTGATGCGCGTCACATCCAAAAGACTTTTCGGCGTGTGCCCTTGTTTCATAGCTGGATAGACGTCGGTACCACCCGCAACAATTTTATCTTGTTGTCGGCCAAGCGATATAAGTGCTGCCTCCAACTTTGTTGGGATAAGATACGTCAACGGGGTCAACTCCTTAGCTTGTTAGTATACAAATGATATTAACAACATTGGAACTGTGTCAACCGAATTTATTGGCGTGTACTTGGGAATGTTCAACTAACATAAACGCCAATACTCAAGACTGAATTGCGTCAATCAGCAAAAGCCTATGTCTCAGCCTTGTGAAAATACGATATAACCAACCACTGCTGCATGAGACAAAAATATTCGCCATGATGTTTTCACTAAATAGGACGCGCAAGCCTGCGCTTTCTTTCATCAAGAGCGTTCACAGGTGCAGGTATAACTGGGTTTGATTTTATCGAATTTCCCACAAAACGGCAAATTTGTATCGTTTGCCTACAAATGACTTTTTCATTTGACAACTAACGAATTTTTAGCCTCAAATGAGACGGCGGGATTCACCGGAGGAATGTATGACATGCTTTGTCAAAAATAGTTGGTACGTTGCAGGATGGTCGCGAGACTTTGGTGACAAACTAAGTGCCCGTGAAATATTGGGCCAACACCTTGTGATTTTTCGCACCTCAACCGGTGCTGTCAAAGCGCTTGAGGATCGGTGCCCACATCGGCTGTTGCCTCTATCAAAGGGCAAGCGCATCGGGGATACGATTCAGTGTGGCTACCACGGCATGACCTTTAGCGCCGAAGGGCAATGCGTTCGGGTACCCGGCCAGACGAACACCCCCAAAAGCGCCTATGTTGAAACCTTTCCAATCGAAGAACGCCACGGCATTGTTTGGATCTGGATGGGCGATCCCGAATTGGCTGATGTCGATACAATTTTCGATATGCCTGAATTTACTGCGGAGGGCTGGCATGCCCACCACGGGGATGGGCTGCACATCAAAGCAAACTACCTTAATGTAGCGGAGAACCTTGTGGACCCGGCGCATGTCAGCTTTGTCCACCCAACCACATTGGGCAGTGCCGCCAGCGAAGATGTGCCCGTGCATGTCTCAACCGGAAATGACGTTATTTCGGCTTGGCGTTGGATTAAGGATTCCGCCCCAGTTGGGTTCTTCCAACAATTTGGCGGCTTCACTGGAAACGTCGATCGTTGGCATTACTATGACCTTCACCTGCCATCGACAGCGGTGATCGACTTTGGAAGCATTGATATAAAATTCAACTGTGCCGAAGAAGACCGGGATCAAGGTGTGCGCATCTTTGCACTTCATTTTGTGACGCCTGTGAACGAAAACTATACAATTGACCACTGGATGCACCTGCGAAATACATCCCTTGGTGACGAAGAGGCGTCTGCGCAAATGGATGCGATGTTCAAGATCGCATTTGCAGAGGATCAGGCAATTTTGGAGGCGGTTCACGAATCCGAACAGCAACCACAGCGTCGCAAACCTATTCGTATTGCGATCGATAAAGCCCCAAGTGTTTATCGTAAACGCATTCGCGACCTCATTGCTGAGGAAGCAACACAAGACTTGGCCAATCCGGAGCTATCAAGCTTCATAAATCACGACTGAAAACAGTCGGATCAAATTCAACAAGGAGAAACAGATATGAAGAGAAGTACGTTCTTAAAAGGTCTAGCAGCTGCCGCTGCTTTGGCCGTGACGCCGCTGGCAGCTGTTGCCCAAGATGGTCCGATTATCGTTGGTGAAATCAACCACTACAAACGCATGGCCGCCTTCGCGGGACCCTACAAGCAAGGAATTGAACTTGCGATCGAGCAAATTAATGCGGGTGGCGGTGTTCTTGGCCGTCCATTGGAATTCATTTTCCGTGATGACCAAGGTGAGCCAGGCGAAGCTATCAAAATTGCTGAAGAACTGATGACACGCGAAGGTGCCGTGATGTTGACCGGCTCAATCCTGTCAAACGTTGGCTTGGCCATCTCATCGTTCGCGGGTGAAAAAGGTTACGTTTATCTGGCTTCCGAACCGCTTGCCGATAGTTTGGTTTGGTCTGCGGGTAACCCTTATACCTTCCGTTTGCGTTCTTCCACACACATGCAAGCCGGCATGCTTGCTGAAGCCGCCGCCGCAAGTGGTGCCAAAACGTTTGCAACAATCGCGCCAAACTATTCTTACGGCCAAGATGCGGTTGCCGCGTTTAAAACTGCCCTTTTGGCTTTGGTTCCAGACGCTGAATTCGTAGCCGAGCAGTGGCCCGGTGTTTTCAAAATTGACGCTGGTGCAGAAGTTCAAGCGCTGGAACGTTCCAAACCAGACGCTATCTACAACGTCACATTTGGCACTGACTTGGCCAAGTTTGTACGCGAAGGCGGCGACCGTGGTTTGTTTGATGGTCGCAAAGTCTTTAGCCTATTGTCCGGCGAGCCAGAATATCTGGAACCACTTGGTGAAGAAGCGCCTGAGGGTTGGACCGTAACAGGTTATCCTTGGTACGATCTGAACGACGGCCCAGCCGGTGCGTTTGTAACAGATTACCAAGCACGCTACGGTACTACCCCGCGTCTAGGATCGATGGTTGGCTACATGACAGTGCAGTCCATCGCAGCTGCGATTGGCCGTGCAGGATCAACAGAAACCGAAGCGATCCGTATGGCTTTTGAGGGCCTTCCCGTCGCGACACCGGTTGGTGATATTGTGTTCCGTGCAGCCGACAACCAATCCACAATGGGTGCCTACGTTGGTACAACTGCCTTGCGTGACGGCGGTGGCGTTATGGTTGACTGGGAATACAAAGAAGGCGCTGACTATTTGCCTTCTGCGGAAGAAGTTAAAGCGCTTCGTCCAGCTGAATGAAACGATAATTATGGCCTCCGGTAACATACTGGGGGCCATATTTTAGCTTATCCCCAAACACTTTCCACACGGACAAACCTAATATGGAATTTTTCTTCGCTCAAATACTGACCGGCCTTGCGAATGCAAGCTCCCTGTTTCTTGTCGCGTGTGGTCTTTCGCTAATCTTTGGTGTGACTCGCATCGTTAACTTTGCCCACGGTAGCCTTTATATGCTTGGAGCCTACATCGGGTATTCCTTGATGCAGGTCCTCCCCGGCGGGTTGGGGTTCTGGGCATCAATCCTTTTGGCGAGTGTTGCAGTCGGAATAATCGGCATCTTGATCGAAATGTTGGTCCTTCGCCCAGTCTACCGCGCACCAGAGTTGTTCCAATTGGTCGCCACGTTTGGTGTTATTCTTGTTATCCAAGACCTTACTCTGTTGATCTGGGGCCCAGAAGACATCTTGGGCCCACGTGCGCCAGGTCTACGTGGCGTTTTTAGAATATTTGGGGAACCGATCCCCAAATATGACATCGTCTTACTGGTAATCACCCCCTTTATTGCACTCGCCCTTTGGTACTTGATCACAAAAACGCGAGTTGGTGTCCTGGTTCGAGCCGCAACACAAGACCGCGAAATGGTCGGTGCGTTGGGCGTCAATCAGGCATGGTTGTTTACCGGCGTCTTTGCTCTTGGCTCTGCACTTGCGGGCCTTGGTGGCGCGTTGCAGCTGCCCAAAGGCGGCGCTGATTTGTTGATGGATTTCACCATCCTGACCCCCGTTTTTGTTGTTGTCGTGATCGGTGGTATGGGATCATTGCCCGGCGCATATCTGGCCGCGGTCATTATTTCCGTGCTGAACGTGTTCGGCATTACCTACCTGCCCCAATCAACCCTTGTCTTGATGTTCATTGTGATGATCGTCGTTTTGATGATCCGCCCCTACGGTATTTTTGGCCGCGAAGAAGTCGCAGGCGAACATGGGCAGGTTGGTGAACCTGAAAACCCGATCAAACCTGCGTCTTCACGCACACGCATCATTGTCGCAATCGGCCTTGCCGCTCTCGCTTTGTTGCCGCTCTACGGCACGTCCTTTTCCCAAGTCTTGGCGATAGACATCCTGATCTTTGCCCTGTTTGCAGCCAGCCTACACTTCCTCCTTGGTCTTGGTGGTATGGTGAGCTTCGGGCATGCGGCGTACTACGGTGGCGGTGCCTATGTTGCGGCCTTGCTTGTGACGCATCTTAACACCCCGATGGAACTTGCCTTTATGCTGGCCCCGATTGGTGCAGGTGTTGCAGCCCTTGCGATTGGCTGGGTTTGCCTGCGCTCGACGGGCGTATATTTCGCCATGTTGACCTTGGCTTTTGCCCAACTGTTATGGAGCCTCGTGTTCCAGTGGGGCGACGTTACCGGCGGTGACGACGGCCTTGTTAACATCTGGCCATCAGATTGGTTGAATGAAACGACAACATACTTCTACTTCACCCTCATCATGGCGGTCGGCGGTATCATTGTCATGCGCCACATCGCGCATTCCCCCTTTGGCTACGCCCTGCGCGCAGCCCGCGACAGCAAACGCCAAGCCGAGGCCACGGGCATCGACACCCATAAGGTTCAACTGTTGGCCTTTGGGTTCGCAGGTCTTATGGGCGGATTGGCTGGCGCGTTATTTGTATTCTCTAAAGGCAGCGTTTTTCCCAACGAGTTGGAAATTGCCCGAAGCTTTGATGCCTTGATCGTGGTCTTCTTAGGTGGCGTCAAAACGCTTGCTGGCGGCGTCGTGGGCGCTGGTTTTTTTAAGGGCATCGAAGAAACCCTACTGCAGTTCGAATATTGGAGACTTGTGATGGGGCTGCTCATTATTGGGGTCGTCATTCTTGCACCCGAAGGCGTCGTCGGATCCTTTCGCAAGGCTGTCCGTCGCTTCAGTGGCGCAAACGAAGGAGATAAATCATGAGCGTTGTTCTTGAAACCAAAGGGCTCAGTAAATCCTTTGGCGGGATCGTTGCGGTTGATGATGTGTCCTTCCAGCTTCAAAAGGGTGAATTACTGGCATTGATCGGCCCAAATGGCGCAGGGAAAAGCACCTGTTTCAATATGCTCATGGGTCAATTGCCACCAACAGCAGGCGAAGTTTACCTGTCGGGCGAAAAGATTAACGGGCTTCGTCCGCGCCAGATTTGGCGCAAAGGCGTCGGGCGTACCTTTCAAATCACCGCTACATACAGCTCAATGACCGTCGTTGAAAATGTGCAGATGGCGTTGCTGTCACACCACAAACAAGTGTTCCGTTTCGCGCCGCGTGCGCATCTGATGTATCACGCTGAAGCAATCGCCCTTTTGAAAAAAGTTGGAATGGCGGAACAAGCCGAACGGCATTGCGCAGTTCTGGCCTACGGCGATCTTAAGCGAATGGAACTGGCCATCGCACTTGCGCACGATCCCGTTTTGTTGCTGATGGATGAACCCACGGCAGGGATGGCCCCGAAAGAACGCGTCGCCCTTATGCAACTGACCGCCAACATCGTTCGTGACGAACAGGTAAGCGTGTTGTTCACTGAACATGACATGGACGTCGTCTTTGCCCATGCCCACAGGATTATGGTGCTTAACCGTGGGAAATTGATTGCCGAGGGCAATGCCACTGAAATCCGCAACAGCCCCCTTGTCCAAGAAGTCTACCTTGGCGGAGGAACTCTATATGCAACAGAGGAAGACGCGCATGCTTAAGGTTGATAAAATAAACAGCTTTTACGGCAAAGCGCACGTTCTACGGGATCTTAGTTTTTCCGTGCCAAAAGGAAATGTTGTAGCGCTACTTGGCCGCAACGGGGCTGGCAAAACCACCACGATGAAATCCATCATGCAGCTGGTGCGCCCTGCCTCTGGGACGGTCACGTTTGACGGACACTCAATTGCTGGATCACAACCCCATAGGGTTGCCAAACTTGGCTTGGGTTACGTGCCCGAAGAACGCCGTATCTTCACCGACCTTACCGTAGCAGAAAACCTGATCGTCGGAAAACAGCCCCCACGCATAGGGGCTGTGACATGGACAGAAGACATGCTGTTCGACCTGTTCCCGAACTTGGCGGAACGTCGCAACAACCGCGGTAAGGCCTTGTCTGGCGGCGAACAGCAAATGTTGACGATTGCCAGGACATTGATGGGAAATCCCTCTTTCGTGTTGCTGGACGAGCCTAGCGAAGGCGTCGCTCCCGTCATCGTGGAACAAATGGTAAAAGTAATCCAACAGCTGAAATCTGAGGGGCTTACCGTCCTGCTTTCAGAACAGAATCTTCACTTTGCGCAGGCCGTTGCAGACCTTGTTGTGATTGTTGAGAGCGGCGTGCAAGTTTATCATGGCACTCTGGAAGACCTTAACACACACCCCGAAATCCGCGACTCTTATCTCGCAGCATAAGTAACGGTGTTGTCAGACAAACTTAAACATCCGTAAAAGGCACCTCAAGTCAATCATCATGCGGCACAGAAATTGAACCACTCTGTGAGAGCGGCACTGGGTTTTTACTTATAAGTCTGTCTGCTTTCTGGATGTCTCTTATTATCAAAATAGTTCTGGATTGAAGCGTGGATGGAGACGAATTTCTGCAAGGTTTGAGACATCTTTAAAATATCAACACAGGTGCCCATCTGGGTTAATTCAATTTCAAATTAGACAATCAAGACTGCTTATCATTTAAACTATGCCTGCCAACACAAATCGCAACGAGTGAATCAGACACACTTCTTTGACCAAAACCGCGCAGTTGTGCCCTAAAACTCTGCGTAATCCACCAACCCGCGTTAGTAACCACACATAGCGGAACCATGACAGGTCACCCCCGTAAGCCGCAGCACAGACGGCAACAGACACCACTGCGATCAACTTACCCCAACGGGTGGTTGAGATCCCTGTGGCTTAAGCCGCTCGAAGTCAGCCTGTGACGTTGATGTACTGGTCGCCGTTGGCATGCCGGATGTATTTGTAGACGGCGGCTCGGTCGGCGAACTTGGTGTTGGTGGCGCGTTGGGTTTGGGCACTGACGCGATGGATTTACCCAAGCGTGACTTTGGCTTGTTCTTCGCCTGCACCTCACCACCCTTGAGCCCCGTGTCCAGCTTGTCGGTAAGAAAGCTCGCGGTGTTGGCAAATGTTTTGATGTCATCAATGACCTGATCGAGACTGCCGCTTTGTTATAAAGTCATACAGCCAACCAAACACCCAGCCCCTGCTGCGCTCTTAGCTATGTTGGGTGGCAGGCAGGAATGAACCGCTGTTTGTAGTAATGACACAGCTTGATGGAGAAATAATACTGATGCTCAGCCGTGCGAGCATGGGGGGAAAGCAACCATACTAAAGAGTAATGTGACGTAGTATCACGCCACTTTGTCTCGCTGAAGATTTGAAAATCAAAAGCATAATTTCAAAATATTTTTAGTGGGTGCTTTTATTTCTACCAAATTAAATCTATTTATGTTATACTATAACATTATTAAGCTGTCACAACTTTACGCAATGGAGGGGTGGGTATGATCGCTCAACCTTTACTGTCGGAACCGGTGCTCTAAGACGCGCTTATTTGCGCCATGCCGCCGTTCAAATGAAATGGAGATTTAAATGACAGAAACACCAATACACCTGAAACCTCAATCTGCCGCTTGGTTCGACAGCGTCATGTCAGTCTTTGAACTAGCGCCGCATCATGTTCATTTACTAACACTGGCCTGTGACGCTCTAGATCGCGGCGCACAAGCGCGGGAGGCATTATCTGCTAGCGGCATCACGTATATTGATGCACGCGGCCTCCCAAAAGCTCGACCAGAAGTCGCAATCGAACGAGATTCTCGAATTGCGTTTGCACGTTTACTTCGCGAACTCGATCTTGATTGGGACCCTTTTGGAGACCCTTCGCGCCCACCTGCCCTACAATCAAATCGTCGAAGCGCCTAAGCAATGCCTATTAAGCGCAG
>Ga0307997_10000734_pt1 | contig 15117 bp, 13 predicted proteins | sample Davwhametageno36_FD_203165 | JGI IMG/M metagenome (GOLD analysis project Ga0307997, IMG submission 203165) | Marine microbial communities from Davis Island wharf, Antarctic Ocean - #36 | ecosystem: Environmental > Aquatic > Marine > Unclassified | place: Antarctic Ocean: Davis Island wharf... | reverse complement strand
CGAAATGGAGCGGGTAAAACTTCGACATTACGCTCTATTGCACGGATGGATAGTCCGCAACTGCGGGAAGGTGAAATTTGGCTTGATCATAAGCCACTGCATCAAGTTCCCGACTATAAAGCATCGCAGTCAGGTGTGGCTTTAGTACAAGAAGATCGTTCTATAATTGCTGGTCTTACCGTACAGGAAAATCTTGAACTTGCCCAGATTGCCCCACCTATCGGTTGGTCTTTAGAGCGAATTTACTCACATTTTCCTCGGTTAGCGGAACGCAAAGACCAACAAGGCGTAACGTTATCCGGTGGCGAGCAGCAAATGTTAGCGGTTGCGCGAGCACTCGCTCGCGATATTAAACTATTGTTACTTGACGAGCCTTATGAAGGCCTTGCACCCGTTATAGTGAAGGAAATTGCTCAAATTGTGCGTGATATTAAAAAACTTGGCATTACCACTATTATTGTTGAACAGAACGCAGTAGCCGCATTAAAATTAGCCGACAGAGCCATTATTTTAGACATGGGAAAAATCGTTTTTGACGGTACCGCACAGGAAGTACTTGATAATGAAGAGCTAAGAAAAGAGTATCTTGCCATTTAATGAAACAACTAACCCCTCTGTATAGTGCTTAACTATAACATCAATAGATTTTGCATAATTGTAGAGCCTTGTTTAGTCGGTTACGTCCTGTAGAATTAGTCAATATAATCATTTAGTTTTAAAAAAAATAATTAATCAGAATATATAAGTACTTGAGGAAGCCCAATGTCTGAATCTAAAACCTACCCAGTGCCTGCTAGTTTTGCTGCAAAAGCCAATATCAATGCCGATGAATATAATAAAATGTATCGACAATCGGTTGATAGCCCTGAAACATTTTGGGCTGAACAAGCTGAAAACTATATATCTTGGTTCAAACCTTGGAAATCAGTTAGCAACTGGAGTTTTGGCGATGATGTTCACGTCAAATGGTTCGAAGGTGCAGAGCTCAACGTCTCGTATAATTGTATAGACCGCCATCTTGAAACCAGAGGTCACCAAGTCGCCATTATTTGGGAAAGTGACGACCCAAACGAAGCACGAAAGATTACCTACAACCAGCTCCACGAAGAGGTTTGCAAGTTTTCCAATGTCCTTAAAGATAGGGGCGTAAAAAAGGGTGATTGTGTATCGATCTATATGCCTATGGTGCCAGAAGCTGCTATTGCCATGCTGGCCTGTACTCGAATAGGTGCCATGCATTCTGTTGTATTTGGTGGTTTTTCACCCGATGCTTTAAGAGACAGAATTCTTGATTCAGATTGTCGTCTAGTGGTTACGGCTGACCAGTCGGTACGTGGTGGTAAGCGGATACCGCTTAAAGCCAATGCCGATGAAGCGGTTAGTGGCTGCCCTAATGTTAGTACCGTTATTGTTATTAAACGTGGTGGCGACCCCGTAGACTGGAATGACAATCGAGATATTTGGTATCACCAAGCTATGGCCCAAGCTTCAGTTGTGTGTGCCCCAGAAATAATGGATGCAGAAGACCCCTTATTTATTTTATACACCTCAGGTTCAACTGGTAAGCCAAAGGGTGTGCTGCACACGACGGCGGGTTATATATTACAAGCAGCAATGACTCACAAACTGGTGTTCGATTATAAAGACGGTGAGACATATTGGTGTACTGCAGATGTTGGCTGGGTTACTGGGCATACTTATATTGTTTATGGCCCACTCGCCAATGGCGCGACAACACTAATGTTCGAAGGCATTCCAACTTATCCAGATATTTCTAGATTTTGGCAAGTCTGCGACAAACATAACGTTTCAATTTTTTACACTGCACCCACCGCTATTAGAGCTTTAATGGCCGCAGGAGATGAGCCCGTTAAAAGAACATCTCGTTCTAGTTTAAGATTACTCGGTACAGTCGGTGAGCCCATTAATCCAGAAGCCTGGGAGTGGTATCATAATGTAGTGGGAGACAAACGTTGCCCAATTGTAGATACCTGGTGGCAAACTGAAACAGGAGCTCACATGTTGACACCGTTGCCAGGTGCTACTGCCACTAAGCCAGGTTCTGCAACGTTTCCTTTTTTTGGTGCTCAGCCGGTATTGCTAGATGACGAAGGTAATGTAGTTGAGGGAAATCCTGCATCAGGTAATTTGGCGATGAAAGCTCCATGGCCATCAATGATGCGAACTATTTATGGTGATCATAAGCGGTTCTTCGAAACTTACTTCGCATTGTTTAAAGGTTATTACTTTACTGGTGATGGCGCTCGCCGTGATGAAGAGGGCTATTATTGGATTACAGGTAGGGTTGACGACGTTTTGAACGTGTCGGGTCATCGTCTCGGCACTGCCGAAATTGAATCAGCCTTAGTTAAACATGAGAAAGTAGCCGAATCAGCTGTTGTCGGATATCCGCATGATATGACTGGTCAGGGCATTTATGCCTACGTTACTCTAATGGTTGGAGAGCAAGGAAATGACGACATAAGTGCAGAGTTAGTTGCCTTAGTGCGTAAGGAAATTGGTCCTATTGCAAAAGTGAATATTATACAATGGGCACCTGGATTGCCTAAAACACGTTCAGGTAAAATTATGAGACGAATTTTGCGAAAAATAGCGGCAAATGATATTGATAGCCTGGGAGATATCTCAACTTTAGCCGATCCTTCTGTTGTCGAAGAATTAATTAATAGCAGAATAAACCGTTAATTTTTAGATATTTAACGACTCAATGCACATTCATATCTTTCCTGATGTGCTTTGTGACACAACATTCTTAATCTTAAATTTCTCGCTAATTGGCAATACTATTTATGACGTATTTATTGATTTAAGTACGAGTATCAATCCGCTGACAATAAGTAATGTACTTACAATCTGATTAAAACGATCAGCACTAATACTTAAATGTAGGCAATTACCCACCCATATCGACAGTAATAAAATAGGGAATAATAAACAGACTAAAATGAGTACATTTGAGGTCAGTAAACCACTACCAATGTATCCAGATATTCGAAATGTACCATCTAAAGTAAGCGCCATTGCAACTGAAGCTCTGAATTGATTTTTATTCAAAGAACGCAGTTTTAAATAGGTAACGTAAATAAAACCACTTGAGCCGAATAGCGCACCAATAAACCCGCCAATTCCGCCAAACGGAATCGCCCAAATTCTTGAGGCAGTAAATTTTTTTACTGGTAGCAATGAATATAAACCATAGGAGATTACAAATAATCCCATCATCATTGCTAACCATTTAGAATTTACATTTATTAGTATCCAGACAGCCAAAAAAACACCTAATAAACAAAAGGGGATCAATGGACAGATATCGCGCCAACTAGTGTCCTGCCTTAGTTTAAAGCTTTGAATAAGATTCGCACTATAACTAAGGAGACTTACTGCTGGAACTACAACAGTCAGTGGAATGACAGTCGATAGGATTGGAATTGCAATTAAACCAGCGCCAAATCCTGACAAGCCCTTAATTGTATAAGCAATAACTACTGCTAATAAAACAACGACTAGATGTACTAAATTTAGAGAGTCAAGTTGAAATTCCATGTTAAAAAATTATACCGAAGAATTTCAAATAAAAACAAAAGTTTATTTAACATGTTCGTAGTAAGAAAAATCAGGGTAACCTTTAGTTAGAGAAATATGGTGTTATAGTTTATTACTTCATGTTTGATCAGGTGTTATTTAATGGAATGATGCTAGTTATCGACATTAAAAGATAAAATCTAATAGTTGCATCTTCTCACTTTATTCTCTAACATGAATGAGAATATAATGAGAAGATAAGGCGGTATCCCATGCTAACAACACAAGAAAAAAAGACGTTGCAATTTATTCGAGTTTATTTAGCTCAGAACGGTAATGCACCAAAATTCAAAGAAATCGGTCTTGCGATTGGTGTTAATTCGCAAGGTACTATTCACCGTTACGTTCAGTCGCTTGAAGACAAAGGATATATAGATCGTGTCAAAGGTAATTCACGAGGTATGAACTTAGTAGAATTGCCTTTAGTAAGTGCACCAACTATTCCACTAGTTGGCAAAATAGCTGCAGGTTTACCAATTGAAGCAGTTGAAGATCAGTTAGAGTTAAATTTGGCAGAAATGTTTATGGGCCCAGAATTATTTGCTTTGCGCGTAACAGGCGACTCCATGATGGACGCTGGAATACTTGATAACGACTACGTCATTATTAGAAAACAGCCTGTCGCTAATAACGGTGACATTGTTGTCGCAATGATTGATAAAGTTGAAGCCACACTAAAACGTTTTAGACGAAAAAGTGAAATGGAAGTGGAGCTTATTCCAGAGAACGCTAATATGGAGGTAATGACCTATCCCGCTGAACGCGTGAACATTCACGGAGTGTTAGTCGGGCAAATGCGAGACTATAAATAGGCTTTTTTTTCGACTCTTAAATGATGCATTTAAATAGTGTAATAAAAAATTTAACAGGGGCTTAAACCGTACACCCTAAGAGTCTAGCAAAATCTTTAAAACTGACATCCTGTTGTGAATAGGTAAGTAAAAGTCAGGTTGAAAGAATGTAGGTGCCAACCACTATCGAGCGGTCGGTAGTTTTAAATTTAATGATTATCGGCTACATATACTTTTGTATTTTACGCAACATGTCGCCTAAAAGTTTAGGGTTTGCAGCGATTACTTCGCCATTTAGTAATGAGTCATTGTTTCCTTGAAAGTCAGTAATTAAACCACCTGCTTCTCTGAGTATGAGTGTGCCAGCTGCAATATCCCAAGATTTTAGGCCTGACTTCCAATAACCATCGAGTCTGCCAGCAGCGACGTAGGCTAAATCGAGCGAGGCGGAACCAGCGCAACGAATCTCACTGGCTGTCGAAAAGAATTCACGAAACACCTTAAGAAACTCATCCAATTCTTCTGGCTGTCGGAAAGGAAAACCTGTGCTAAGTAACGCACCTTGCGTTGTGTTGAGACGTGCGACACGAAGCCGGCGATTATTTACTGTTGCACCATCACCTCGACTAGCGGCAAAAATCTCCTGTTTAATAGGGTCATAAATAACCCCGTGTTCGATTTTACCTCTGTACTCACAGGCAATTGAAACAGCATAATGCGGGAAGCTGTGCAAAAAATTGGTTGTTCCATCAAGTGGGTCAATGATCCAACGGTAGTCTTCGTCAGTCCCCTTAATAACGCCAGACTCTTCGCCCAGAATACTATGTTGAGGATAAACTTTGAGAATCGCTTCTATGATTTTAACTTCGGCTTCTCGATCAACGTCACTAACTAAGTCGTTGAGTGCTTTAGTTTCAATTTGAATGTCAGGCAATTTGTTTATTTTTCGGACAATAAAATCCCCTGCGCTTCGGGCTGCTCGAATTGCAATATTTAGCATAGGTTGCATGGGGCTTGATCCGGGTGGGGGGTTAACGTGGCGCGCATTCTAACAAACAGGCTAGCAATAAACCAGACTTACATTCGCTTCAAATCTAGGTAAACTTATTATTTTCTTATCCTGATTAGCAGACTTCCTTTAATTTTATTCACCAGAATTCAAAATGAAACTAGAAAACATCAGCATCATAATGGTTGGGACTACTCACCCAGGTAATATCGGTGCAGCTGCACGCGCCATGAATAACATGAGTATTAAACATTTAGTTATGGTGAGTCCAAAGTGTCCGGTAGGTGAGGTTGCCTATGCCCGCGCTTCAGGTGCTCACTCCATTCTTGACCAGAGACTTACCGTGGAGACACTCGAAGAAGCAATACAGGATTGTGAGTTAGTTATTGGTTCCACGGCTAGGATTCGGTCTTTATCTTGGCCTGAGTTATCGCCAACTGAAATGGCCAAAAAAACATGGTCGTTGAATGACGAATCTCAAGTCGCCATTGTTTTTGGCAGAGAGCACTCGGGCTTGACCAATGAAGAGCTGCAACTATGCAATTACATGGTTAACATACCGACAAACCCAGACTTTAGTTCACTAAATGTTGCTTCAGCCATTCAAGTTTTGTGTTACGAAGTATATAAAACTTTGGATGAGGGTAAGGCTGTTGAAATCGTAACACCTAGTGAGCCTACCGCCACTAGCTTTGATTTAGAGGGTTATTTTGATCATCTTGAGAGAGTTCTTATCGTAACAGGGTACCTCAACGCTGATAACCCCCGCCAATTATTGCAACGTTTGCGCCGTTTGTACCAACGAGCGAATATGTCTAAAAACGAAGTCAATATTTTGCGGGGAATATTAAGTTCAGTAGAAAAGCCTAAAAAGCACTAGGGTAAAGTGCACATCGAAAGGTTTGTTCAATTAATAGATATTATTTGATTTTTTTAGATTAACAGTTGCTACTGCGTAATTTCCATAATTTTAAAATCAACGTTTTCTGTGCCGTCGAGCCATTGGAAAGTAAAAATTGTCGAAAAATATTCGAAGATAACGGGGAATAGTTGATAATAAAACTAAATTTTTATGATTATCTTAGGTTGGTTTTAAGTTATTTTAGTTACGTTTAATTCACTGCCTTGGTCTTAACTTGAGGTGAGCTTTTGAATTAAGTAAAAGTTGCACTTCTATAGTTGACCATTTTAGTCAGGATTGTATACTGGTATTCTTTTTCAAGTCATTTTGCCTGATGCGTTTATCTACTAAAAGTCGCTATGCCGTCACATCATTACTGGATATGGTCATGCATTCAGAGCAAGGGCCTGTATCTTTAGGTGATATATCAATACGCCAGGGCATATCATTATCCTATTTGGAACAGTTATTCGCTAAAATGAGGCGAAATAAGCTAGTTATTAGCACCCGCGGGCCAGGTGGCGGTTATAGTTTGGGTGGCACACCTGCTGAGGTTTGCATTGCCGATATTATAACGGCTGTTGATGAGGAAATGCATATAACCAACAAAGATGTACTTGAGGGCTCTTCTGACTACGAGCCCTGCTTAACGGAACAGCTTTGGGAAGAACTTAGTGAAGAAATTAAAGACTACCTGACTACGATTTCATTAGCTGACATGATGGAAAAGGAAGATGTGAGGTTGTTGTCGTTAGATCATGACATGCGCCAAAAAAACCAAATTCGGGCATCTTAGATTTTGTTGGCTCATCACTGACATACATTAATTTTTAACCTTAATGTTGAACTGTCAGTTTCAACGCTACCTGAACTATTTAAAAAGCTGCTAGCGTTCATACGACACGCTGCTGTTCAAGAGAGTATAATATTATGGCAATTCAACTAACCGATATCGCGGCACAAAGAGTCCAAACCTTTCTCACTAACAGAGGTAAGGGTATTGGTCTAAGACTCGGTGTAAAAACTACTGGTTGTTCTGGTATGGCTTATGTTATTGAATTTGTTGATGAGCTTGATGACGGCGACACCGTATTTGAAACCAATGGGGTAAAGGTAGTGGTTGATCCTAAGAGTCTCATCTTCCTTGATGGTACTCAAGTTGATTTCTCTAAAGAGGGATTAAACGAAGGCTTTCAGTTTATTAATCCTAATGCAAAAGATGCTTGTGGTTGTGGCGAAAGCTTTACTGTCTAACGTTTAAAATAGAGTTTATTAGTCATGACGTTAGATTTATCTCAAAGCTATTTTGAGTTATTCAAACAACCATTGAGCTTCGATATTGATTTAGTGTTAGTGCATGAAAAACAACAAAATCTGCAAGCTATATTCCACCCAGATAGATTTGTAAATGCATCTGTTTCAGATAAGCGTCTGTCAGTGCAGCAAGCATCTTGGGTAAACGAAGCTCATCAAACGTTGTCTCATCCAGTAAAAAGAGCGCAGTATATGCTGGAGATCAGCGGCGTTGACATGAAAGATGAGTCTGAAACAACCTCTGATATTGAGTTTTTAATGGAGCAAATCGCGTTACGTGAACAAATGGAAGAAGCGCCTAACAAACAAGACCCTCTCGAAGAATGCGATAACATTATCAATCATTTAAAAAGCAGATTGAAAGAGATTAGCGACGACTTTTCAAATAAATTTGAATCAGGGAACCTCGATTCAGCAAAATTAGTCAGTCGAAAGATGCAGTTTGTCCAACGTATCTTAGAGCAAGTCATGGATTTGCAATTTCAACTTGAAGAAGATTATAGCTAGAGAACTTAATGTCATTACTACAAATTTCTGAACCGGGTGAATCATCTGCACCCCATCAGCATCGGTTTGCTGCGGGTATTGATTTAGGTACTACCAACTCGCTTGTGGCTTCAGTACGCAGCGGCAAAGCAGAGACTTTGCCAGATGATAACGGGCGTGTGTTACTCCCTTCTATTGTCTATATGGGTAACGAACAACGTTTGGTCGGACACCAGGCACAAAAATTTCAGTCCGATGACCCACTTAATACTTTGTCATCAATTAAGCGCCTAATGGGCCGAGGTATCGAGGACATATCCCAATTAGGTGATATTTTACCCTATGATTTTGTTTCTGATCAAACCCAAACCGTACCACGGATTAAAACGGCCACGGGGGCGATCAGTGCTGTTGAAGTGTCAGCTGAAATATTGAAGAACTTGACTAATAGGGCAGAGCAAACTTTAGGTGGGAAATTAGAGGGCGTCGTTATTACTGTGCCTGCTTACTTTGACGATGCTCAACGACAAGCGACAAGAGATGCTGCCACCTTGGCAGGTCTTAACGTTTACAGACTTTTAAATGAACCAACTGCTGCAGCAGTTGCCTACGGCTTAGATCAGCAGCATGATGGTGTTATAGCGGTTTATGATTTGGGTGGTGGTACGTTTGACATTTCAATTTTACGTCTTAATAAAGGTATATTTGAAGTTTTGGCAACTGGGGGTGATTCCGCTCTTGGGGGTGATGACATTGATCATGCGCTGGGCGAGTGGATACTTGAACAAGCTGATTTTGAACAGATCGATGTCGTACTATCCCGTCGAATTCTAATAGCTGCAAGAGCCGCAAAAGAAGCACTATCCACCCAAAGTACAACTGAATTAAACATTAATTATGCAGGCCAACATTGGCACGGCTGTCTAACAATAGAACAGTTTAGGCTTATCGCTGGACCCATTATTAAAAAAACGATTACACCTTGCCGACGTGTATTACGTGATGCCAATATTAATATTGAACAAATTGCACAGGTGGTTATGGTCGGAGGTTCAACACGGGTTCCTTTAGTCTCTGAAATGGTAGAACATTTTTTTAAGCGTGAACCCATGTCCGATCTCGATCCTGATCAAGTTGTTGCCATAGGTGCCGCTATTCAAGCTGATGTGCTATGTGGTAACAAGTCAGATGGTGAGATGTTATTGCTTGATGTGCTCCCTCTGTCGCTTGGAATTGAAACCATGGGCGGTTTAAGTGAAAAAATAATATCCCGTAATACGGCTATTCCAGTTGCAAAAGCACAAGAATTTACTACCTTTAAAAATGGACAGACTTCAATGTCAGTCCATGTTATCCAAGGTGAGAGAGAGTTAATCTCCGACTGCCGTTCACTGGCAAGATTTGAGTTACGCGGTTTCCCACCAATGGTCGCAGGTGCTGCTAGAATACGAGTAACCTATCAGGTCGATGCGGATGGGTTAATGACCGTTTCAGCAGAGGAATTAACCAGTGGCGTAACGGCTGACATCATCGTAAAGCCCTCTTATGGTTTAACCGACACTGAAATTGAATCCATGTTAAAAGCTTCGATGGAATACGCCAAAGAGGACATTGATTTGAGAATGTTAAAAGAACAACAGGTCGAAGCTAAGCGCGTTATCCAAGCTGTTGACAGCGCTTTAGCGTCTGATGGCGATAGTTTGCTGGGTGAAGCTGAACTTAATAACATTAAGTTGCACAGAGATAATCTGGAGCAACAAATTGAACTATCGACATCCGATAGTTTAAAAAAATTGATAAAAGCTGTTGAAGTGGCTAGTGAAAGCTATGTTGCAAAACGAATGAACTCCAGTGTAGTAAATGCGCTCGCTGGTAAACAGATTGACGAGGTAAATTTATAGTAATGCCAAAAATAATAGTTCTACCCCATGAAGAAATTTGTCCTGAAGGCATTGTCATAGAAGTGGATTCTGGTATCAGTATTTGTGATGCTTTGCTAAAAAATGACATTGAAATTGAGCATGCATGTGAAAAATCCTGTGCTTGTACTACCTGTCATATTCATATTCGTGAAGGATTTGACAGTCTAACCGAATCAACTGAAATTGAAGACGATTATTTGGATAAAGCCTGGGGACTGGATATGGAATCAAGGCTGAGTTGCCAAGCTCTTGTTGGGAGTGAACCTTTAGTCATTGAAATTCCAAAGTACACTATTAATATGGTTTCAGAAACCCATTAGCGACTAACTTAGTAAGGTATTAATATGAGTTTAATTTGGACAGACACTTTAGATATCGCAATTGAACTTATGGACTCTCATACTGATGTAGACCCAAAATTCATTCGCTTCACTGATTTACATGCTTGGGTTTGTGCACTTGAAGATTTTGAGGATGACCCTGAAAAATCTAGTGAGAAAATCCTTGAAGCGATACAAATGGCTTGGATTGATGAAATAGATTGAAGTTAATGTCCTTTTAATTTGAACTATTCAATAATTCAAATTCATTTAAAGCTGGCTCTTAACATTCGTTATCAGCCAGTCAATTTTTAAATATTAATACTATTATAGGAGGTTGGCTTTAATTTCAATTTTTTTATACTTTAAAACTATTCAAACATCTTCTTAATATCTGAGACTTACTTTTATAAAATCGATTAGGTGCCTTGTTAAAAATCAAATCAAACTCGTCAAAATATAATTTAGCTCAATTTATTCACTGCCTTGATAAATCAATTATTCAGCCAGTTAGTGGTTTGCATAAGGTGTATTGAATTCTTCATTTGCCTAAGTAACTCTAGATATTAACTTCAGTATTACGCCTTTATTTTACTTATTACTATTCGTTATTAAATATATTTAATTAAAAAAATCATAGAGTTTGCTTCAAGGCGTTCCTTCCTAATACTTATTTTCGTGGAATTAATTCACTAATTACCTGCAGTGTAAAGCCAACTGGCCGTCGACTAAGATTGTCAATTTATTGCCACATCATTATTTTTATTATTCAAATTAAAATATAAGTCATTGAAATAATTAACTATTAATCTAGTGGTACTGGTCTTGCAAATAACTATTTGTTCCCTAGGTTATATCGAAAAAACCACTAGATATAATTAGGTAACTTTGATTATCAATCAAGTATAAGCCTAGGTTCATATTTGAAATAGGACTGATATATCCAATAACAATACAGGAGTTAGTAACATAAATGAGTAATCTTGCATTTTTCAATGAAGTTAATAATCCAGAATTTGAAATCCCGTGTCAAACTCAGATAAAAACTTACTATGATGAAAAAAATAAAGCGGGTTGGCTTTTTATGAAAGGCGAACCAAGGCCCTCTTTTACACCAATATTACTGAAAGATATTAGTGATTATTTTGATACTATTAAAACTGAAATGGATAATTCAAATGGCGAAAAGTACGATTACCTTATTTCTGGTTCAGATGTTGAAGGTGTTTTCAACCTAGGTGGTGATTTGAATCTTTTTTTGCAGTACATCAAATCTAAGAATCGGAGTGGCTTAATTGAATATGCTAAAAATAGTATAGATCTCGTGTATAGAAACTTTATTCATCTCGATACAGCACTTACTACGATAACGCTTGTGCAAGGAGATGCCTTGGGTGGCGGGTTTGAATCAGCAATTTCAGCTAACGTCGTTATCGCGGAACGTGGCGTTAAGATGGGTTTGCCTGAAACCCTGTTTAATCTTTTTCCCGGAATGGGAGCTTATTCGTTACTTTCCCGAAAAATTGGATGTGGAGCAGCTGAAAAAATGATTCTAAGTGGAAAGTTATTTCAAGCAGAAGAAATGTTTGACGTTGGAATAGTTGATATTTTAGCTGAAAAAGGGGAGGGTGAAATAGCCGTTTATAATTATATCAAGTCAGCCAATCGGGCTTCTAACACGCATAACATGATGAGAAAAGTAAAAGATATTTGTAATCGAGTTAATTATCAAGAGCTTGAGGATATTGCAATGATTTGGGTAGATGCAGCTTTACAGCTAACCGATAAAGACTTGCGTATGATGAGTCGATTAGTACGGAGACAAAATACAAAAATAGATAATTAAAAATACATCGATTAGGTATCGGCTTTAACTGATTGTCTCTGATTATTTTGTACCACGAGTTCAGCCTGATTAAATGCTGCAATTGTACTAATAAATATAGTCTCTAGCTTGGAGGCTAGATCTGATACTTTTGCTGTGCCGATATCATAGGGTTTTAAAGCTTCACCCATAATGCATACCTCTACAAGCTTACCTGCACCTAATTCGGTTGCAGACCCTTTTAATGCATGTAATTTTTCTCTGTATTCAAAGTAGTTATCGTAATGAGCATTAATAATACTATAAACATGTTTTGATCCTTCAATTTCAAAACTTTTTAACAACGAAATTACAAAATCAGGGCTTTCGCCTAATGTTTCTAACTCTTGAAATACAATGTAGTCATACCATTCTGATTGGGGAAAGCTACTATTTGATAAATGACTTGGATGAGTTTTCATAAATGGGTTTACATTTTTAGACCCAATATTTTTTGACAATGAAGCAATTGTTTTTAAAAGCCGACCTGCATTAATCGGTTTAGTTAGGAACTCATTTGCGCCTGCACTAATTGAAGCTTCTTTAGCTTCTAGAGTCGCATCAGCGGTCAACATAATAACTGGAACTTTGGAAGTTGTATCCATGAATCTAAGAGACTTAACAACATCTAATCCTGATACTTCAGGCATATTCATGTCAAGAATCACCATATCAATAGTTTCTAGGCTTTCACTTAAAAAATCCAAAGCCTTATCACCCGAGTTACATAGCAATGCTTTGTGGCCAGCCTTATTAAGTATGCCTTCAATCACTAGTTGATTGACTTTATTGTCTTCAGCTACCAAAATATTTAATGATCGAGCGCCTTTATGCTTCTCATAATATTCAGCCATTGGTACTACTTTTGCATCATCAATTCTAATGCGTTTGGCTGCATGCAATGCATTAAAAAGTTTCCGCTTGTCTTCGGGGCAGTCCAAAGTTGAAATATAATATTGATTCAGCCTATTGGTATCAATCATAGTTCTTGATGCGTTAACCAAAACTAAAGATGTTGTTTCGAGTAAACCCTCTGACTTTATTAATTGAGCCAGTTCTAAAGCATTAATATCCGTAAGGCTGTCTTGATCTACTATTACCACATCAAAAGAATCATTTTTATTATTCGCTTGTAATAGTAAAGGTAATACGTTATTTGAGGCTTGGATCCAATCAAAGTTAATTTTCCAAGACTTGAGCGATGGACGAATACGGTTGGCACAATCTTCGCCCGCCAATAGCAAAATTTTATATTTAGAAATACCTTGATGCATTTCTTTACTTTTAATAAATGGTATTTCAAACCAAAAGGTTGAACCTTTATGCAGTTCACTTGTTAGTCCTATATATCCACCCATCAATTCTACAAGTTCTTTTGAAATCGTTGTACCTAGCCCTGTCCCTCCAAATGACCGATTTGTACTAACATCGGCTTGAGTAAAATTATCAAAAATACTATCTTTCATTTTTTCAGATATGCCTATACCGGTGTCTAAAATCTCAAACCTAACCATAGCTTTTCCGTCTAAAGACTCACTGGCAAGTTTCACAGATAAAATAACAGAACCTTCTTTTGTGAACTTTATTGCGTTGCTAACCAGGTTAATTAACACCTGACGGATATGCTGTGGATCTCCTTTGAGAGCGAACGGTGTGTCGGGATCAAAATGGCAACTGACACTTAAATCATTTGTTTGACTCATAGGTGCCAATGTATAAATAACTGAGTTCACCAGTGAATGTAAATCGAACTTTTTTTCCTCTAAAAGTATTTTCCCAGCTTCAATTTTAGAAATATCAAGAATGTTTTCTATAAGGTTAAGTAAAATATTAGCCGAACTATGCATTACCCCCACAAGTTCTTTTTGTTCGTAATTGAGTTTCGTTTCTTGTAACAGTTCGCCCATGCCAATAACTCCATTCAATGGTGTTCTTAATTCATGAGACATATTCGCCAAAAAACGTGATTTAGCATCGCTAGCATGTTTTGCTATATCAATAGCGGAGTACAATTTTTTGATAAGAAATGATGCGTAAAGGGGCAAAATGAAGAGCATCAGCAACAAACTTGCACCAAAACTCTTATGGACCTCCCAATAATCACTCATTAAAACGACACCTAAAAAACTCACTATGCAGAAGGCTTGAGATATATAAAGATACTTCACTCCATATCTAAAACCATTACCTAAAATCACCCATAAATAGATAAAAAACAAAGGCACGCTGCCATCACCTGAATAAAGCATAAGAACAGACAGCGTTGTAGTATCAACAGCTACACCTAAAATTCGTCTTAGAGGGGAAGATACAGGGTTTAGTAATATGGCTAAAAAAATGGCTACTGAACAGACAGAAAACGATAAGGCCATTGAATTAGCTAAAGTGATACTTAAATCACCTATTGTTATGAAAGTTTTTGAGAAGGATTCATCACCACCCCAAGGGAAGGAAATATAAAAAAATATGAGTGGAGCAACTACGAGCCTAATTCTCGCTTGTTCAGGTTCGGAGTCACCTGTTGTTTTTATATTTTTATTTAATCGGGAGTACCAATTTGTTAATTTTACTAGTGTATTCATAGCTAGTGGTGAGTAGTCTCGTCGTAATCACTAAACTCTTTCTGAATGGCTTGGATATTGCTAAGACGTTCAAAAAAGGCAGCTACACAAGTTGGATCAAATTGTTTACCTGATTGTTTTTGAATGTGATCAAGTGCATCAGCGTTACTCCATGGCTGTTTATAGGGTCTTTTTGAGACTAAGGCATCATAAACATCGGCAACAGATACAATTCGAGCTACTAAAGGAATATTTTGACCTGAAAGCCCATTTGGATATCCCGTACCATCAAATTTCTCATGATGATTCAAGGCAATAATGGAACCTGTTTTCATGTAAGGCGATT